>OHTZ01000097.1_pt1 | contig 58484 bp, 45 predicted proteins | sample 1579011 | NCBI WGS metagenome assembly OHTZ01 (sample SAMEA3879603, study PRJEB24766) | human gut metagenome | biome: human-associated habitat; feature: feces | place: USA | collected 1985/1987
GAAGCGATTATCCACCCGTTCATTGACCAGCCACACCACACGTTCCCCGTCGCATACCACCAGCTGGCACTCCTTGTCGAAACGGGAGAACTTTTTGTCGCGCAAATAGTTACGCACCGACTTGAAGCCCTTCATGCCGAAGGGTATGAACTTGTCGCCCGACCGCCATTTCCGCAAGGTCAGTTCGCCCTGCACAGCCGCCGCATCCACGTACACCACCTTATTATTATCCCGCGGCACCGCAAACGGAGGCTCCACCTCCATCCGTTCCTGCCGCAGTTCCGGCAAGCATTCCGTTTCCGCTCCTGCCGGACGGCGCACCAGCCGGTCACGGTCTACCAGCAATGTCCACTCCCGGCTATGGAACATCCGGCCCGGCTCCCCGTGCAACGCCCGAAACACATCGTCCACCTGCGCCGCATTGAAGCCCATCGGATGCAGCAGTTCGAACAGCAGGTTCTTCGCCCCCGGTTCGCGGCACAAGGCCGGAATGTCGATGGTCTCCCCGTCGGGCATCACCCGCCGCCGGGCCTCTTCCAGGGCCTTGTGATACACCACTGCCACGTCGGACAGGCGCCGGGCCGTCTCGGCAATTGTCTCGCTGACCGAAGGGTTAAGGGTTTCCAGCAACGGAATCACGTGCAGCCGGAGCTTGTTGCGCATGAACTCGTCCTGCAGGTTCGTACTGTCGGTCACATAATCCTGTCCCAGCGCAGAAAGATAGTCCACTATCTCCGCCCGGCTCACGCACAAGAGCGGACGCACCACCTCGCCGTTCACGGGACGGATGCCCTGCAAGCCGTCAATGCCCGTGCCCCGCACCAGGTTGAGCAGGAACGTCTCCACACTGTCGTCGCGGTGATGGGCCACTGCCACCACCTTCGCCCCGCAGGCCCGGAGCCGTTCGGCAAACCAGCCGTAACGCAGTTCCCGCGCCGCCATCTCAATGGATATGCCCCGCGAAGCCGCATACGCCTTCGTATCGAAGTGCGTCACCTGCAACGGTACCCCCAGCCTTCCGGTCAGGTCGCGCACAAACCGCTCGTCGCGCACCGACTCCTCCCCGCGGAGGTGAAAGTTACAATGAGCCGCCTCACACGCATACCCCAGCTGGAGCAACACCCGCAGCAATGCCACCGAGTCGGCCCCGCCGCTCAGCGCCACCAGCACCTTGTCGCCCCGGCCAAACAAGTGCTTCTCTTCGATAAACTGACTGACTTTCCTTGCAAACATGTTGCAAACTTAGGGATAAAATACGAAAAACGTTCCCCTGAAGATTGTAATTTAAAAACGGTCTAAATAACTTGCGAGAAAGAAAGCAATGCCGTATCTTTGCAAATGAAATAAAAACGATGCAAACAACATGAAACTTTCGGAATTGAAAACAGGTGAGAAAGGCGTCATTATCAAGGTCCTCGGACACGGAGGATTCCGGCGCCGCATCATCGAAATGGGGTTCATCAAGGGAAAGACCGTAGAAGTAGTGCTCAACGCCCCGCTCAAAGACCCCATCAAATATAAAATCATGGGCTATGAAGTCTCCCTCCGCCGGCAGGAAGCCGACATGATTGAAATTGTCAGCGAAGAGGAAGCCCGGCGCACGATGGAGACCGACACCTACCATGAGCCCATCTCACAAGGCATCCCCGTGAGCGACGAGGTGATGCGCAACATCGCACAAGGAAAACGACGCACCATCAACGTGGCGCTGGTGGGCAACCCCAACTGCGGAAAAACCTCGCTCTTCAACGTGGCCTCGGGCGGACACGAGCACGTGGGCAACTACAGCGGCGTGACCGTGGATGCGAAGGAAGGCTTCTTCGACTTCCAAGGCTATCACTTCCGCCTCATCGACCTGCCGGGCACATACTCTCTCTCGGCCTACAGTCCGGAAGAGCTCTACGTGCGCAAGCACATCATCGAGGAGACCCCGGATGTGATTATCAACGTGGTGGATGCAGGCAACCTGGAACGCAACCTCTACCTCACCACCCAGCTCATCGACATGAACGTGCGCATGGTCATCGCCCTCAATATGTACGATGCCTTGCAGCACAGCGGCAACCAGCTGAACTACCACAAGCTGAGCGAACTGCTGGGCGTGCCCATCGTGCCGACCATCAGCCGCACGGGCGAAGGCATCGACAACCTATTCCATGTGATTATCGGCCTGTATGAAGGCATCGACTTCATGGGACAGAAAGACGAAATCAAGAACGAAATCCTCCGCGAGTTCCGCGAATGGCACGATGCCTACGTGCCCGACCACAAATACAAAGGAGCGGAAGACAACTTCACGGCCAAAGGTTTCATCCGCCACATCCACATCAACCACGGACCGGAAATCGAACGGAGCATCGACGCCGTGAAGAAGGAAATCAGCAAGAACGAGAACATCCGCCACAAATACTCCACCCGTTTCCTGGCCATCAAGCTGCTGGAGAACGACAAGGACATCGAGACGCGCGTCATCGCCCCGCTGCCCAACGGCAAGGAAATTCTGGCGGCCCGCGACAAGGAGGCGGAGCGTCTGCGCCAGCTGGGCAACGACGACAGCGAGCAGTGCATCGCCGATGCCAAGTATGGTTTCATCTCGGGTGCCCTGAAGGAGACCTTCACGCAGACCAACCACGACACGGAGACCTTCACGCGGGTGGTGGACAGCATCGTGACCAACCGCTTCTGGGGCTACCCCATCTTCTTCATCTTCCTGTACATCATGTTCGAGGGTACCTTCGTGCTGGGTGAATACCCGCAGCGACTCATCGAATGGCTGGTCGCCCTCATCGGACAAGGAGCCGAAAAATTCCTCAGTCCGGGCCCGCTGAAAGACATGATTGTGGACGGCATCATCGGCGGTGTGGGAGGCGTCATCGTGTTCCTGCCCAACATCCTGCTGCTCTACTTCTTCATCTCGTTCATGGAAGACTCCGGCTACATGGCCCGTGCCGCCTTCATCATGGATAAAATCATGCACAAGATGGGACTCCACGGCAAGTCGTTCATCCCCCTCATCATGGGCTTCGGCTGCAACGTGCCGGCCATCATGACGTCGCGCATCATCGAGAGCCGCAAGGCCCGGCTGGTCACCATGCTGGTGAACCCGCTCATGTCGTGCAGTGCCCGTCTGCCCATCTATCTGGTGCTGATCGGGGCCTTCTTCCCGGGCAAGGCCAGCCTCATCCTGCTGTCCATCTACGCCATCGGCATCCTGCTGGCCGTACTCATGGCCCGCATCTTCACCAAGTTCCTGGTGAAAGGTGACGACACGCCCTTCGTGATGGAACTCCCGCCCTACCGCATGCCGACGGCCAAGGTCGTGCTGCGCCACACGTGGGAGAAAGGAAAGCAATACCTCAAAAAGATGGGCGGCATCATCATGGTGGCTTCCATCATCATCTGGTTCCTGGGTTACTATCCGAACCACGATGCTTACGCCACACAAGCCGAACAGCAGGAGAACTCCTACATCGGCCAGCTGGGAAAGGCCATCGAGCCGGTCATCGAGCCGCTGGGATTCGACTGGAAGATGGGTATCGGTATCCTGTCGGGCGTAGGCGCCAAGGAACTGATTGTAAGTACACTGAGCGTGCTCTACACCAACGACGGCGACATCGACTCGGTGAACCTCTCCGAGCGTATTCCCATCACGCCGCTCGTGGCCTACTGCTACATGCTGTTCGTGCTGATTTATTTCCCGTGCATCGCCACCCTGGCCGCCATCCATCAGGAGTCGCGCAGCTGGAAATGGCCCGTCTTTGCCGCGGCCTACACTACCGTGCTGGCCTGGATTGTCGCCTTTGCGGTGCACCAGATAGGAAGTTTGTTCATTTAACCCTAAAAACCTACCCCTTATGAGTATGCAAGACCTTTTCGTATATATCATCGTAGCCGGCTGCGTGCTTTGGAGCGGCCGGCACTTCTTCCGTCAGGTCATCCGGCGGAAAGGACAGGCCGGCGGATGCGGCTGCACCGGTTGCAGCGGATGTACCGGATGCGCCCTGCACAAGGATTTGGACAGCCTGAAAAAACGCACTTGCGCTTCCGATAAAACGCTTTGACGTTTCAGGTAAAACGCACTTGCGTTTCAAACAAAACTCCCTTACGTTTTCCATCAAACGTAAGGGAGTTTTTTATGCATCAAAATCAAACTGATTTACAACGAGTTACAAATCGCGGAAAATCCTTTTACTCCCGGCTCACCACCTCCACGCGGCTCAGTGTATGGTTCACCCGCTCCACGTGAATCTGCGTGGCAATCCGTTCGCGCAGAGCCTCCACGTGACTGATGATACCCACCTTCTTGCCGCCAATCTGGTGCAGCCTTTCGAGCGACTCCATCACCGTGTTCAGGTAGTCGCTGTCCAGCGTGCCGAATCCCTCGTCGATGAAAAGCACATCCACCGAAAGACTCTTCCGGTTGAGCGACGACAGTCCCAAGGCCAGCGCCAGCGACACCAGAAAACTCTCTCCACCCGAAATGGTGGAAGTGGGGCGCTTCACCCCACCCTGGTACTCGTCGCGCAACAGGATGGTCAGTCCCCCCGGCGGACACTCCATCCGGTAGCGGTCGGTCAGGCGGCTCAGGTAATGGTTGGCCCCGGCCAGCAACTGGCGGAGCACATAACTCTGGGCGATGTTGCGGAACTTCTTCCCGTCGGCACTGCCGAAGAGGGCAGCCACTCCCGCCCAACTGTCCACTTCCTTCTGTTTCACCTCTATCTGTTCCTTGAGTTTCCGGATGCGCTGCAAGCCCTCTTCCTGATGCGCCAAAACCTGCGCAATAGCCCCCAAACGGGACACCTTCGCCGTCAGCGCTTCCTCCCGACGGGCCATCGTTTCTTCCACGACCTCCGGCGTCACCGCCTCCCTGTCCTGCGGACGCTGCGCCCGATGCCCCTCCAGTTCACGGGCCACCCGCTCTTTTTCCGCCCGGCACGCAGCCAGTTCGTTGTCCAGTTTCTGCAAAGTGCGGCGGGCCAGCTGTACTTTCTCCACCTCCAGCCCCACCAGCTTCTCCAGGTATTCGCCCGAGATTTCCGGATGGGCCGCCAGGAAGGCTTCTACGCCCGCCCTCTTTTCTTCCGCCAGCTTGCGGGAAGTCTGCAAAGCCTGACAGACGGAAAGCACCGCCGCGTGCAAGGCATTCCACCGGGCCGGAAGCCCCTCGGGACACGGACCGTCGGGCACCGCCTCCCCGTCTGTCTCATTCCAGGCCGGACACACCGTCCAGATGGACAGCCGTATCTCCTCCACCTGATTCTGCTGCCCCGTGAGCGACTCCACCTGATGCGCAAGTCTTTCCTTCTCTTTCTGCCGTTCCGCATAACGGACCACTTCCTCCTGCAAGCGGGTGATAAATTCCTCCCGGCCGGTCTGCCAGTCGGCTTTCCACGGAACGAAGGTCACCAGCGCCTCCCCTTTCTCCATACACTGGGAAACGGTGAGCCGCTCCCGCGCGAGGGCTTCCTCCAGCATACGGAGTTCCGCTTCCAAGCGGGACACGGCCTTGTCGGCCTCCTCCACCTTCCGGTGCCACTGCTCCCGGTCGGCGGTCAGCGCCTCGCGTGCCTTGGTCAGCCCGTTCAACCGCTGCTGCAGTTCCTCGGCCTGCTGCCACTGGGCATCCAGCCGGGCACAAACCTCCTGCTGTGCCTGTAACGCCTGTTCCACCTGCGCCATCCCGTCGGCTGTCTCCGTCACCGCGGCCACCAGTGGCTGCTGCTTCACCGCCGCCTCCGCCTGCCGGAAAGCCGCTTCTGCCGCCGTTTCCTTCTTCGCTTCCATGGCTTCCTGCCGCGTCAGGGCACGCACCTCCGCCTCGGCCCGGGCCAAGGCCGCCAGTACCTCTTCCGTCCGGCGGGTCTTTTCCGCCAGCAAGACACGTACCGGCTCCAGCAACGACACAAAGTGGGCTTCATTCTCCAGTTCCTCCTCCACCGGACGGCCACAGACCGGACACACATCGCCTTTCGACAGCCGGGCACGTGCCTCCCGCGCCCAGTCCGTACACGCCATCTGCTGCTTGTCGTACACCTGCTGCACTTCCTCCTTTTCCTTGCGGCACGCCTCGGCCTGTGCTTTCAGTTCCTCCACCGCCTGCTGCTGCCGACGGCCCTCGTCCTGCAAAGCCTTCCGGTTCTGCTGCACCTCCAGCCAGGCCTTTTCCTTCTCCATCCGGAGCGCCAGTGCCTCCCGCAACGCCTTCCAGTCGCCCAACCGGGTATCGGCTGCCTGCTTCTCCCGCCGGAGCTTCTCCGGCTGCAAGGCCTCCAGCTGCGTGCGGCAAGCCGTGACTTCCGCCTGTTTCTTTTCTTCTATCTTCCGGGCTTCCTCATACGCCGCCGCAGCCTTCTGACGTGCCTCGGCCATCTTCCGTTGCTCCGCTCCCTTGCGGTCCTGTTCCTTCCGGCAATCCTCCGTCACCTGAAGCGACCGCCGAATCTGGTCGGACAAGGCCGTGAGCGACTGTGCCGCCTCGTACACCGGCACTTTTTCCTGCACCCCGGCGAGGAAGTCCTCACACGCCGCCAGTTCCTTCCGGCTGCGGTCGCGCACCCGCTCCAGCCGGACATATTCCCCGTTCAGGGCATGATATTTCTGGGCCAGCCGGGCCAGCTCCTCTTCCGACGTGCGAATGCGCTGCTGCAAAGTCGCCTGCTCGGTCCACTGGAAACGCACGTCGGCCGTACGGTCCCAATCATCCAGCAACGCCTTGTTGCGCCTGTAGCCTTCCGACTCCACCCGTTCCGTCACGGCCTGGAGCGCCTTTCCGGCCTTCTCCTGTGCCAGTACCAGCTTTTGCTCGTCGGTCATCCATTTCCGCAAATCCTGCCATTGCTTCAGTTCCTTGCGGAGTGCCGTGGTCTCTGCCGTCACCTGCGTCTGTTCCGCCTGCAACGCCGCCAGCTCTTCGTCGCCCAACAGCACGATGCCGCCCGTCTGTGCCTTCAGTTCCTGCAACTCGGCCTCTTTTTCGGTCTTCATCACATAAATTTCCCGGCTGATGCGCGAATAGATTTCCGTGCCCGTGAGTTTCTCCAGAATGTTCGATTTCTCTTCCTCCTTGCTTTTGAGGAACTTGGTAAACTCTCCCTGCGCCAGCAGCGTGGTCCGGCAGAACTGCTCAAAGGTGAGGCCGATACGCCGTTCAATCTCCGCCCGCGTCTCCGTCGACTTGTTGGTGAGCGGGGTACCGTCCTGCAAGGAAAGGGTCCACACCACTTTCTGGATTTTTCCACCCGCCTTGTTGCGCGCCCTTGCCACGCTCCACACCGCCCGCAGGGCCTCCCCCGCGGCATCCGTGAACCACAGTTCCACCTGCGCCGACACACTGTCGCGCCGCATCAGCATGCGGGAATCGTCGATGCTCACACCTTCCGTCTGCCCCGAGAAACTGTCGTTCTCGTCCTGATAGCGTTCGTTGGCCGCCTGTTTCAGGCGGGGCGTGGTGTTGTAGAGGGCCAGGCACACCGCATCCAGCAGCGTGGACTTGCCCGCTCCCGTCGGTCCGCAAATCAGGAAGATGGAATCCTCGCCCAACGGCCCGTGTGCAAAGTCAATGCACGCCTTCTCGATGGAAGCAATATTTTCGATAATGAGTTTCTGTAATTTCATGCGTTCTTATTCCTCTTCTTGGGTCTGTACCCGTTTCACTGCCTCTTCCAGCAGGTCGAGCATTTCCGGCGAAATGTCGCGCTGGAACTTATCGCGATAATAGATGGCGGCCACCTGCGACGGAGAGAAGGTCTGCAAGCGGTCCACGTCGAGTTCCGTCGTGTCCTCGGTCGGTTCCGCCGTCTCCCGTTCCCACTTGTAACGGCAGAAACGGCACTGCTTGCCGCGGGTCAGTTCATAGGCCCGCTCCATGCAATAGGCCGGAGGCACGTCCTGAATACGGACATGCAGCTGCACGTACAGCTTTTCTTCGTCGGGAAGGGTCTGCAAGACCGCCAAAGCCTCTTCCAGGGGGACGGCCTGCGCGGGCAGCACCTTCAAGGGCCAGAGATTCCGCACAGGACACGTACGCACTTCGGGCGCAGCACCGTGTGAGGCCAGTTCAACCACGCTCACGGAATGTCCGTAACTCTCGTCGAAGCTGACGGGCAGCGGAGAACCGCAATAGCGGGCCCGTCCGCCGGGCAAGGTCTGCGGAAAATGAATGTGTCCCAGGGCCAGGTAATCATACCCCTCGCCCATCAGACGGATGTCGGTGTAGTCCATGCCGCCGCGTCCGTCATCCTGTCCGGTAATGTCGCTTCCCGTCACGGCCAGATGGGCCATCAGCACCACCGGCAGTCGGGCCGCGTTCCGCTCCGCCACCCGGTCGAGCAAAGTCTGGATAAAGAAGCGCTGCCGGTCTTCGCGCGGCACCTCCTCGTCCAAAGACGGGAAGTTCTGCGGATAGACATGAGGCAGGGCCACCACATAGCCCCTCAGTTCCCCGTTTCCGTCCTTTACCTCCACGAGATGACGCTCCAGGTCCACCTCGCCCGCCTCGTTGCGGCAGATGGAGCCGACCACGGTCACTCCGGCATACTTCCAGAGGTTGCGGCTGATTTCCAGCTTGGAACTGCTGTCGTGGTTGCCCGCCGTAATGACAATCTGCATCGACGGACACGTCTCGTGCAAGGCCACCAGGGCATCGGTATACAACCGCTGGGCAGAGGCCGAAGGGCTGCAGTAATGAAACACGTCGCCCGACACGAGCAACGCGTCGGGCTGTTCTGCGGCTACCCGGTCGCGCAGCTGCCGGAGGAAATCCCGTTGTTCCTCGCTCCGGTCATAATCGAACAGCTGCTGCCCCAGGTGCCAGTCACTGGTATGTATGATTTTCATCCGGCTTACAACGTTTTAGGGGGATAAAGAGTGTTCCACCACGTCGGGTCATCCTGCAACCATTTGGCAAACCACGCAAAGATGGTGTTCTGCCACTGGATACGCTTCTGATAGTCCAGAATGTGATGGTCTTGTCCGTCCACTACCACCAGGGCCGTTTCCCGTCCCAGCAGTTTCAGGGCCGTGAACATCTGGATGCTTTCACCCACCGGCACATTGGTATCCGCCGAACCGTGGAGGAAGAGCAGCGGGGTGTGTACCTTGTCGGCATTGAACAGCGGACTGTGGCCGACAAAGAGTTCCGGGTTCTGCCACGGGTAACTGTTAGCACCCGATACCTCGCTGTAGGAATAGCCCCAATAGCCTTCGCCCCAGTAGCTGGTGTGGTCGCTGATGCCGGCATGCGAGATGGCAGCGGCAAACAAATCGGTCTTCGTCTGGAGGTACTGGGTCATGAAACCGCCGTAGGAAGCACCGATACATCCAATCTTCTTGCCGTTGACAAACGGATGGGCTTCCACAAACTTGCGGGTGCCTTCGATGATGTCGTCGGCCACATAGTCGCCGAAGGTGTTCACGTGGCGGGCAGAGAACTCCTGGCCGAAGCCGGTGGCTCCGCTCGGTTCCACCACATAGACCACATAGCCCAAGGCCGCATACGCATGGTGCGGATAACGGCTGCCGAAGTTCCGGCTGGTAGGACTGCATCCGCCGTAGTAGTTCACAATCATCGGGTATTTCTTGTCCGGGTCAAAATGAGGCGGCAGGTAGTAGCGTCCGCAGATGGTATCGCCCCGCAAATTGACAAAATCCCAGGCCTTGCATTCGCCCAGCAGCACGTCCTTCAGTTCCCCGTGCAAATCTTCTTCCAGCTTCGAGGCATCCTTCTTCAAATCGACCACATACAGGCGGTGCGCATTGGAGGCACTTTCCCCGTAGAACGACAGGGAAGACGCCTGCTCGGCCACGGAGAATCCCAGCACCATTTCTTCGGGCACATTCACCTTTTCGATGTGCTTCTTTGCCGGGTTCAGACGGAACAGGGAGATGCAGTCGCGGTCTTCCGCATTGAAGTAGACACAGTTGTCGGCCGCCGACCACACCGCCTGCATCACGTTCGGGTTGAACGTCTTGGTGAGCGGTTCAATCTGCTTGCTCTGCAGGTCCATCAGGTAAAGCTGGATGTCAATCATACTCGGCGTCTGCCCTTCCTTCACGTTCTTGCCGATACCTCCCAAACACTCCGGCGAACCGGCCAGCAGCGCCTGACGGCCGTCGGGCGAGAAGAGGGCGTTGGTCAGGAAACCGTCGTCTTTCACCAGCTCTTCCACCTGCAAGGTCTGCACGTCCATCTTGTAAAGCGAGAACAAGGTGGTCGGACGCTTGCCCATGCGGTGGTTGGAAGCCATCATCAGCACATACCGCCCGTCGGACGAGATATCCGTGGCCCACACGTTCTTGTAGCCGAAGGTCAGCGGCTGGCAGACCCCCGTCTTCACGTCGAAACGCGCCAGATAGGTACGGTTGCGCCATCCCGGCTGACGGTCATCGGGGTCGATGAACTCATAGATTTCCTTCTTCTCTTCCGGACCTTTCTGCACCAGGGTAAACAGCAGGTAGTCTTCGGTGGGCGCTACCCGGAAACTACCTTCCGGCAGGTGGCTCACCCACACTTCCTCCTGTCCGGAGACAGGGTCCACCGTCACCAGTTCCCGTCCGGATACGCCCTGACGTACATAATAATACTTAGCGGAACGCGGCATCCAGTGCAGCGTCTCTTCCCGCGTAGCCAGCACCTTGCCGGTCTTCAGTTCCTTGACCTTGGTCTGCGAGGTAGTCTTTCCGCCTTCCTTCGTCACCGTATACGAAGTAATCAGGTATTTCCCGTCGGCTGAAAGCTCGGTGCCTGTGATACGGGTGCCGTGGAGCACATCGGCCAGGGTGAACAGACGCCCCTGTTCGGTACGGAGACTGAACACCCCGTCCTGCTTGGCATCTAGGCTCACTTTCGGCACACTCTGTTCGCCCGGCACGGAAAGGTATTTGATGACCACCTGATGGGTAGCCGGATCCAGCGACAGCGAAGTGTCTTCCACCCGCTTGCCGTCCACATACACCTGATAGTGGGAAGCCCCCTCCACCTTCAGCGACACCTGGCCGTAGTGCGTGTTCTCCAGCACGAAGCCCATGAGATGCAGGGCATAGTCGGACGAAGGTGTCAGCTGTCCGGCCTGCTTCACTTCCGCTCCGTCGAGCAGGGCAAACGACACCGGCGTGTCCAGCAGTGATTCCACCTTCCACGGTTTGGAATTAACGTCCACACTGTCAACCTGATAGGGTTGCATCAAGGTATAGGGACCTGCGTACTTGAACGAAGTCACCTCAATATTCTCGGCATTCACCAGCATGGCTCCGCAAAGAGAACATGCTATAAAAAGTTGCTTTTTCATCTCTTTTTTTCAGTTTATTGCCACAAACATAATCAAAAATCATCATTTTTTGTGTATGTTTGTAAAACATCTCACGAAACCGTTATGAAAAAAAAGTGTAGTTTATACTTTCTTTCCCTGCTGATGCTGGCAGGATGCAGTTCGGTGCCCCTCACCGGACGCAAACAGCTGTTGCTGGTTTCCGACCAGGAAGTACTGTCTTCCAGCCTGACCCAGTATAACAACTATATCAAGACTGCCCAGAAATCGACCAACGCGGCCCAGACGGCCATGGTGGTCCGGGTAGGGAAAAACATCGCCGCGGCCACGGAGCAATACCTGCGCAACCACGGAATGGCGGCAGATATCCAGGAATTCTCCTGGGAGTTCAACCTGGTGAAGAGCGACGAAGTGAATGCGTTCTGCATGCCGGGCGGGAAGATTGTGGTGTACGAAGGCCTGATGAAGCTGGTCTCCTCGGACGATGAACTGGCCGTGGTGCTGGGACACGAGGTGGCTCATGCGGTGGCCAAGCACAGCAACGAACGCATCAGCCAGCAGATGCTGACACAGTATGGTGCCCAACTGCTGGGACAGAGCCTTTCGGGCAAAAGCCAGATGATACAGAACGTGGCCAGTACGGTGTACGGCATCGGCTCGCAATATGGGGTCACCCTCCCCTTCTCGCGCAAGCACGAGTCGGAGGCAGACTACATGGGACTGGTGCTGATGACCATGGCGGGCTACAATCCCGACAAGGCGGTCACGTTCTGGCAGAAGATGTCGGCCAGCTCGGGCGGGAAAGTACCCGAATTCATGAGTACACACCCCAGCGACGCCCGCCGCATCAGCGACATCCAGAAAGAACTTCCGGCCATCAAGGCCCAGTACGGGAATAAAAAGTAACACCAAACCACATATCAGCCATGAAAAGAATTGTCATCGCACTTTTAGGCGTATCGCTGCTGGCCGGCGGATGCGGTACCACCCAGCCTGAACGCACAGGAGCCATCGTAGGCGGTGCAGCCATCGGAAGCAACGTGGGAGGCGCCATCGGAGGACTGGTGGGCGACTCCCGTCACGGATGGAGGGGAAGCTACAGAGGCTCTGCCATCGGAAGCATCATCGGTACCCTGGCCGGAGCGGCCATCGGGGGTGCACTCACTGCCCCCAAGTCGCGTGAGGCGGAAGGCAATCCCCAAGGCTATCCGGCAGAACGCCCCGTGGAAGAGGTATACACCGAACCCTACAACAACTCGTCGGCCCTGTCGACCCTATACATCCGCAACCTGCGGTTCATCGACGACAGCCGCGACCATATTCTGAACGGTGGAGAGAACAGTAAAATCATTTTTGAAATCATGAACGAAGGCAGCGAAACGGCTTACAACGTGATTCCCAGCGTGACGGAAATCAGCGGGACCAAACAGATACACATTTCGCCCTCCATCTTGGTGGAACAGATTCTGCCGGGCAACGGAGTGAAATATACGGCTACCGTGAGTGTGGGCAAGCGTGTGAAGAACGGCACGGCCACCTTCCGCATTGCGGTGACCGACACCCGCGGACAAATCTACGACCGCCAGGAATTTACCTTGGAGACGGCACGCTGACCTTTCCCAACCAATCATCTGAATTAGACCACAATGGAAAAAGAACAATCGTTATGTAAAGAAAAGACACATGTGGAACTGAGCGAACCCAAGCACTACAAGGTGGTGTTCCACAACGACGACTTCACCACCATGGACTTCGTGGTGAAGGTACTCCAACTCGTGTTTTTCAAATCGCAGCTGCAGGCCGAGGACCTGACCATGAAAATTCATCTGGAAGGCTCGGCCACGGCAGGCATCTATTCTTATGACATCGCGCAGTCCAAGGCGCAGAAAACCACACAAATGGCCCGCGAGGAAGGATTTCCCCTGCGACTGACTGTAGAACCTGAAGACAATTAAACTGTAAAAAACCAATGAGTCACATCAAAAAATCTGTATATGTAGACAAAGCGCTGTCGTTTGCCCAGGGATTGGCATTCCGTTACCGCCATGAGTTTATCACCCCGGAACACATTCTCAGCGCGCTCTTTAACCAAGACCCTTTTGTGGAAGCTGTAGAAGAATGTTTCTGTCACATCCCCGTGCTGGAAGAAGAAGTAGACGAGTACCTGGCCCAGAAAATGGAACAGGTGCCGGAAGATGCAAACTACGAACTGCAGTTCTCGGTACAATCGAACCTGCTGTTCCAGAATGCATACGGTTTTGTGGAATCGTCGGGTTCCGAGGTGCTCGACGTACCCCATCTGGTGCAGGCCATATTGCTGTTGCCCGACTCATGGGCATGCTTCTTCCTGAAGAAACACCTGAAAGAACGGATTCCGGACTTTATCAGCCAGCTGGTAGTCATCTATGGAGATGACCTCAGCCTGGAGGAAAACGAAACGGAAGACGCGCGTGGTCCCTGGAAGAACTTCCTCACATGCCTGAACGATCAGCTGGACACCCACAACCCGCTGATTGGCCGGGAAAAGGAACTGGAGCGGACCATCGAGGTGCTGTGCCGGAAAGAAAAGAACAACCCGCTGCACATCGGCGAACCGGGAGTAGGAAAAACGGCTCTGGCCTACGGGCTGGCGGCCCGCATAGAAGCCGGCGAAGTGCCTGAACGCCTGCGGGGCAGCCATATTTATGAGCTGGATTTGGGAAGCCTGCTGGCTGGTACGCAATACCGGGGCGACTTCGAGCAACGCCTGAAAAGTGTCATGAAGAGCCTCAGCGCGGAAAAGAAAGCCATTCTGTATATCGACGAGATACACAACCTCATCGGAGCCGGACAAATCGGCGAAGGTTCGATGGATGCGTCGAACATGCTGAAACCGTACCTGGAACAGGGTGATATCCGCTTCATCGGATCTACTACCTACGAGGAATACAACCGGTACTTCTCGCGTAGCAAAGGCATGGTGCGCCGCTTCCAGCAGATTGACATCCAAGAGCCAAGCATCGACGAAGCTGTCCGCATCGTGGAGGGACTGAAGGAAAAATACGAAACGTATCACCACGTGACCTACGAACCGGGAGTCATCGAATATGCCGTCAAGGCCAGCGACCGCTACATCAGCGACCGCTTCCTGCCCGACAAAGCCATCGACCTGATTGACGAGGCCGGGGCCTACCGGGAAATCCATCCCACGGACGAAGGAGCACAGACGGTCGACAAGAAGCTGATTACGGAGGTGTTGTCGCACACCTGCAAGATTGATGCGAATGCGTTCAAGGAGGAAGACAACGCTTCGCTGGAAGCCCTTTACGACCACATCGCCGGACAGATTTACGGACAGGACGAGGCCATCAAGCAGGTGGTGGAAGCCGTGCAGATGGCCAAGGCGGGACTGCTGGACGAGCACAAGCCGCTGGCCAGCCTGCTGTTTGTCGGCCCTACGGGAGTGGGCAAGACAGAGGTGGCCAAGGTACTGGCTTCGGAACTGGGTATCTCGCTGGTGCGTTTCGACATGAGCGAATACATGGAGAAGCATACCATCGCCAAACTGATTGGTTCGCCGGCCGGATACATCGGCTACGAGGACGGGGGATTGCTGACGGATGCCATCCGGAAAACGCCCAACTGTGTGCTGTTGCTGGATGAAATCGAGAAGGCACACTCCGACATCTTCAACATCCTGTTGCAGGTGATGGACTATGCGGTGCTGACGGATAACAAGGGGCGGAAGTCTGACTGCCGCCACCTGATTCTCATCATGACCTCGAACGCGGGGGCACAGTATGCGCACCAGGCGTCCATCGGCTTCAACAGCCAGGTGACCACAGGACAGGCCATGCTCCGCCAGGTGAAGAAAACCTTCAAACCGGAATTTCTGAACCGTCTGTCGGCAACCGTGGTCTTCCACGACATGAGCCGGGAAATGGCCATACAGATACTCGACAAGAAACTGCGCCAGCTGGACGAAAAGCTGGAACGTCGCAACGTCCGTCTGCATCTGACGCCCGAAGCCCACGAATGGCTGCTCAAGGAAGGCTTCAACCCGGAATACGGAGCCCGGGAAATGGACCGCGCCATTGCAGGCCATCTGAAGCCGCTGCTGATGCGGGAAATCCTCTTCGGCTCGCTGAAACAGGGAGGCGACGTCACGGTCACCGTAGCAAACAACCAACTGAGTATTCTCTCATAATCTGTACACCATGGTTTTCCAACTGACTAAAAAACTGGCTTTCCCCGACCCGCACTGGGGAGACCCCGACGGCTTGCTGGCCATCGGGGGCGACTTGTCGGTCGACCGCCTTATCCTGGCCTATTCCAACGGCATCTTCCCCTGGTATGCGTTCCGCCGGAAAGTCATCCAGTGGTGGTGCCCCTTGCAGCGTTTCGTCATCTTCCCGGGCGAGATTCACATCTCCCACTCCATGCGCACGCTGATGCATAAAAACACTTACAGGGTAACCTTCAACCAGGCATTCGAAGAAGTGATACGGAACTGTTCGAAGCTCCGTATCGACGAGGAAGGAGCCTGGCTGGGCGAGGAAATGATTGAGGCTTACCTCCGCCTGTACGAGCAGAATCTGGCGGCCAGCGTGGAAGTGTGGGAAGGCGACAAGCTGGTCGGGGGACTGTATGGCGTGACCCTCGGCACGTGTTTCTTCGGAGAAAGTATGTTCTCGCTCGTGCCCAGTGCCTCCAAGCTGGCCCTAATCCGGCTGGCCCAACTGCTGCATGCCCACGGAGGCACCCTCATCGACTGCCAGTTTGAAACGCCCCACCTCAAGTCAATGGGCGGACGTTACATCAGTTACGAAGAATACATGCAATACCTGAGAGCAGAATAAAGTCCATAAAAAAAGTCCGGTTCCCTTACGAGAACCGGACTTTTTTATGAATGACTGTAAATAGCATCTTATTAATAAGCGCGGGCAAACAGCACACGACGTGCAGAAGGTTTACCGGTCAGCATATCCACACCCGGAGTCAGGCTTTCTTCGTCGGCTTCGAAAGGCAGACAGCGGATAGTAGCCTTGGTTTCTTCCTTGATGCGGTCTTCGGTTTCCGGTGTACCGTCCCAGTGAGCCAGGATGAATCCACCCTTCTCAATCTGTTCCTTGAATTCTTCGTAAGTATCTACCTTGTAGATGTGTTCGTTGCGGTACTTCAACGCCTTCTGGTAGATGTTCTGCTGGATTTCTTCCAACAGGTTCTTTACGTATTCTTCGATGCCTTCGCAAGAACGGGTTTCCTTTTCCAGGGTATCACGACGCATGATTTCCATTGTGTTGTTTTCCAGGTCGCGGCCACCCATTACCAGACGTACAGGTACACCCTTCAGTTCATAGTCGGCAAACTTGAATCCCGGACGCTTGTTGTCGGCGTTGTCGTATTTCACGGAGATGCCCATGCTGCGGAGCTTGTTGACGATGCCTTCCACCTTGGCGTCAATCTGCTTCAGCTGTTCGTCGTTCTTGTAGATAGGCACTACCACTACCTGAATCGGAGCCAAGTGCGGCGGAAGTACCAGACCGTTGTCGTCAGAGTGGGTCATGATCAAGGCACCCATCAAGCGGGTAGATACACCCCAAGAAGTAGCCCATACATAATCCAGCTTGTTGTTCTTGTCGACGAACTGCACGTTGAAGGCCTTGGCAAAGTTCTGTCCCAGGAAGTGAGACGTACCACACTGCAAAGCCTTTCCGTCCTGCATCAGTCCCTCGATAGTATACGTATCCAAGGCACCGGCAAAACGTTCGTTGGCTGATTTCACACCCTTGATGACCGGTACGGCCATGTATTTTTCAGCGAAATCACCGTACACGTGCAACATCTTCTGTGCTTCAGCCTCTGCTTCTTCACGAGTGGCATGTGCCGTGTGACCTTCCTGCCACAAGAATTCAGCCGTACGCAGGAACAGACGGGTACGCATTTCCCAACGAACTACGTTTGCCCACTGGTTGCACAGGATAGGCAGGTCGCGGTAAGAGTTAATCCAGTTCTTATAGGTACTCCAGATGATGGTTTCCGAGGTCGGACGGATAATCAGCTCCTCTTCCAGCTTGGCTGCCGGGTCTACAATCACACCCGAACCGTCTTCCGCATTTTTCAGACGATAATGTGTCACCACCGCACATTCCTTGGCGAAACCTTCCACGTGTTCTGCCTCACGGCTCAGGTAAGATTTCGGAATCAACAGCGGGAAATAGGCATTCACATGTCCTGTAGCCTTGAACATATCGTCCAGGATGCGCTGCATCTTTTCCCAGATGGCATATCCGTAAGGCTTGATTACCATACAGCCACGCACCGGAGACTGTTCAGCCAAGTCGGCCTTTACCACCAAATCATTATACCATTGTGAATAGTTCTCACTTCTTTTGGTAAGTTCTTTTAATTCTTTTGCCATAACTTTATGTAGTTATTTTATTTTTAATATCGATTGAGACCGCAAAATTAGTAAAAAAGATTCGTTTGCTCCTGATTTTGAAACAGGATTTATTCAAAACGAATGGATTTTGCAGGATGAATGTGACTGATGAGACAAGACGGCCCCACCAGCATGGCCACAGACACCAGCAGGGTGCAGACGTTCAGCAGCACAATCCAGCCCAGATGAAGCTCCACGGGAACCGCACTGACATAGTATGTGGCCGGGTCCAGCTTAAAGGGCTCAAAGAAATACTGGACGACGCAGAACGCCAGTCCGATGACATTCCCCCAGCACATGCCCCTCCCGATGAGGAAGACAGAGAACGACAGGAATATCTTCCGGATAGAAGCATTGTCAGCCCCCAGCGCTTTCAGAATTCCAATCATCTGCGTACGTTCAAGAATGATAATCAGCAAACCCGAAATCATGGTAAAGCCCGCCACTCCGGTCATCAGAATCAGGATGACCCACACATTCGTGTCGAGCAAGTCCAGCCAGGCAAAAATCTGCGGATAGAGTTCTTCCGACGTGCGTGAGCAATACACCGCCCCGTAACGGTCGGTCCGTTCCTGGATATGTGCCCGGATGGCATCGTTCACCGTATTCAAGTCGTCATAGTCCGCCACGGCCACTTCCACGCCCCCCACCTGGTCCGGTTCCCAACCGTTCAGGCGGTTCACCGTGTACATGTCCGTCACGAGAAAATAATCGTCGAAAGATGAAAAGTGTGTCTGGAAAATCCCGCTCACCGTCAGCCGGCGTGCCCGCACATTGTCTTCAATGTAATAGGTGTACAGCTTGTCGCCCACCTTCAAGGAAAGCTTGTCGGCCATGGAACGGGAAATCAATACGCGGTTGCTGGCTACGGAATCCGTGAGCACCGGAATCTCCCCTTCCTGCAAATGCGCCTTCAGGTAAGTCCAGTCGTATTCCTGAGCCACCCCCTTCACAATCATTCCCTGAAAATTATCGGCCGTCATAATCATGCCCGGCTTCGTGGAGTAACGCTGCACATGACTCACCTCCGAAATCTGCCGTATCACCGAAAGCAGGCTGTCATTGCCCACCACCGGGTTCATCTGGTAGAGCTGTGCCCCGTCGATGCTGGAGACCACAATGTCGGACCCCATGCCGATGACCTTGTCGCGTACCTGATGCTTGAAGCCGATGACTACGGCCACCGATACCAGCATCACCGCCAGCCCGATGGCAATGCCGGCCATCGCAATCCGGATAGCCGGCTTCGAGACCTCCTTCCCGCCTTCCCGGCTACGGTAAATCCGCCGTGCGATAAAAAATTTCCAGTTGCTCATCATTCATCCACTCTTCCCGGATAGGCTTCGAGTGCTTTACGCAGGATGAACAGCGCCCGTACCAGGTCTTCTTTCTTCAGTACATAGGCCACACGCACCTCGTTCTTGCCGCCGCCCGGAGTGGTATAGAAACCACTGGCCGGAGCCATCATGACGGTTTCCCCCTCGTAGTTGAAGTCGGACAAGCACCAGGCACAGAACTTCTCACAGTCGTCTACCGGCAGTTTGGCCACCGTATAGAAAGCCCCCATCGGTATCGGCGAATACACGCCCGGTATACGGTTCAGTCCGTCAATCAGGCACTTACGCCGTTCCACATACTCGTCGTACGTTTCGCGGGCATATTCTTCCGGTTCGTCGAGCGAAGCCTCTGCCGCAATCTGTCCGATGAGCGGCGGACTCAGGCGGGCCTGACAGAATTTCATCACGGCCTTGCGCACTTCCGGATTCTTTGTAATCAAGGCTCCGATGCGGATACCGCACTCCGAATACCGTTTCGATACGGAGTCAATCAGCACCACGTTCTGCTCGATGCCTTCCAGGTGGCAGGCAGAGATATAAGGAGAGCCCGTATAGATAAATTCACGATATACTTCGTCGGAGAACAGGAAGAGGTCGTACTTCTTCACCAGGTCCCGAATCTGGTTCATCTCCCGGCGGGTGTACAAGTAGCCGGTCGGATTGTTCGGGTTACAAATCAGGATACCCTTCGTGCGTTCATTAATCAGCTCCTCGAACTTCTCCACCTTCGGCAAGGAGAAACCCTCGTCGATGGTCGTCGTCACCGTACGGATAATTGCGCCGGCAGAGATGGCAAAGGCCATATAGTTGGCATAGGCCGGTTCCGGCACAATAATCTCATCGCCCGGGTTCAGGCAGCTCATGAATGCGAACAACACCGCCTCCGACCCCCCGGTCGTGATGATGATGTCGTCGGCATCCAAGTGGATGTCATACTTCTCGTAATACCCCACCAGCCGCTCGCGGTAGCTGCGGTAACCCTGGCTGGGACTGTACTCCAGCACCTTCCGGTCAATATTTCGAATCGCATCGAGGGCCGCTCGCGGAGTAGGCAGGTCAGGCTGACCGATATTCAAGTGGTACACATGAATTCCTCTCTCTTTCGCAGCTTCAGCCAAGGGCGCCAGTTTACGAATCGGCGACTCCGGCATTTCAGTTCCTCTGATGGATATTTGTGGCATATTTTATGAGTTTAAAAAATTCTGAATTGCAAAGATAAAGGGATTGACGAAATAAACCAACTTTGTGTTCAGAAAAACAGCCATCCGCTACCCGTAAAAAAGCCCTCCAAGGAAAGTTTAACGCCTTTTCAGGCATTTTCCATGTCTTCAACCCAAAAAATCCGTATGTTTGCTTCCGATAACCAAACATTCCATCTCACATGAATCTTTACCTAATTATATTTAATGCCGGAACTTATCGCACAGAGCAAGTTTACGACAAACACAAAGACCTCTTCGTCGAGCTGGAGAAACACTTCACGCTCCATCTGGTCAACTATACCGAAGCCGACCGCATACCCAGCAACGAATACAAGATGGTGTTCATCGCCAGCGGCGGTGTGGAAAGTGCCGTGGTGCGCTTTTTCAGCATCCTGCCCTATCCCATCACCCTGCTCACCGACGGCCTGAACAACTCGCTGGCCGCCGCCCTCGAAATCTCCGCCTGGATACAGTCGAGAGACATGAAGGTGAGAATCATCCACGGACCGGCGCCCGACATGGCCAACCAGGTGCTCCTGCACCATCAGGCCTTTGCCGCCAAACGGGCCCTGAAAAAGAAACGCATCGGTGTCATCGGTACCCCAGCTTCCTGGCTGGTAGCCAGCCATGTGGACTACCTGCTGGCCGGACAGCGCTGGGGAGTGATTTATACCGACATCCCCATCGAACACGTGGAAAAGGCCTTCCATGAGATTACCGACGACGAAATCGGCGTGGAAGCCTCCCTGTTCGCCAACCGTGCCAAGGGGATTCAGGAGGCCACCCCCGAAGAACTGCTGCGGGCCATGCGACTGTACAGGGCCATCCGCCGCGTGTGCGAGGAAGAAAAACTGGACGCCCTCACCCTTTCCTGCTTCTCGCTCATCCAGAGCCTGAAGACCACGGGCTGCCTGGCCCTCTCCCTGCTGAACGACGAAGGCATCCCTGCCGGATGCGAAGGCGACCTCCAGTCCATCATGACCCTGCTGATGGTGAAGGAACTCATCGGCCAGCCGGCCTTCATGGCCAACCCGTCGTTTGTCGACCTGGCCCGCAACGAGGTACTCCTGGCCCACTGCTCCATCCCCACGCGGATGGCCGAGCAGTTCATCATCCGCAACCATTTCGAGACAGAAAGCGGCATCGCCATCCAGGGCATCGTACACGCGGGCGAAGTGACCCTCTTCAAGTGCGGCGGCGAGTGCCTGGACGAATACTACCTGTCGTCGGGCCACCTCATCGAGAACACCAACCTGGTGACCTGCTGCCGCACCCAGCTGAAGGTACGGCTGGACAAGCCGGCCGATTACTTCCTGCACAACCCGCTGGGCAACCATCACATCCTGATACAGGGAAACTATGCCGACGTCATTCAGGAATTCATGCAACAAAACCGGTGCAAATTGCGAATTGACTGATTTTTCAAAACCATTTGTTCTCCCATTCAATTTATAATCGTATCTTTGTGTGAATTATTACAAATTGAAAAGCAAGAAAAATTATGATGCATAACTGGTTTGAATGCAAAATCCGTTACGAAAAAGTAGCCGAAAACGGCATGAACAAGAAAGTGACGGAACCCTATCTGGTGGACGCACTCAGCTTCACCGAGGCTGAATCGCGTATTATCGAAGAAATCACTCCCTTCATCAGCGGAGAATTCACCGTATCCGACATCAAGCGCGCCAACTACAGCGAGCTCTTCCCCAGCGAAGAGGAAGCAGCCGACCGCTGGTTCAAGTGCAAGCTCTATTTCATCACCCTCGACGAGAAGAGCGGTGCCGAAAAGAAAACGGCCACCAACGTACTGGTACAGGCTGCCGACCTGCGCGACGCGGTGAAGAAACTGGACGAAGGCATGAAGGGCACGATGGCCGACTACGTGATTGCTTCCGTGGCCGAAACCGCCCTGATGGATGTATATCCCTACTCGGCAGAGCCCGACGTGAAACCGGAATTCCCGGATGCAGACAAACGATGAACAAACACTTATCAGAACCATGGATATTCAGTCTAATTTAAATGAGGTACGGACACAACTTCCTCCCCAAGTGCGCCTGGTAGCTGTATCCAAGTTCCACCCCAACGAAGCCATCCTGGCGGCCTACGAAGCCGGACAGCGCATCTTCGGGGAAAGCAAGGAACAGGAATTGAGCAAGAAGCAGGCTTCCCTGCCCGCCGACATCGAGTGGCATTTCATCGGCCACCTGCAGACCAACAAGGTGAAGTACATTGCGCCCTACATCGCCATGATTCATGCGGTAGACACCTACAAGCTGCTGGCCGAAATCGACAAGCAGGCCGCCAAATGCAACCGCGTGATTCCCTGCCTGCTGGAAATCCATATCGCCGAAGAAGACAGCAAATACGGATTTTCTTTCCAGGAATGCCGCGAGATGCTCGACACCGAACCGTGGCGGGAACTGACCCATGTGGCCATCAGCGGCGTGATGGGCATGGCCACCAATACGGACGACCAAGCGGAAATTACCCAGGAATTTGAAAGTCTGCACCGCTTCTTCACGGAACTGAAAGACACGTATTTCGCGCACGACGACCGCTTCAAGGAGATTTCCATGGGCATGTCGCACGACTACCAGCTGGCCGTGAAAGCCGGCAGCACGATGGTACGCGTAGGCAGCAAGATTTTCGGAGAAAGAGTATATTAAAAACGAGAAGAATATGGCACAACTAAAAACAACTTTTGCGGGGTTAACCCTGAACAACCCGATTATCATCAGCAGTTCGGGCCTGACGAACAGCCTGGCCAAAATCCAGAAACTGGAAGAAGCCGGAGCGGGTGCAGTGGTACTGAAATCAGTTTTCGAAGAACAAATCAATATGCAGGCAGGCAGCATGCAGGGCTACGGTTCTCCCGAAGCCGACGACTACCTGGGTGCTTACGTGCGCTCTCATGCCCTGAACGAGCACATCGCACTGATTGAGGACGTGAAGAAGCACTGCAAGATTCCGGTCATCGCCAGCATCAACTGCTACAGCGACAGCGAATGGACCGACTTTGCACGCCTGATGGAACAGGCCGGAGCCGATGCACTGGAAGTGAACATCCTGTCTTTGCAGACCAGCAAGGACTACAAGCCGGGCAGCTTCGAACAGCGCCACATCGACATCCTGCGCCACATCAAGAAGGTGGTCCGCATCCCGGTCATACTGAAACTGGGCAGCAATCTGACCAACCCGATAGCCCTCATCAACCAGCTCTATGCCAACGGAGCGGCTGCCGTGGTCTTGTTCAACCGTTTCTACCAGCCGGACATCCAGATTGACAACCTGACCTTCACCACCGCCAGTGTGATGAGTTCTCCTTCCGAACTGGCCGACCGCATCCGCTGGGCAGCCATCGCTTCGGCCGAAGTGCCGCAGCTGGACTATGCCGTTTCGGGCGGTGTGCATTGCGGAAAAGGTGTCATCAAGTCCCTGCTGGCCGGAGCTTCTGCCGTAGAAATATGCAGCGTCATCTACCAGCACGGCAACCAGATGATTGAGACCATGAAGAAGGAACTGGCAGAATGGATGGACGACAAAGGCTACACGACCATCGCACAGTTCAAGGGCAAGATGAACGCAGCCGCCGCCGGCGAAGTGAACCCCTTCGAACGTACCCAGTTCATGAGATACTACAGCAACCACGAAGAATAAAACGGCTTCGCGGAAACGCATAAAAAAGCGGATGCTTCCTTCCTTTTTCCAGGTAGAAGCATCCGCTTTTTTTGTCTTCATCTATCCGGCCTCAGCGTTTCAGCAGACCGATTTTCAGGTTCAGTTTGAAATAATACACCCCGTTTTCACGCTCCAGGTAGCCATACTTGTCTTTCTCGGTGGAGCCTTTCTCCAGGCGGCTGTTCTGGAACAGGAAGTCGGCAAAGGTCTGGCGGAACGCCCGCTGGTAGCACAACACCTCGCCGTCGCCCGTCACGAACAGGAAACCGGCGATAGCCGAGTCGGTACCGTTGTACAGCTTGGCCGGACGCATGCCCATGGCCAGCGCCAGCAGCAGTTCCTTCACCTTGTATTCATAGAAACGGTGCTTCGTAATCAGTTCATCCTTGATTTTCAGCGGATTCAGTTTCTTGAGTTCCTCCGTCAGGTCCGACACCTTCGTGATGCCGTCCAGCCACATCAGGCGGGTCATTTCGGCCAGCAGACGCCCCATGTGCAGGTCAATCATCGACAGGTTGCTGCGGAAAATCTTGTCGGCCACGTCGCTGTACTTCAGCACGCCGCCCAGCCGCTCAATCATCAGCATCCGCGACACCACGTCGTCTTCCTCCCCTTCCGCATTGATTTTGTTGACGGTAGGCGTGGCAAACTTCACACCCGTCTGCTCAAACTTGAAGTTGGCCGTGCGTCCGCCGTCGAGCAGCGGAATCATCATCCCCAGCCGGGAACGTACGCAGAAACCCGTGAGCGGGGCATCCACCGAATAGAACGCCACACTGAAATCCGTACGGTCGTCCGTGCGGGCCTCCAGGTCGAAGATGGCCACCTCGTCGAGGAACTCCTCCACCCCGTCGGGCGAGGTCACGTCGTCTTCCCGGCTCTGACGGATGGCGGCATAGATGAGCTCGGCCACCGTGGCAAAGTCCTCGCGCGGAATCCGCTTGTCGATGTTCTCCCCCTTCAAATGGATAGAATCCTTCTCCAGAATATACTGACGCGTACCGTCGTGTTCCTCGCGCTGCACCATCGCCACCGGAAGACGGAGCGTTTCGTTCTTCTTCACGTCGGGAGTTCCGCCGTACACGTAGCCGTCGGCCAGCAGCCGGAAAAACGCATACAGTTCCCCCCATTCTCTTTTCGTCGCTTCAAATGCCATAATCTCTTTATTTTTTAAGTGCAAAGGTAGTAAAAGAAGCGTTAACAAAAACGTTTCCGACAAAAGCAAATCCTAATAGATGTTATTAAACAGATTTTTCCGGGTATTTTGCTTGCAGAGAACCAGAAAATACGTACCTTTGCAATGTGTTTTTCATAGTATTAGATTTAAGGTTAACAAAAGGTTGGAGTTCAGCGGAACTCCTTTTTTTATGCCCGTTCGCCAACACCCCCTCATCTTTCCTTTTCTCAGCCCTTCCGGAAGGCTTTTTCCACCCGCCGTTACCCCTAAAAAAAAACGTCCTTACGTTTTGGTTCAAACGCAAGGACATTTCAAGTAAAACGCAAGGACGTTTGAACCCAAACGCAAAGGCGTTTTCCCACGGGTGTCAAAGGCCCTCAAAAGTCTTCTTATTTCTTCAGCACACAGCGGATGAGCCAGTAGCCTCCCAGCACTTGCAGCAGCATGCCGGGAATGCCGATACGGAAATCCTGCAAGGCAGTGAACAGGCTGCCGGAGAGCATCCACTCGCCCAGCGTACCTGCCACCTGATAGAACAGCACCACGCCCAGCAGCAACGGCAGGGTGACTTTCCGGAAGCGGGCAGCCACCAGTCCGGCTCCCACGGCCAGCAGGACGGATTTCAGCAGGATGGCCGGCAACACGGCAGGCGCAGGCATACCGAACCACCACGAGTTGAGCAGCGGCGAGAGCACCGCCGTCAGCAGTCCGGCCTTCCAGCCATATTTATAGGCCCCTACCAGGGTGAAGAAATAAATGGGCAGCCAGGTCACTCCTCCCTGCGGCACCAGGTGAAAAAGCTGGGGCAGGACGATGTTTCCGGCCACAAACAGCAGGGCGGTGACGTAGGTCTTCACGCGGCTGTAGCCCAATGTGTAAAGTTTTACGGTTGTTTCCATGTATAAGTCTATTTTTCAACGTTTGTTTTTTTCTTTTTCTGCGGCTTCCCGCATGCGGCTCACAAAGCTCTCAATCACCGGATAGAGTGCCGCGGGATTGTCCGACACGTCGCAGAGGGTCTCCAGCGGACAGCGGCCCGTGCGGGTGCGGTTGATGATGCAGGGCACTTCTTCCGCAAAGTCCACTTCCACACCCCCGTTCCGGAGCAGGCTCAGGGCCGGGGTACTGATGACCCGGGTCCACACGCGAGCCACGCCTCCCAGCACCATCAGGGCGGCAGCCCCTTTTCCCACGACTTTGTCGGCCAGCCAGGCCCCTTGCAGGAAATCCCGGTCGGTGCGGTACAAGTCATACAAGTCGGCCACTCCCCGGCGGGAGAAGGTGCGGGTCTCGTCCCCATGACGCACCACGCAGGAATAACCTCCCTCGTTCAGCAAGCGTATCAGTTCGTCCATCACAGCGTCTCCTGTTTCAGTTTCTCCACATACGCATCAATGCGGTGCAGTTCCTTGGGGATGTCGATGGACTGCGGGCAATGCGGGCTGCACTGGTTGCAACCGATGCAATGGCTGGCCTGACGGAGTTTCGGCACGCTGCGGTCGTAGCCCACCAGGAAGGCCCGACGGGCTTTCACGTAGTTCTCGTCCATGCGGTCTTTCGGCATGTTGCCCTCGTTCACGCACTTGTTGTAGTGTACCAGGACGCCGGGGATATCGATGCCGTAAGGACAAGGCATACAGTATTTACAGTCGTTGCAGGGCACGGTGGGATATTGCAGCATCAGTTCCGCCGTGTCGAGCAGGAACTGGTTCTCCTCCTGGGTGAGCGGCACCAGCGGCGAATAGGTGCGGATGTTGTCTTGCAGGTGTTCCATATAGGTCATGCCGCTGAGCACGGTCAGCACCTTGGCCGGCGTACCGGCAAAACGGAAAGCCCACGAAGCCACACTGCCCTCGGGGTTTCGCTCCTTCAGGCGGGTAAACACGTGTTCGGGAATGTTCGACAAGCGTCCGCCCAGCAACGGTTCCATCACCACCACCGGAATATCCCGGCTGCTCACCTGCTCATACAGGTAATCCGCATTGACGTTGTTGCCCGAGGCATGCAGCCAGTCGGAATAATTCAACTGAATCTGAATGAAATCCCAGTGCACCTGGTCGTGCATGGCCAGCGCCCGGTCGAATTCCTCCTTCGTGCCATGGAACGACCAGCCCAGATGACGGATACGTCCGGCCTCGCGCTCCTTGAGCAGAAAGTCGAGCAGGCCGTTGTCCAGAAAACGTCCCTGCAACCCCCGCTTGCCGGGAGCCCCCAGCATGTGAAGCAGGTAATAGTCGATATAGTCCACCTGCAGCTTCTTCATCGAATTGTGATACATCTTCACCCCGAAATCATAATCGGAATTGGAGAAGTTCGACATCTTGGTGGCCACGAAGAACTTCTCGCGCGGATGCCGTTTCAAGGCGATGCCCGTGGAAGTCTCCGACCAGCCCTGCACATAGACCGGGGCCGTATCGAAATAATTCACGCCATGCTCGATGGCATAGTCCACCAGCCGGTTCACCTCCTCCTGGTCGATGACGTTGCCGTCGCCTCCCGGAGCCGGAAGGGTGGGCCAGCGCATACAGCCGTAGCCCAGCAGCGACACCTTGTCCTCGTTGGGAGGAAACTGGCGGTAGGTCATCTTGCCCACGGGCACCTCGCCTACCCCCTGGCTGGTTTCTTTCTTATCGGGTGCACAGCCGGAGAGGGCCGCCGTGGCTCCCACCGTACTGATGCCTACTATCTTCAGGAAATCTCTTCGGTTCATCTGTTTTTTCTCGTCCATTCTCTTTGCATATATAAAGGTAAGACAATTCAGTTAAAGCGTACGGTGACGTTCGTGGCCTTCCACGTAGATGGCGCTCAACGGACGGGCCGGACACAGGTTCTCACAGGCTCCGCAACCGATGCAACGGGCTTCGTTCACAGCCGGAATCTTCAGCGAGTCGGGGTTGGACGGGTCGGAAGGCACCATCGAAATGGCGTTCACCGGACAATGGCGGGCACAGTTGCCGCACTCCTGCTTGTCGGTGAGCGGGATGCACAAGTCTTTCACCCACACGGCATGCCCAATCTGGATGGAAGACTTCTCGGCCTTGTCGATTTTCAGGATGGCCCCTGCGGGACACACCTCGGAACAGCGCGTACACTCCGGACGGCAGTAACCGCGTTCGTACGACATGTAGGGTTGCATGAAGGAATCCAAGGAGCTGGAGGGCCGCAGCACCTCGTTCGGACAAGCCGACACGCACAGCTGGCAAGCTGTACAGTGCGACTGCAGGTGACGGAGTCCCTGTGCTCCCGGCGGTACAATCGGCGTGTGGCGCACCGGCTCTTTCTTGTCGATGATGTCGGCCAGTCCGCCGTCCATCTTGATGGCTTCCGCCTTCTTGGCCACCTGTGCCTTCAGCACCGACCCTGCCAGCAACAAAGAGCCGGCCAGGAACTCCCGGCGTCCGGCAGTGGAATCCGGTTTTCCGGCCACCGGAGCCTCAGCCTTTTCCGCCTTCTTTCCATACGCGAAACGATAGCCGATGGCACCTTTATGACATTTGTCCAGACAGTCCATGCAAGCCACGCAACGGCTTCCGTCCACCGCGTGGTTCTTCACGTCGATGCAAGCCGCCTTGCAGTTACGGGCACAAAGGGTACATCCGTTGCATTTCTCCTTGTCGATGGTGATGCGGAACAAGGCAAAGCGGGAGAAGAATCCCAGCAAGGTGCCCACCGGACAGATGGTATTACAATAGGTACGGCCGTTGCGTGCCGCCAGCACGATGACCAGCACCAGCATCACCGCCGCCACAATCAACACGGGCAGACTCTTAAGCCAGACCTCCACCGAATAGAACGCATAGCTGTCCATGCGTTCGGCCAGCGAAGCCAGCAGGTTGTTGCCCCACATCCACAAGGGTTGCAGGAAACTGTGGGCTGCACGGCCATACACCGCATACGGGTCGAGCAAAGCCACCAGGGCATGCACGCCCAGCAGCACAGCCAGCACATAGATGACCAGCACCCCGTAGCGCAGCCAACTCTTCGGTTTGGAATAGGTATAAGGCATTTTCTTGCGGCCTCTGGCCAGACGGGCCACCACATCCTGAAACACGCCCAGCGGACAAATCACCGAACAATACACACGTCCGGCTACCAGCGTGAGCAAAATCAAACACACGATTACTCCGGCATTCAAGGCAAAAAGCGCCGGAAGGAACTGAATCTTCGCCATCCATCCCAGCCATGCATGCAACACGCCCGTGAAGTCGACGAACAACAGCGTCACGAATACCAGGCACAACACTCCCAGCGTGCGCCTGACTTTTCTCCACATATTCACAGTAAAAGCATTTTTAGTTAGTTACTCTCATCTTTCATCACAATTCCGTGATAATTCTTCACAAAAATAAAAGGAAATCCGTTTGAACGTATCATTCTGATTCGCTTTTTTGATGAGAAAGCATAAATATAAGTTTATTTTGCGCGAATCAAATAACTTTCGGGACCAAAACCGGAAAAGACGTCAGAAAGATTGGTTATCTGAATTACAAATTCTAACTTTGTCTGACTATTTTGTAGCAAAAGACCAAAAACACATCATGACATACGCATTTATTACGGCAGCCGAAGCCGCTGCCACGATTCATCATGGGGACACCGTCGGCATCGGCGGATTTTCATCAGTAGGTACACCGAAAGCCGTGCCGGAAGCACTGGCCGCCTACGCAGAAGCACAACATGCACAAGGTAAAGAATTCAAGGTCGGCCTCATCACGGGAGGCGCCACGGGCAGTCAGGTAGACAGTGCCCTGGTCAAGGCACACGCCGTGTCGTTCCGCACACCCTTCCAGTCGAACAAGGACATGCGCACGGCCATCAACCAGCACGAAGTGGAATATTTCGACCTCCATCTCTCGCAAATCGGACAAGACGTGCGCTACGGTTTTCTGGGGAAAATCCATGTGGCCATCGTAGAAGCCTCCGACCTCACCGACGACGGAGAGATTATCCTGAGCACCTCGGTCGGCATCTCGCCCACCCTGCTCCAGCAAGCCGAACGGGTCATCATCGAACTGAATGAAGCGCATACGGGCAAGCTCACCGGCATGCACGACATCTATATACTGGACAACCCGCCCTACCGGACGGAGATTCCTCTCTACCACGTGAACGACCGGGCCGGACGCACCAGCGTAAAAATCGACCCGAAGAAGATTACGGGAGTGGTCCGCACGAATGCCCGCGACCACATCGCCGCCTTCACGCCGCAGAACGAAGCCACCCTGCAAATCGGGCACAACGTGGCCTCCTTCCTGCTGCGCGAATGGAAGAACGGTACCATCCCCAAGGAGTTCCTGCCCCTGCAGTCGGGCGTGGGAAACATCGCCAACGCCGTATTGGGTGCCTTGGGCGACGACCCGAACCTCCCCGCCTTCTCCATGTTCACGGAAGTGATACAGAACTCGGTCATCGACCTGATGCTGAAAGACCGTATCCGGTTTGCCACCGGCAGCTCGCTCACCCTGTCGGAAGACCATCTGGACACGATGTACGACCACATCGGCAACTTCCGCGACCGCATCCTGCTGCGTCCGCAGGAAATCACCAACCACCCGGAGATGATCCGCCGCCTGGGCATCATCGCCATCAACACGGCCCTCGAAGCCGACATCTTCGGCAACGTGAACAGCACGCACGTATCGGGTAGCCAAATTATGAACGGCATCGGAGGCTCGGGCGATTTTGCCAGAAACGCCTTTTTGTCTATCTTTACCACCCCGTCGGTGGCCAAAGGCGGACTGATTTCGTCCATCGTGCCCCAGGTATCGCACGTGGACAGCACGGAACACGACGTGCGCATCCTCGTGACGGAACAGGGCGTGGCCGACCTGCGCGGGAAATCGCCCTCGCAACGTGCCCGCTGCATCATTGAAAACTGTGCGCACCCCGACTACAAACAGCTGTTGTGGGATTACCTGAAGCTTTCGGAAGGTCACTCCTGCCACACGCCGATGTCGCTGCGCCATGCCTTCCAGATGCACCTGGCCTATGCCGAGACGGGCGACATGCGAAACACCAAGTTTGACTAAAAAGAATGGAAAAATTTGACCTACACATCCTGGGATGCGGTTCGGCCCTGCCCACTACCCGCCATCAGGCCACCTCGCAGGTGCTCAACATCCGCGAGAAACTGTTCATGATTGACTGCGGCGAAGGCACACAGGTGCAGCTCCGCCGCGCCAAGCTGAAGTTCAGCCGGCTGAACCACATCTTCATCTCCCACCTCCACGGCGACCATTGCTTCGGGCTCATGGGACTGATTTCCACGTTCGGCATGCTGGAACGCACGGCCGACCTCCACATCCATGCCCATGCCGACCTGCAGCGTCTGCTGGAACCACAACTGGAGTTTTTCTGCAAGGGGATGCCCTATCAGGTGGTGTTCCACCCCTTCAACCCGGGTGAACGTGCCGTGATTTACGACGACCGTTCCGTCAGCGTGGAAACCATCCCCCTGCGCCATCGCCTGCCTACCTGCGGCTTCCTCTTCCGCGAGAAGCCGATGCCCAACCATATCCGGCGCGACATGATTGATTTCTACGGCATCCCCATCTGCATGATGAACCGCATCAAGAACGGCGAAGACTATGTGCTGGACGACGGGACGGTGGTTCCCAACGACCGGCTCACCACTCCTTCCGACCCGCCGCGGGCGTATGCCTACTGTTCGGACACGGTGTACCTGCCCCGTCTGGCGGAACAGGTGGCGGGCGTGGACCTGCTTTTTCATGAAGCCACCTTCACCGAAAGCGAGTCCGTCCGGGCCAAGCAGACCCTCCACTCCACCGCCGCACAGGCCGCCCGCATCGCCAAGGAAGCCGGAGTGAAACGCCTGCTCATCGGCCATTTCTCCGCACGCTACGAAGACGAGAATGCCTTGCTGGAAGAGGCCCGCGCCGTCTTCCCCGACACCCTGGCCGCCGACGAGGGGCTGAAAATCTCGCTCTGAGACGTTAAAGAAAACTAACCTCATTAAACCGATTCCCCGGGAGATTGTCTTACCAGACAATGACGAACCCGCACACGCCATGAACAATTATAACGAAAAAGAAACCATACTGATGCTTCAGGACCCGTCGATGCAACGAAAAGGCTTCGAACGGATAGTGAAGGCCTACAGCGAACAGCTGTACTGGCAGATACGGCGCATGGTGGTTTCACACGACGACGCCAACGACCTGTTGCAGAATACGTTCATCAAGGCATGGACCAACCTGGACTATTTCCGCGGCGACGCCAAGATTTCCACCTGGCTCTACCGCATCGCCCTCAACGAGTGTCTGAACTTCCTGAACAAGCAGCGGGCCGAAAACCGCCTGTCGCTCGACGATGCCGACGCGGCCCTGGCCAACAAACTGGAGAGTGACCCTTACTTCAACGGCGACGAAACGCAGAAGCTCTTCCAGAAGGCCATCCTGCAACTGCCCGAAAAGCAACGCATCATCTTCAACCTGAAATATTTCCAGGAAATGAAATACGAAGAGATGTCGGAGATTCTGGGCACCAGCGTAGGGGCGCTGAAGGCGTCCTATCACCATGCCGTGAAAAAAATAGAAGATTTTTTTCATCAACATGATTAAACCTTTTTTACAAATTCGAATCTAACTTCCAAAGGAGGCAAAAATATGAAAAAGGAAGAAACTGACTTACTGAAGAGATGTGGAACCGAGAATCCTTTCACGGTGCCGGAAGGTTACTTTGAACGCTTCACGGAACAGCTGATGGAGAAGCTTCCGGAACGTGAGGCACAGCCTGCGCCCAAACTGACGCTGTGGACACGCGTCAAGCCGTGGGTCTACATGGCCGCCATGTTCTGCGGACTGATGCTCAGCGTACGGATGTTCGTGGGCGAAAAGCAGTCGCAGTCGCCTGCCGCCACCTCGGAAACGACGGATTTCACCGAAGTGCCCGACGAATACATCGACCCGATTGTCAACCAGACCATGATGGACGATTATACCCTATACCAGTATCTCACCGATGCAGATACGGAAATCTATAAATAAAGGAATAAGAATGAAAAGAACAATTTACACGCTCGTGCTCCTGCTGACGGTCTGCCTGACCGGCTTGCAGGCACAGAACGCCAAACTCAGCAAAGAAGAATTCCGCAACCGCCAGAAAGAATTTTTCACCCAACAGGCGGGACTGAACAACGAAGAGGCACAGAAATTCTTCCCGCTCTACTTCGAGTTGCAGGACAAGAAACAGGTGTACAACAAAGAGGCGTGGCAGAAACTTCGCCAGGGAAAAAATGCCAATACCACCGAGACGGAATACGGCAAGATTGTGGAAGACGTGATTCAGGCCCGCATCGCCACCGATGAGTTGGAGCTGGAATACGTGCGGAAGTACAAACAGTTCCTCCCGGCCAAGAAAATCTATCTGCTGCAAAAGGCTGAAATGCGCTTCCACCGGGAGCTGCTGAAGGGCTTCAAGCACGGCCAGAAAGGTCAGGAGAAAAGAAAATAAGGGTTCAGGCCGATTTTTTCGCCCCAAAAATTTGGAAAACAAAATTCTTTACGTACCTTTGCACCGCCTTCGAAAAACGAGGTACTCCTAAAAAGAGTTTTGGAGAGGTGGCAGAGTGGTCGATTGCGGCGGTCTTGAAAACCGTTGTACTGCGAGGTACCCGGGGTTCGAATCCCTGTCTCTCCGCTGAAACCTAAGACATTAAGTAGTCAAATTAAGACAAGTCCCGTAAAATCAACGTTTTACGGGACTTTTTCTATTTATCCGGTGGACAACCGAAAGACATTCAAATGCCCACTTCAGACAAAGTTCCGTTACAAAATCGTTACAGGAAAATCGGGAAAATCTTCTGTAACGATTTTCGATGTAAGTCCTTGATTTGTCGCTCATTGACGTTCAAATGTCTGCTTGTAACCCAATTATTAATTATTCCTTTGCAGAGGGAAGTCATTACACCCACTGTAACGGAGCTAAATTAAAAAAAGAAAAGAATCAGGTAAACAAAGACGAAACAATTCGTACTTTTGCATACAAGAGTTTGAAGGTTACGCAACACACAGAAATAAAATAGCTAATAACTAATTCGTAACCTATTACTACTATCTTAATTGTGGATTAAAAAATAACAGCTAACATCGAACGAATAATGTGCATACATAAATTTCAAAATATCATCCTTTTGCTGATGACTATTGTGGTATTTGCCGCTTGTGACAGAAATACTCCAATATTGGAGCAGATGGATATGGCCGAGAATCTTATGAATACCAAGCCTGATTCTGCCCTTACCCTATTGAAAAACATTCCGGTTACAAATATTAAAGGTAAAGAGATAGCAGCCAGGTATGCGCTACTTAAATCCATGGCATTGGACAAGAACTATATTGATACAACGACTTTCGATGTCCTTCAACCGGCTATTGATCATTATCTCAAAAAAGGTTCTCCTGACGAAAAACTTCGGACATATTATTATCAAGGCAGAATATATCAGAATCAGGGTGACGATGATTCTGCCATGCAATCTTTCTTGAATGCTATAGAATTGAGACAAAAAGTAACGGATTCATTGGTACTTGCTCATACTTTTGTTGCACAGGGTACGTTGTATTTTAAACAGTATAAAACAAATGAATTTATTCGAAATAATCTGGAGGCAGCAAAGTTATACGGAGTCATTGGCAAAGATATCTTTGAAATCAAGAGTTATACGAATGCACTTGATGGTTACATCATACTGAATGACAAATCAGCAGCTGATAGTCTCCTATCCATTTGCCAGTCTTTAGTAAAGAAGCATCCAAACGGTGAGGCTTATCTGTTCTCCTCCTACCTGTCTTATACAATAAATTTTGGTTCGCCCAAAGAGATAAAAGAGCTCTTAACTGAATATAAGGATATAGAACTAACGAATGATGATGCCATGAATATTGCCCAAGGATATTCAAAAATTGGAGAGTATGATAAAGCAATGAATATTCTTGCGGGAATAAGTCCTGCTGCGTTCACCATGAATTCATTAAAATATGCTTCGGTGAAATTTAATATTTTGGATGAGCAAGGCAAGTATAAAGAAGCACTACATTCATATAAAGAGTTTTCTGCCATGCTTGAGCGTTATCAGAGTGAATTAATATTTCAAAAAACTCCTATGATTTTTTAGCGGACACTAATGATACACCATTATGTTAAAGAATTTGTTTTATATCTGTTTGTTTTTTTTGTTCTGTAATACATCAGCAGCACAAAATTTTTTAAGTATCGTGGATAGCTGCCATTATTATCTGGATAAGCAAGATACTATGTCGTTTAATAAGACCTACATCAGAATTCTTGATGCTTATGAAAAAGAGTATGATGCAGAATTATATTCTATCGGTAAGGAATTAGAAGAGATGAGAATCGAAGATCAAAGTATAAGGCTGTTATTGATTGATGCTTCGAAGAAGAAACGGAATGTAGATAAAATAAGAAGGATAATGGACGACATAGACCGGAGAAATGCTGTCAGAGTTACTGAAATCATTGACCAATACGGTTGGCTTTCTCCCGATGAGATTGGCTATGAGGCGAACGAGGCTCTGTTCCTTTGTATTCAACATTCCCAAGATTCTTTAATCCAGAATAAGTATCTACCTATACTGAAAGAAGCTGTCCAAAAGGGTACGGCTAAAGGTTGGCAATATGCTTTTCTTACGGACAGGTGCCTTATGAATCAAGGACAAAAACAAATTTATGGGACGCAGAGAATAACCAGGAATGGAGTTGATTATCTGGTCCCTCTACAAGATATTGATAAGGTCGATTCACTCAGAAAGGAAATAGGGCTTGAGCCTTTGAGTGAATATATGAAAGATTGCGGACTTAAAAACGGTTGGAGCAAAGAGTTTTACAAAAACAATATAAAACTACATGAATCAATTTTTAATTCATGGTTTCAATCGTTCAAGCGGAAGAAAGATTCTCATTAGTATTCCGAAATCAGCCTCAAATCGGCAGCGAAGCCCACAGCCTCAGTGAGGCGTTCTGTGCTGACGGAGTTCAGAACTATCCTGCAGGGTAGTGAAAAAGTCTCGCGAAGTATGTAACTTTACAGTAGAAAACTAATAAACATCATACAATGAAGAAGAAGAATATTAGAATTGCAGTGAAAGTTGCTTTATCCCTTTTGATTCTTTTGATATTGGGATTTATCGGATTGGTCATTTATGCAAAGTATTTCTATAATCGGGATGTAAAAGTAGTCTCTTATTATGCCGATGAACTATGTATTGGGAAAGAGGATTTTAAAGCGGAATTTGAAGAAATCTATCAAATTACCCTGGACGAGTACTCATTGTATCCTTCCAAGCATTTGCACATGGATAGTTTGCATGAAGAGTATTTACGACGAATAGAAAAAGAGGCAAACACACCTGTTGATTTTGGCAAGTTATTGAAAGAATATTTTGCAGCACTTAAGGCAGGGCATGCATCCGTTTATCTAAACGATTATACGGCCAATTATGCTCCATCGTATATTGAAGGAAGAGTTTTTATTGATAATCCTAATTCATATATGTGTGAGAATGGATTCCAAGATAAAGATGAAATTGTGAGTATAAATAAAACTCCGGTTGCAGAATGGATTGCCACGAATGAAAAATATACTCCTGCTTCTACCGAAAAATGCCGAAGATTGATGACCGCCCGTAAGATATTTCGTTCTTGGAGCGATACTACAGCAACCTATCAGGTAATTCGAAATCAAGATACGGTGAGCCTGACGCTCAATCTGAAAAAAGCATCTGCCTTTCATGAAAAACAAAACCCTACTGTGGAATGGACGGTATTACAGGATAGCATTGGATATATTCGCATATTGTCTATGATGGATCCGGTTGTTGATGAATTTGACAGAGCTTATCAACAGGTAAAGGACTTTCCAGATTTGATAGTGGATGTCCGTGAGAATGGAGGAGGAAACAGTGGAAACGGTAAAAAAATATGCGAGTACCTCATCCATAAGCCACAGCCACATTGCGTATCGCCGGATTGGGAAATAATTCCTCGGAAAGATTCATATAAGGGTAAATTATTCCTTCTGACCAGTACATATACCTTTTCTGCCGCTGAAAGTTTCACATTGGATTTAAAAGAAAGTGGTGATGTGACAATTATCGGTGAAGGGACTGGTGGGGATACGGGAAATCGTCCGCGTACATTCCATACTACGAATGGAATTTATTTTCGTTTACCGACAAAAGAGGCATCTTTGTCACCACACGGATTCCCGATGGAGGGAAAAAGTATCATGCCTCATTATGAAGTTTGTCAGAATGTAAATGATTTTATGAAAAACCGTGATACGGTATTGGAGTTTGCCTTAAAAATGATTGAAGCTAATAATCAGTAATGAACTTGAGCAGGCATTTGTAGTGAAGCTTGACAGTATTGGCATTTTATTCAAATCCGGAAAAACAATCTGAGTTTATTATGTGGAATTCAGGGTATATAAAATGTCATTCAATCAAATTTGTTTCTGCTTTCCGAAAGCCTTAATTTTGCATGACTTCTACATCAAACAATCATGGAAAATTATATGGCAAAAGCAGCGGATGCCTTTCTGACAGGGCGTCCGTATGGCATACGTCTTGACTTCAAACACAAGGGCTTTGCTCTTTTCAACTACAACATGAACGAGCTTGGCAACCATCTTCCAGGCAGATTGAAGACACTTCCGCTGGAGGATTTTGACGTGGAGGATATTCCACTGTGCGGGGAACGTATTGTCCGAAAGAAAAACATAACAGACATCTTCTTCCATGACGAGAAGAGCAACCCGTATTCGGACAACCGGGTGGATATGAAGAAACTGAAAGCATACAACAAATACATATCCGCTTTCACTTATTCTGAATAGATAGAAATCTGTAAAATGGCAACAAAAAAAAGACTTGGCTCCATATAAAACAGGGCTGTCTCAATTACAATTCTATTGAACTGAGACAGCCCCTCATCATTTATCACTTCAAAAAGGTCATTCCACTTTCTTCAAGGATTCGGCCACATATTCAAATTTACCGGCAGCTATCACCTTGTACTGAATCGTCCAGGTTACCGTCGCACTACCATCGTAAATTCCAAAATTAATCGTATAAATCACGTCGATGCCGTCCACCGGAGTGACAGAACCGTAAAGAGCTTCCAACGCATGCGGGAAAGCTTCCGGCAGACGCTCCCACATCAGTTTCTCAATGTCTGCATCACTCATGTCATTGTAAGTACCCTGGCCTTTCCATGCACTCACACGGAAGTCAAAATTATTCTGATAAGCTGAGCCACCATAATAATAATCATTGTTGCCATACCCTGTGACATATTTAGGATAATTTTCCTTTACCCAATCTGTGATTGCCTGATAGAAAGCAGAGACTTCTGCATTTCCCTTCTCTACCGGCAAATCGATTACCGTGCTGGGGTCATAGTTCCACTTGCCATTTGTCAGCACAAACTGATTAGTGAGTACCTGCACTGTAGTAGCGGCCCATTTGCCAGCCTGCATCATATAAGTAGCACATTTCACACTGTTACTCTTTCCGTCATAGTACTTGTAGGCCACCGTATACTGATCTTCTTCCTGTGCATAAGGATAGCGTTGTGACAGGTAAACAGGCAAATAATTGTCGGGAGCCATGGAGCTGTCCAAGTTTCCATAGTTGCTTCCCATAGCCTTATAGTCTGCCGCATCCAAAGAAAGAGCGCCGGTAAACAGTTTCCAGTCGGTTCCATTGAACTGGAAGAGGTCACTCACTTGAGTCGATTTCAAATCGCTGGTACCTGCCGCCTTTTTCACTACCATATTGTCAAGTTGCACAGTAGTCGTAGCATTCTTTGAATTGCCGTTGTAACGGAATGCAAAACAAACTTTCTTGCCGGCCAAGGTAGAAAGATCATAGTCACATACATTAGCCAATGTACCATAAGTTCCATCAGGAACCGGTATGTTCACGGCAGACGTGATGTCTGTCCACGTAGCGGCAGCAATGGCTTCTTTCGTAAAATCTTTCAGATTCTCACTGTAGAGCACTGACAGACGGCCACCCTCTGCCTTATAATTTCCATAACAAGCATCAAAAGTAAGTCTCATCCCCGATTCGATGGCCACAGCCGGCGTAATCATATAAGACTCCAATTCACCGTCATGCTTAAAGGCACTCTGCTGTATGTAGAGATTGCCACTGTACGATTTGGCCTGCCAGGCATACGTACCTACGGTTGTCACATTGTGCCATCCGTCAATGGCCACATTCTCACCGTTCGTCTGTCCGTCGAAACCCTCGCTCAGAGCCGGAGCGTTCCCGCTCGGTTCCTGTTCCGAATAATTGTAGTCCACCAGTACCATGTCTCCTTCCGCAGCAGCCGGATAATTTGCTTTCAAGATATCCGGTACATGCTTGGAAGCACTTTCCGCAGGAGTGAAGAACGAATTCTTGGCACCACCCCATGCCGTTTCATAGTCCTCATTGCTGACACTATAGATAGAGGCTGCATTAAGCGCCTTCTCCGTAGCAGTAGATGCCCTCCGCTGGTTATAAGTAACCTTGATTGCAGAACCGTCATCCCCTGTATACCAGGTAGCCGCCAGAAAAGCAGGAATATATTCCGTGCCCGGCAATTCATCTGTAAAGGTCAGTGAGGTCTTCAGTGCCGACAGTTCGCCGGAAAGGCCGGCAGCTTCGGCAAGCGCCTTGTTGGTACTGTTGTTGGCAATTGTTGCATAATCTGCATCCGTCAGAGTATAGTCTTTCTTAAAGACATTGGTAGGGCGGGTCATTTCGTCCAGTCCCTCAAAGTTATCTTCATTATAATCGCAGGCCCCTAACATAAGCAACGATGCCATTGCGGGGATTATATAGTTTCTTTTCATAAATTCCACCAACTTTAGAGATTAAAAATTAAGTTTCAGTCTCACGCTGTAAGTACGGCCCCATGCATAGAACACACGGGCATCCTTCCAGGTATGTGAAGCACCGTCAACGGCATCCGTGATATATTCCTGATTGAATACATTGTCGATGTTACCATAAAGTGTCGCACTGATTTTTCCGATGTTGAAACGATATCTGGCGCTCAAGTCGAAAACATTTGCATCCGGCATCTTCCATGGATCGTCATACGACTTCTCTCCGTTGGCCACCAAATCATTGGAGTTGAACGACCATTCCGCATAGTTCCGGCCATAATAGTTCCAGTCCACACCCACGCTCAGGTCTTTAGTAATCTTGGCATCCAGTCCCAGAGCCGCAGTAGTCTGAGCCGAGTTACCCACTTTCGTACCATTCAGATGGATGGTCATCGAAGCATGGTCTTCGGCCTGAATGCCGGAAGCATGTGTAATCTGTCCCTGGTTTGTCCAGCTCTTTACAGGCTGTCCGGTAGAATCATAGAAATAACCCTTGGCATCACAGTCCCAACGCCAGAAACCCATAGAGAACATACCACGCACATCCAGCCAGTTGAACGGTTTCGCCACGAAATCCAGTTCCACACCCTGATGAATCGCATTGACTCCACTCATGTTGATGCTGATACGGTCTACAAAAACACCTTCCTCATTTTTCAAATCGATACCACGGCTCATGGTCTTGTTCATCCACTTGGTGTGATACAGGTTCAGGTTTGCCGTCAGGAATTTGGAACGGAAGCCATAACCCAGTTCTGCCGAGAACACTTTCTCATTCACCGCATCCGGGTTGGTCAGGTTACTTGTAGTAGACTGCAGGAAAGCGCCTCCCGAGAAGAAAGGAGCACGGCTGATGTAACCGACATTAGCAAACAGGTTGTGATTTTCAGTCAGGTTGTAGTTCAAACCACCTTTCACTGTCCATCCCAGGAAATTGACAGTTTCTGATTTTGCATGAGCCGCATCATAGTAGAAGCGGTCGTAACGCCAGTAACCCGTATTTGAAATAGAACCGGCCACAAACGCACTCAGCTTATCCTTATTGTATTCAGCCTGTGCAAAGACCCCTTCCTGCACCGTATATCCATCGTAATCGCGATAAACCACATCACCTACCTGCAGCTTCTGATTGACGAAAGCACTGCCGGCAGCCGCAGCGGCATTGTTGGCCACCAGCACATTCTGTCGAGAAGAAGAGTCCACAAAATAGTCGCCTCCATAAAGGTCGCAAAGTTCATTGGTATGTACACCTTTATAATAACGGAAGTCTACACCCCCATAAAAGTCGATATTCTTACCGAATTTCGTCGTATAAGTAGAAAGCAAACCAATCCAGGTATGTTTGTTGTAAGACTTTGACATGGCCATTTTGGAACCGTTCTCGCTTTCCTGATTCAATTTATAAACCTCGTCGTAAGCAAACGTTCCATCCTCGTGACGGAAAGTCGTATTCAACGTACCATAAGAAGCACCGTACCAGTTACTCCGGTCGGTCGATTCCAGTCCTTGTCCGGCATATCCATATCCATTACCGATAGAAGCATAAAGCGCTGTACTCAAAGATGACTTTTCATCAATCTGCCACAAATGATTCAATGAAAGCTGAGGTTTATGATAGGCATTGCGGGCAGACGTTTTTCTTTCCCCATTCAAGCCATAGCCATAAGTAGGGTTATACTTATATGGACTGTCCCCGTTCATATATTTCTTGGCAAGTGTCTGCCAGCCTTCGATGGTCAGTCCGTCGTTGTTGTTGCGCTGGTTGTGCCACTGGGGAGCTCCGAAAGCCGTAAACGACAGCTGATGATTGTCATTGATACGCTTTGCAATGTTGATGAACCAGTTGTAAGCTTCATATTCCGTACCCTGAATATATCCGTCAGCCCAAGTCTTGGCACCCAGCAGTGTCAAGGCCCATCCCGACTTGCTCATACCTGTCGACACATTGAACATGATTTTATTGTATCCGTCATTTCCCATCGCATAAGAGACGGAACCCCCTTTTTTGGCCTCTACCGAATTGGTCACAATATTGATAGAACCACCTACTGAAGGAGCCGACACTTTGGAGGCTCCCAAACCACGCTGCGTCTGCATGCTGCGGGTCACGTCAGAGAGTCCGGCCCAGTTGGACCAATAAACGCCACCCCATTCCATGTCGTTCATCGGCACACCGTTTATCATCACCGCAATGTTCTCCGACTCAAAACCGCGCATATTGATACGAGAATCACCGAAACCTCCTCCCTGTTTGGTGGCGTAGACTCCAGGCGTGGACTTCAGAATTTCCGGAAACTCCTTTGTCCCGAGTTTCTCTTCAATGAACACCGGCGCCACTGTTGATACAGCCACCGGAGTTTTACGGGCAATGGCCACCGAAGAAGTAACGACGACATCGTTCAACATCACGGCATCCGGCTGCATTTTAATCACGCCCAAATCTACAGAAGTGCCCTTCCGGGTAATCTTCTGCTTCAGGTCTTTGTAACCTACATACTTGAACACCAATGTAGAATTAGCAGCCACACTTTGCTTGAAGTAGCCGTCAATGTCGGTCACTGAACCTTGTGACAGACCTTCCACTATAACAGCGGCACCTACCAAAGGCTCACCTGTTTCTGAATCAACAAGCTGACCTTTCACTGTAGTAGTCTGAGCGAAAGCAGACACACTGCATACAGCCATCACAGCCATCAACAGGAAATGAATTAGGTTTCTTTTCATAATTCTGTTTTTAGTTAAAAGAATAGTGTTAATTGAACATTAATAAATGTTTCTTAGTGCAAAGGTAGCGAATATAATTCAAATAAATATTACATATACACGACATTTTTTAGGAAAGAAAAAACTTTTTTTTCATCAATTTGGTACATGCTTCCTCTACATTTCTAACTTTTTTCTTTTTCCTGTACAAAGCTTTCCTTATATTTACACAAACAATTAAATCTGAACCTACATGAAAAATAAAATGACCCTACTGGCATTGGCCGCCACCGCATGGCTGGCCACCGCAGCAAACACGCCTGTTCCCAGAAGCGTAGAGAACCCCTTCATCGAGTCGGCCAACACCATGACGCTCGACATTGCGAAAGTAGAACTGAGCGACACAGCCACGGTGCTCTATACGGACGCCTATTTCCGCCCGCACTACTGGATTAAAATCAGTTCCGAATCTTACCTGCAAGCCGACGGCAAGAAATATGCCTTGAAAGGTACGCAGGGCATCGAAGCCGATTCTCTTTTCTGGATGCCCGAAACGGGAGAAGCCTCCTTCCGGCTGAGCTTTGAACCCCTCCCCCGCGACACACGCTCGTTCGACTTCATCGAATCCGATTGTGACGAGTGTTTCAAGCTGTTCGGCATCGACCTGACCGGAAAAACGGAAGCCACCCTGCCGTCCGACATTCCGGCCGAAGTCATCCGTGCGAACGAGGCCGTACCTTCTTCCCTTCCCGCTCCCCTGTTCAAGATGGGTGAGACCGTAGTGCACGTCCATCTTGCAGGCTACCGGAAGGAACTGGCAAAGGAAGTGAATCTCTATGTCAATACCCTGCTGAACGGCCAGCAGTCTTACACCGCCCCCATCAATGCGGACACGGGTGAGGCTGAATTCAAGTTCTGGCAGTACGGTTCCGCACAGGCTTTTGCTCTTGCAGGAATAGGAGTAAACAAGTTCTGGCTGGCTCCAGGCGAAGAAATTGACTTGTATATCGACATGCACCAAAGCGGACAGATGCTCATGGACCGCCGGACGCAGGAGAAGCAACTTCCTCCCTTCAAGAGTACGCCGGCATGCTACGCCACAGGCACATACGCTGGACTGACCTCTCCCGCACTGTATCCGGATACACCTTATAGCATGGAGCTTTATTCAAGGGAATTTGCCGACTACAAGATGACGGCCGCCGAATATACCCAGCATGTCGTCCAACTTTACCAGTCACTCTCCGACAGTATCGCACAAAGCAGCCTGCCACCGGTGGGCAAAGAACTGGCCCTGCTGAAATTGAAACAGGAAGCAGTGGAAGCCATGGCGCAAGGCGACGCCCTCCGTACCTATAATTACCGGATGATACACAATCAGTGGGACCGCAACAAACCGCTGGACCTGAAGATTGACTCACTGACGGCCGAAAACCGCGCCGCATTGTGCAAGCTCTTCCCTATCGCCGACGAGCAACTACTGATGGGAGAAAATATCATGTACTATGCTTCTTGTTTCTCCAACCCACTCATTGCCTGGCCCGAGGAAGCGGGACTGCAAGGCACCTTCGCCGAAGACCTGCAACGGGTCTTTCCCTTGGTACAGAAAGCCGCGAATATCTCACTGACAGAGGCCGACCGGCACACGCTTGAAGGCGTACACAACCCGTTCTATCGGGATGCGATTCTGAAGATGCAGGAAAACGCACAGGCCGCACTCAAAGCGGTAGAGGGAAAAGCCGTCATCGAAAAGACACCAGACGTGCCTGTGGACAAGCTCTTCGAAGCCCTCATCGCCCCCTACAAGGGAAAAGTCATCCTGGTGGATTTCTGGAACACCTGGTGCGGGCCTTGCCGCATGGCCATCCGTACCAACGAGCCGCTGAAGGAGCAGGAACTGAAGAGCGACGAGCTGGTATGGATTTACCTGGCCAACGAAACGTCTCCCCTCGTCGCTTACAAACAGGCAATTCCGAACATCAAGGGGAAACATTTCCGCCTGAACGACGAGCAATGGAAATATCTCTGCGAGCAGTTCAAGATTGACGGTATTCCTTCGTATGTGCTGGTGGACAAGTCCGGACACTATCAGCTCCGCAACGATTTCCGCAACCACGAAGTCATGAAGGATACCTTGAAGAAAATGATTGAATAACCTCAAGTGTCTCGAAGACGAAAGCGGCACATGCCGTAAATAGCCGAAAAAAGCCAACCCATTCACACACAAAACAAGGTGCACGGGCTGGCTTTTTTCTTTTGAGCGGCCAAAGAGTCACCCGCTTTGAAGGCCGTTTCAACACACAAAAGCAACCTTACTCACTTTCAAGCATAAAAACGGGAGCCTCGCGGATTTATCTTAAATAATAAGGTTTATGATAAGAGCAATAAGCAGAACCGTCGGTTGCCCGTTCTGTACAATTAGGATAGATACATTGGTGGCTCCCTAATATCATGTCCAGAATGGTTGAACACGAAGAGACTAGCAATGATACGCCCAAGCCTATCAACAGAATCATCATTTTCTTTTTCATGTCAGTTAATATATACAATCGACTACATTGATGCGCTCTACCCTACTTTATCCACTCCCGCCCCAGACTCAAGGTGCAGAGCGACTCGATGCGGATAGTGAAATTTCCCAGGCTGTTGGGCACATAAGGATACAAATCCGGATTCGTGCTGGAGTACGGGAGGTACTGCACCTTCATCTCCCGGATGGTACCCCGCTTATCGTAACGGCCATCGTTGTTGTCTACCATGTAGAGGGTATCAATCAGCCCGTTCTCATCGAACTTCACCCCCCATAGCGTTACAGCATGGGTAGACCAGGCTCTTCCGATATTCACAATAAACAAGATGCCCTGCTGCGAAGACAATGCCTGCTTGATAATCGCATTGAAGCGGTCGCGCATCAAATCCATGCCCACGTATTCCGCGCCCAGCGAATGGGAACCCAGCTGCGTACGGAAGAATCCGGCATGAGAGTCCGGCTGGTCAGTGTCATACAGCTTCCGATGGAACACCCCATTGAAGAACCAATTGATGGCTTTCAGCGGATAGTCCCCCCGATTGGGGAAACGGTTCTTGAACAGCTGGAAAACCTCGCTGTGCAGCATGTCGGCAGGTACCGCCTTCGGTCCCTTGTAGGCTTTCACAGCCTCCGTTTCACTGTTCTGCTGGAGCCACCAATGAATCAGGTTCGAAGTGGCCGCCGCCCAACACATCAGTCCGTCGCCACCGGACGAGACATCCGAAGGATTCACCTTGTTGCAGTCGAACCATCCACAGCCCTCCGTCCAAGGCAGCTGGGTACGGTCCACGCTCCACTGTCCGTCGGCAGGCTCCTTCACCCCATATACCCAGCGGGTGGTTCCCGCAAAGGCATCCGGTGTGTTTCCCTTTTGCAGGTTCAGCCGATACACTGTTTCCTTCCCTGCCTCCAAACGCTCGAACGGCTTCCCGTCTACAGTCTCAGGTACCTTCACCGTAGTTTCCTGTCCGTCAATACGGATGCGAATCCAGCCCTCGGCACGTAACGCCTCCGTCTCCTGCGGAGATACCAAAGCCATCCACTCCCCATCGGTCTGACGGGCCATCTTCACCCATTGATAATCAGACTGATTTTTCAGATTCCCATCGGACAGACTGAACGGAAGCTGGCAAGGCGTATACACCTTCACTTCCGCCTGCTGCAACTGTTCTTTGGAATACGAGGCATCCTTGCTCTCCAGCACCAGACGCAGCCGATGAAGCGCATGTTTGAAATGCAGCTGCACTTTCCCGCCCGCCTGCACACGGGCCTGTGCCCGCAGCAAATCCGAACGGCGGTATCCCACTTCCTGCTGGTCGGCAGCCAGCGTATGGGAATAATCGGAGGAAGACTGACTGCCCTGATGCAGACGAAGCGCAGGAGCCACGTGCCAGGCTGTAAACTCCACGTCCTCTCCCACTTCCGCCCAGTACAGCTCGGGCATCCACTTCCCGTTCGACAACCGAAGCGTGTAGTGCTGTGTGCGTCCGTCCTTCACATTGCGGGCATACACCACCACCGTATCTCCTTCCTCAAAACGGCCACTCCCGTCGGCTTTCATCGCGGCCCGCGAGCCCTCCAGCAGCATATCCCAGTCCACCCTGCCGGCTGGCGGTTGTTCCGTCCCGCTCTCCGGCAGATTCCTGTTACACGAAGTCACACAAAGCGTCCACAAAGCCACATTCACCAAAGTGGCGAGAAAGAAGATTTTTTTCATTCGGTTAAATTAAAGAGTATGTAATTTAAGTCTAGTTTGTATGAATATACAACAAGAAAAGCCTGAAAAGGATTTTGCCCGACTCCAGATTTTAATATTAATTAGGAGATTCCTCCGAACGGCTGCCTCTAATCGCTGCAAGCTCCCGGCAGAAATACCTCATCACATTCGTGCGGAGACATCGACACGTTCGTGATGAGAGGTCGACACGTACGTGACGAGGTGTCGGCCCGTTCGTGTCGAGGTAAAAGTGCTTCAGTCTTACGCAAAAAAAGAAGAACAACATAAGAATAATCTTCTTATCTTTAGGGCACAAAAAACGAGAACGATGAACAGAGATGACTTACTGGAACTGAAAGCCCGCATGGAGAATGCGCTGGAAAATGACTTGCTGGAAGACGAGAGTTTCGATATCAACGAATTTGAAGAAGAAGTCTGCACGATAGAACAAGACCTGGAGGACTACCTGCCCGCAGCCCGCGATGCGGAACGCAAACTGATTGCCAGTATCCTCCGGCTCATTACCAAGGTAAAAGACGAATATGAATTTTTCGATGCGGAAGCAGAACGCAGCGCGTTGTTTCCCAACGGGGAGGATGACTATTGAGGCGTACACCGCATCTTCGCACATTGAAAAGAATCAAAATCATTAGCGTCCCTCTTTTAGCGAGACACTAATGATTCGGGTTATTTACATAACAAATGTATCATCTGATCTACCATATAGGGTTTCCACTCGTCAATCAGGGCATTGAATTCTTTATCCGACTCAAGAAAGCTTAAATCCTTACTGAGAAAAGGAAATGACAGAAGGCCATAGAATGTGTTGAACACGATTCTTAAAGGAACCTGTTTTATTTCGCCCTTTTCCATGGCAGACAGCAGATGAGCGGCTATCTGATTAAGGAATTTATCCATATATATGGGCTTTACGACCTTTATAAAATCTTTTACATTACGATTTATCTCACGCACCACAAACAGAGGAAGGCAAGGATTCTTCTTGGCCACATCAAGATATGTATCTACAACTACAGTTATTTTCTCCGGGAATGATTTGTTGTCATCAATAAAAACATCTTGGATTTTAGGAATGAATGACTGTATAATCGACAAAAATACAGCCTGAAACATCCTTTCCTTTGTCCGATAGTAATAATGCAGGGTCGGACGATTAATACCCACTCTTGCTGCTATATCGCTCATACTTGTGCCGTCGAATCCTTTTTCAATAAAGACTTCTTTCGCTACAGCTATAATTTTTTCTTCCAGAATATTATTTTCCATCTTTTGAATTATTTTTCAAGTTTATCTACAAACAGCAGCATACGGTTAATAATGTTCACTTCACTGACACCGCTGTCAAAGTCCAAAGATAATATATTAATATCAGGGACTAAAGTTTTTATTCTCTTTTCTATGCCTTTGGACACAATGTGATTGGCTATACAGCCAAAGGGTTGCAAGCTGATGATATTTTTTACTTCTTTCCCGGCCAATGACAACATCTCGCCCGGCAAAAGCCAGCCCTCACCGAACTGCGCATTCAGTGATATTGCCTTACGTGCCTCTCCTGCCAGCTCAAATATATCCTCAAAACGTGTAAAATAGCGGAACTTACATGCCACATCATTGAATTTGTCTATTTCTCTGCGGATTATCTTATAAATCCATCGGTAAACAAAATCAGGATAATCTTTGCTACCTATATTTGACATCACATTTACTTTTCCGTTTACAAAACTCTGCATAAAGAAGTCTGTCAATACCGGGGGCACTATCTCAATGCCACGGTCAGACAACCATGAAAGTAGATTTCTGTGCGCAAAAGTATTGAATTTCAGATATATTTCTCCGACAATGCCGACTTTAGGACAGTCCTTTACCATACAAATCCTGTTAAAGTCAGCCACGGCAAGAGAAAGGCAATTCAAGAGCTCTTTTGAACGGTTCTTACGAATCAGCTCATCTGCCATATTCAGATACATGTTCTTAAGTCTTGCTGCTTCACCTTTGTTTTTCTCCCTCACAACAGTTGCATAGTAGAACTTGGATATGCAGTCGCTGTAAAGAACAGCACGGAAAGCAACAGGCAACACTTTCAACCAATTTATCCTAAAAGCCGGTTGGTCATTCTTTATTGCCCCCGACATAGTGAGTGAAACGACCGGAGTGTTTTCATATCCGGCATCCACCAGAGCTTTTTTGATAATAGCTATATAGTTGCTGGCACGACACTGCCCTCCTGTCTGTGTCATGGCTATTACAGAACGGTCAGGATTGTATTTGCCACTCTTGAAGGCTTTGGTAATGTCGCCTACAATAAGAGTAGCAGGATAACATATTTCATTGTTGGCATACTTCAGCCCCCATTCACATGACTGGCTGTCGCTTAGAGGAAGATTTTCAACATCGTAACCAGCTATTTTCATCACAGCCGGTATAAGAGGTGATATAAACGGCGTAAAGAATGGAACAAGGATTTTCCTGTGCCGGTATTCATTGTCATATACTGGTACAGTCTTGAAATCATGATGTGTGTGGCCTGTATGTCTGTTTTCTTCTGCCAGACGGATGCTCTCAATCAAAGAACGTACCCTGAGTTTCATCGAACCTACATTATTGACATCATCCAATTTCAAAAGAGTGAATACTTTCCCGTTTCTGATGAGAAGATCCCTGACTTCATCTACGAGAAAAGCGTCAGGCCCACAGCCGAATGAAGTCAGTTCTACAAACTGAATCTTTGAATCCTGTGCACATGCCCATTTTGCGGCTCTCAATATCCTGTTTGGGTATGACCATTGAGGAAGAAAATGAACACCATCCAGGTCTATATCCTTATTTCTCACAAAATCATCAGTGATTATACTGACACCCATATCCACAAGCATGTCAGACACTTTATGCTGAATCAGCATGTCTGTGTGATAAGGACGTCCGACAAGCAGAACAACCATTCTGTTTTTCTCCCGTACATTGTGTAATATGGCCTCATTTCTGACAATAAGTTCATTCATAAACCGGTCCTGTTCGTCACATGCCTTATCAAAAGCAGCCTTTACTGTACGTAAATCCACACCAAGGGATGTAAGATATTTTTCGCATTGCTTGAAAAGCAACTTCCTGTCTTTAAAGTTAATGGCTGGAGAATCAATAGCCACACCGGAACCCTGGACACTTTTTATCACTTCGGAATAACCGGTAACAATCGGGCAGTTATAGCTGTTCTGTTCCTTGCCCTGACGTTCAAAGATGACAAAAGGCATGAATATCCTGTCGACCTTCTTGTCTATAAGGTTCTGTATATGACTGTGAACAAGCTTTGCAGGGAAACAGATATTGTCGGACATGACCATCCTGGCACTACATTCATATCGTGCGTAATTGGATACATCCGACAGCACGACCTTGATGTTACATGATTCCAGCAGGGTATGCCAGAATGGATATTCCTCATACATATTAAGGCAACGCGGAACACCAACAGTGAGCGTTGAATCATCAGCTATTGGCTTACGTGAGAAAAGCAGTTCATTCTTTATCTGATACATGTTCTCACCACGCTCTATATTTTTCTCACCGTTGGAGAAAACCCTCTCACACCGATTGCCTGAATAATAACGTTTCCCGTTTTCAAAATTGTAGCACATTACCGGACATTGGTTGTCACACCCTTTACAGTTCAAGGTGCGTGAGGTAAATCCCGCCATACTTATCATGGTTTCAAAAGGAATCTCACGACAGGAATGCTCACGGGCATAGAGGGCACATCCGAATGCTCCCATCAGCTCCGGTATGTTACATCTTGTAACTTTCATACCAGTATGAATCTCCAAGGCCCTTACCACGGCATCATTTCTCATCGTACCTCCCTGAACAACAAGATGATTTCCCAAAACAGAGGTATCTTTCAGCTTAAGGACTTTATACAAGCAGTTCTTCACCACAGAGTATGCAAGACCGGCAGCAATATCTTCCACCGTAGCACCTTCCCGAAGCACCTGTTTTACTTTTGAATTCATGAATACAGTACACCTGGTGCCAAGATCGGCCGGACACGTGGAACGGCAGGCAGCCTGTGAGAACTCCGAGACCGTATAGCCAAGTGTTTTGGCAAATGTCTCTATAAAGGAACCGCAACCAGAAGAACATGCCTCATTTATCTCTATTCTGTCGATTACTCCATTGTTTATAAAAATGGCTTTCATATCCTGACCACCAATATCCAGAATAAAAGATACATCCTTGTCAAAATGGTGTGCACCCATATAGTGCGCTATGGTTTCAACAATACCGTTATCCAATTGGAATGCAGCCTTTATCAGATCTTCACCATAACCGGTAGAACAACTTCCTTTGACAACAAGCTGTGTTCCTGTTTTACCGCATTCATCCAGCAGCCCCTTAAATCCTTTTTCTACAGTTTCAATAGGTTTTCCTCCATTGTTGCTATAGAACGAATAAATAAGATTTGCATCTGCATCGGTCACAATGATCTTGGTCGTTGTCGAACCTGAATCAATGCCTATATAAACTTCCTGTTTACCCGGTTTCAAAATTCCGGTATTCACAACATTCTTCCGTTTTTCCTCTTTCCACTTATCATACTCCTCAGAGTTGGGGAAAATAGGTTTAAGCCCATCTTTACGTACAACAGTTTCCACAGGTTTCTCTAAAATTGAGACAAGTGAAGACAATGAAACAATATACTCTTTCTCTACATGAGCAAGCGCTGCTCCCAAAGCTGGAAGCTGAGTTCCATTTTCCGGCAAGACAACATCACTGTCATGAACTGACAGATATTCAATAAAAGCCTTTCTAAGAGCAGGTATGAAAGTAAGAGGTCCGCCACAGAAGAGAATCGGAGTCTTCATATCATATCCTCTTGCCAGCGTTACCACCGTCTGTACTGTTACAGCATGAAAAATGGAAGCCGCAATATCCTCACGGCTTACATTCTTGGCTATAAGGTTCTGTATATCTGTCTTACAAAAAACACCACAGCGTGAAGCTATCGGGTAGACATGCGTCGCATTCATTGCCAGTTCATTCATTTCATCCACACTGACACCCAGAATAATAGCCATCTGGTCTATAAAAGCACCTGTGCCACCGGCACAGTTACCGTTCATACGGAGATCAACCGCTTCGGAATCCTTAAAGAAAACGACTTTAGCATCTTCACCTCCTATATCTATCATAGATACTATATCTGGATATTCCTTCTGAACAGCCTTCGTTGCTGCAACCACTTCCTGAACAAACGGGATGCCATATTTTTCGGAAAACCCCATTCCAACCGAACCCGTTATTCTTATAGCAATATCTTCATCATTCACTATAGTTACCAGCTCTTTAAGCATTGGAATAATTACATCCTTTGCCTTCGCATTATGTCTCTCGTACTTTGAATATATAATACGGTCGTCTTCATCTATGGCAACCATTTTTGCAGTAGTTGAACCTACATCTAGACCTATCTTAATCATATCTTATACATGTTTGACCTTTATTCTGACACAATTGTCAGACGCAAAGATACAAACATTTATTTCTACGCGAAAGAAAATGCAATGAATTTATTGATTTAATACTTTGTTATGTTAAATTTAAAAACGGACTTCTTTTTCCCCAAAAAATAGAGGCCACTTTCCTTACGGCATATAAAAGTATATGAAAATATTAGCGAGTCCGAAACTGTCGGATTCGCTAAAATAGATACGCAGTATTCAATCCTCGATTTGTTTTCCGACGCTACACCCCCATTGTGACAAATCATTTATATTGGGAATGACAGACTGTCCCAATTCCGTCAGTTCATATTCGACTTTCGGAGGGACAACCGGATAGACAATACGTCTGATGACTCCGGCCTTTTCCAGTTCCCGTACCACCTGCGTAAACATCTTGTTGGAAATCTTGCCCGTCACACGGCGCTGCAGCTCACTCGAACGCAATGGACCAAATTGCAAATGAAACAAAAGCATGGCCTTCCATTTTCCACCTATAATCTCCATAGCCAGCTCCAACGGACATAAATAGACCGTTCCGTTAAAAAAATATTTTTTACAAACATGCTGATTATCCATAAAATACACTTTTTGGTTACTACATTACTATTTTGTAAGTACTTGCAAATATAGGCATCATGACATAAATTCGCAATCTCAAAAGAAAAATGAAAAAAATTTGAACTCGTCATTCAGTTGCCGACCAACTGCTTGTCCAAACAGAAAGGGAAAAAATGAAAACATCAACCGTTGGAATCACCCCAAAAACGCTATTCGATGAGACCTCTATCGGGTCCATGAGATTGAAAAACCGATTTGTCCGTGCATCCGTAGAAGATCCCACTCCAAACGGGCAAGTGACGGAAAAGTTGCTAAACCGCTATGAAGCATTGGCCAAAGGAGGTGTAGGAACAATCCTAACCGGATATACCTTAATAGATAGGAAGGAAAAAAACAAGAATATATTGGCCATGTATGACGATACGTTCATCGAGGGATGTAAAAGACTCACCGATGTCGTACATAACCATGACTGCCACATATTGATGCAGCTGGTCAGTTTAGGCTCTGCCTATTCCTCCCCGGTCGCTTCCGATGGCGAGATTATGGGAGCAAGTGCCGTAAAGAATCTACGGACGGGTATCATCCCAAAAGAAATGACGACAATGGATATTGGCAACACAGTAGCAGCATTTGTAGCGGCTGCCCTACGGGCCAAACAAGCCGGATTTGATGGGGTGGAGATTCATGCCTGTCACGGTTTTCTACTCCATCAATTCGCCACGCCCTACTACAACAGGCGGTCGGACAACTATGGTGGAAACCGTGAAAACCGTTATCGCATCACCCTCGAAGTTTACGAAGCCATCCGCCGTGCCGTCGGCGAGGATTTCTCCGTATGGGCCAAGGTACAGAGCCAGGACAACTTTGACCAGGGAGTCACTCACGAGGATTGTCTCTATATCTGTCGCGAACTGGGAAAAAGAGGAATTGACGCTATCGAAATCAGCGGCAACTTCACTGATTTCAAAATGAACACAGCCTATTTCAAGGAAATTGCTGACAAGGTCGCTACGGAAACAGCCGTACCGGTCATTGTCACGGGTGGAAACCGAATCTATGAAGAGATGGAGAAAATGATCAATGAAACCCAAATAGATTATGTGGGAATGGCTCGTCCTCTAATCCCTCAGCCGGATTTGATTAACAGGTTTGCAGAAAAATACAAGTTTTAAAATCATATTAATCAGCCAAAGAACCAAGACAGTGCGCAAGGTACCTCAGGTGCACTGGCATTCACCTACAGCTTCCACTGCTTGGTTCAAAGAAACGTGGTACATAACCCTCATACCTTATATAATAAAATGTTTTAGCGCATTGTAAACCCCATTATCGTCGACTGAGGATGTTATGTAATCAGCAGCCTCTTTCAACTCCTGACCAGCATTGGCCATTGCAATACCGATTCCCGCTTTTTGAATGATTGAAACATCATTTCCTCCATCGCCAAACGCCATCGTTTCTTCAGGATTAAATCCTAAATAAGATATGACATTCATTAAACCGTTTCCTTTATTGGCATCGCGTGCCGTGATATCTGCAAAGTCAGGGAACCAGCGGCTGGAAACACTTCCTTTCATGTGTGGCATGATTATTTGTTCTTCCGCTTCAGATATCACGGGGGTCAACTGCAAAATCCGTTGTTGAAGAATTGCCTCAAGCCGGTTGTCTTCTCTCAGGTTCTGCACATTCAACATCTGTCGAAATATTACGTCAGTCCTTTCGTCACTATTATACATTATAAGATCTTTTTCACCCACAATCATGCACGGGAAGCGCATCTTGTCTGAAAAAGCAATCATTGTCTGCACATCTTCTATTGGAATAGGTGTACAAGATATTATATCATTACCCGAAAAGCATAATGCCCCATTTGTTGTTATATACCCATCAATAAAATGCTGAATTTCGTTCAAATTATTTATTAAAGAGAATGGACGACCTGTAGAAATATAAATTCTGATTCCTTTCGATTTTACCTTTGCAATGGCTTTTATTGCAGAATCAGGAATGCGATGGGTATTGAAACTCACCAAGGTTCCATCAATATCGAAAAATATAGCTTTTATCATACCCCAAATAGGTCTTAAATTAATAACATCATATCTGTTAAATACCATAAAACTGTATATGCAATCTTCCTACAAAGATTCAAATAATACGGATTACCGTTACTACCAACCACAATCAAACTTATACCATCTTGATAATTAATGACAGGACAGACTATCAGTGAACTTATCGACTCTATCAGATGAATTTATCTTTTCAACCTGATTTTTTCATGATAAAAATAGTTGACTATAACAGGTTTCCCCTTTAAAGAACGCCCGTATGGTAAATCATTTATGCGATAAGGATAACTTTCCCCCTGAGCAAATGAAAAGATTTCCTGCTCTAAATCCCGCCAGTAATCCTGCTTTTTCTTGTTATATATCTCATCGTACAAGATTTCAAGTCCTGGATGTTTTTCCCGTATATACCCCATGATTTCTTTCTTAAACTGTCCGCGAAGATTCAAATCTTCCAGCCATATCAAATCGGCAAAATCTTTCACCCGGTTAACGATAGCCTTCACATCCGTGATTCCCGGGTAAAGCATACGGTACGTATGCCTGCATTATAAACCTGCTTCATGGCTTCAAGCCTGCGCTCGATGCTCACGGCACGGTCCATATCACATCTGAACTGTTCATCAAGTGTGTTGACCGACCAAGATACTGTCACTTTCGGAAAGCCTTTAAGTAAATCAAGATCACGCAAAACCAAATCTGACTTAGTACAAATCATGATTTCAGCATTCGTTCCTTTTAATTCTTCCAGCAGTTTACGGGTTCTGCAAAACTCTTCTTCATACGGATTGTATCCGTCGGTTACAGAACCGATAACAATCCGCTGTCCGTCATATTTATGCGGATTATCAATAGGTTTCCAGTGCTTTACATCTAGAAACGTACCCCAAGGCTCTGTATGCCCTGTAAAACGTTTCATGAATGAAGCATAGCAGTACTTACAAGCATGAGGACAACCCACATAAGGATTGACTGAGCCCCCCTACTGGCAATGAGGATTTAGTCATGACATTCTGTACATCTATTTCTCTGATTATTTCCTTTTCCATATTTTTTCTATAAATTGTTCTGGTAGTTCTTGAATCATTCGGTCTTCTCCCATGATAGGCAAAAAGTCTTCTTTCATAAATACCGGAATGTGATTTCTTTTCGCCTGTTCTACAATATGAAGCACCCATTCAGGATTGGCATCTACTTTCCCTTTCCTTTTGCCTGTTTCCGTTCCTATAACAATCCATTCGTAACCCTCCAAATCTAACTCACCCACATCCTCAAAGAGAGGTTCAAAAGTGGCATGATAATGTTTAGAGCGAATGTGACCTTTTAATTCCTTCAGCCGTTTCTTCTCGGAAGCCCTAGTCACAGTAACTCCCATCCATACGTTTTCATCGTCAGTTTGAAAGTCGATTCGTTCAGGACGCTTCGTCAAAAAAATATACGCATGTTGTGGATTCATCGCTATACGTTCAAATATTTCTTCTTTCCAGGCTGTTTCCCAATCAGAGAAATCACTCATACCGGTAAGTAGCCAAACGTGTGATTTAGGATTATCCATCAGATGCAATTCACGGTTCATATACTGAGGGACAGAGAAGTCATCAGTCATGTGAAACCGCTTGCAGTTATTTCTTGCATAACAATAGTTGCATCCAATTGTACAACCTATCACAAGATTCATGTTTTTTATAAGGGATTTGATACAGACGCTCATAATATTATTGTTTCTCCATCTTCAGGAATAATCAGGCGACTCATTTCTATTTCGTGATGCATGGCTTCGTTACGTAAAATTGTGCGTGTAGTCTGTCCATGATCAGTAGCTTCCATGTGGACTGCTATTAGTTTGATGTAAGCGGGAAGCTCATCAAGCATGGTCATAACTTCTTGTTCGTCAGGAATAATGGAACCTTCTGTTCGAGAAAATTCAGGGAATATGGCACCTCCACTGTTCACAATGATGTAATCGGGAGAAAATTGCTCAACGGCCTGACGGATACACTCCTCCCACTTACAGTCACTCATTATATAAATTGTAGGAAAATCGTGTGCGGTAAGCATATAGCCGGATACCGGACCCATCATTTTCCCAATCTGCCCGAAGCCATGGTGCCCTTGGATGCGATAAATGGTTAAATTTCCAATTGTTTTGTCTGCTTCGATGCTTTCTACATTTGTAAAGCCATCCTGTAAAATACATTCTTTATCCTGCGGTTGTGTCAGGAACAGGATGTTCTTCGCTAAATGCTGTTTCACTGTCGGGTCGTAATGGTCAATATGATTGTGTGTCAGCAATACCATATCCAAACCGTCCGTAATTTCATTCATCGGCATCGTAAGGTGTACTCTTGGGGTCTTATACACACCGAGGGCCGACTGCAAAGTGCCTTTTTCGGCAAGCATGGGGTCAACAAGTATCTCTTTTCCAGCATAATGAATTCGCAATGTGGCATTACGGATCAATCGAATTGTTACTTTTTCTTCCATCATAATTTGTTGTATTGATTACAGTCGCAAAGTTCAGTAAAACAAACCGGATGCATGATGCCTTAAAAACAGGAATATATGCCATTTTGATAAATAAAAAATAGTATATTTGCTCAAAAACGAAATATATGGATAAAATCGTCAACCCTGAACGTCTGGTCAGCGTCCCTTTTAGCAAGACACGTTGTGGCGTGGATTTTTATATCAACTCAGGTCACAGTAACGATATATGTGGTGTCCTGACAGAAAATCAGGTGTTTAAAACAGACTTTTTTAGCTTTTATTTTTTTCGTAAGGGCAATGGGTATCTGCTACTGAATTTCCGAAAATTTGAATTGCATGCCAATATGATACTACTCCTCTCACCGCATCAGCAGCAGGAATGGCACGTGGATGAGGCAGAACTGGATTACTCTTTTCTTATATTCCGCGAGGATTTTATGCGCACATTCATAGCGGACAAGTTTTTTGTGTATCGCTTGTTGTATTATTATCAGACCGACACTCCTCCCTATCTGTTTGCTTCACCTGAAAACATGGCGGAATATATTCGTCTTTTAGGAATCATAAAGCAGGAGCTTCTACATCCTGTATCTGATACTTATAATCTCATTGTATCTGTACTTTACTACTTATTAGTAATTATCAACCGGGCGTATGCCGCCACTTACCGTTTACCGATTGATATACCTAAAAACAATGTAAGCATTCGGTAAACCACGTTGCAAATTTTGTGAATTAGTTCCGAATCGATGTTATTTGTAGTCGATTCGGAACTAATAGTATCTATTCGGAACAAGTTTGATGGGATTTAGCCCAATTACGTGGTAGAAGTTCTTCCATATTCTTCTCATCCCTTTCATAATATGGGATTTTACTCAGGACATCTTCCATCCAGATTC
>OHTZ01000104.1_pt1 | contig 57256 bp, 42 predicted proteins | sample 1579011 | NCBI WGS metagenome assembly OHTZ01 (sample SAMEA3879603, study PRJEB24766) | human gut metagenome | biome: human-associated habitat; feature: feces | place: USA | collected 1985/1987
ACGAATTATTTGAGTGTGCTTCCTATGCTATCAAGAGGACTTTTTCAGCGGCCTTGTGTTGTCCGGGGAAGGCAGCATCGTGTAGAAGCCGTTGGTGGCCAGTTCGAGCTCTTTCTCGCTGGTGTAGAACGTCTCCGGAGAGAGGCTCGTTTCAGGGAATTTGTCCAGAAAGCCCTCGCATGACGAGAACGCGAGCACTGACAGCCCTGAAATAAAAACAGCATATATCTTTTTCATGTTCATTCTCTGTTTTAGAAGGTTATGTCAATTCCGAGAGATACGGTCCTTGAGAATGGATAGATACAGTCGGCATCCTGGTTGGAAGATGCCGTAGCCACCTCAGGGTCGATGTATTTGGAGTGTCTCTTCATCGGAGACCAGTACCAGAGGTTTTCTCCGGTAGCATAGATGCGGACTTTCTCCACGGCCTTATTCTGCTTGATAGGGAGGGTATAGCCCAGCGTTATGTTCTTCAGGCGGATGTAGGCGGCATTCTGGAGATACCTGTCGGTATTTACGCCGAGTGCGGAGCCGGAATATGTGGTATAACCACGTCTTCTAGGGAAATATGCGTTTCTGCGGTCCTCAGTCCATGTTTTCGATTCGAAGTCCGTCGGCACGAACGAGGATGCCGGGAAGCCGTAGAGGCTCCAGAAATACGAACATTTGGTAGGAGGCATCCAGTCGCAATGTCCTACTCCCTGGAAGAATACCGAGAGGTTGAAGCCATACCAGTCGATGTCTCCTCTGAATGAATAGGTGTATCGCGGAAGGCTGTTTCCGATGATGTAGCGGTCTCCCGGCTTGCCCACGGTGTTTTCATCCGTGTTGATGACGCCGTCACCGTTTCTGTCCACGAACTTGACGTCACCGGCCCTCAGTTTGGCAAGTGCAGACACGCCGCAGGAATAGACGGAGTTGTTGACCGCCCTGTCATTGATCTTGGCCTGATACTCAGCGGCTTCCGCGTCCGTCTTGAACAGTCCTTCGACCTGGTATCCCCAGATTTCTCCGAGTCTCTTGCTGACATAGTGCTGGCTGAGGGACTTGGTAGGGTTGTCAAATTTCGTGATGGTCGTCACATAGTCGCCGAGGGAACCGGAAACCGAGTAATAGAACGGACGGCCCGCCAGTTTCACCTGGTCTTTCCAGGTCAATGTAATTTCATATCCCTTGGTACGGAGGTCCGCTCCATTGATCTTCGGGGAACTTGTTCCGAACACTGCCGGCAGTTCCTGCGATGATGTAAGCATATCCTTGGTGTCCCTGATATAGAAATCTGCACTGGCCGTCAATCTGTTGCTGAGGAAACCGAGATCGAATCCGAGGTTGTAGGTGATGACCGTTTCCCATGTGAGGCCTTCAGTGATGGCACCAGGTGTGCTGACCTTGCCGGCAAGATTGGTGCTGTCGAAGGTGTAGTTCATCATTGACGTGGACAATGTGCTGATATACGAGTAGTTGCTTACCTGTTGGTTGCCGAGGGAACCGTAGGAGACACGGATCTTGGCATTATCCCACCAGCTTTTCAGGTTGCCCCAGAATTTTTCTTCGGAGATACGCCAGCCGGCTGATGCGGACGGGTAGAATGCCCATCTGTTTCCTCTGGCGAAACGGGAAGAACCGTCCTGCCTGCCGGAAATCTCGAACAGATATTTGCCGGCATAGTCATAGTTCACTCTGGCGAAGAAGCCCAATGTCCTGTAAGCGGTGTTGCTTTCGTCGGCTCTTTCGATGGTGCCTTGCGCCATGTTGATGAATGCTAGCTTGTCGGAGATGGAGCCTTTCTGGCGGATGGTCGATGTGGATGACCTGTAGTCCTGAAGCTGCGCTCCGGCCACTGCCGTGAAATTATGTTTACCCCATGACTTGTTCACATTCAGATAAGCATTGGCGACATGCCCGTTGAGGTAGGAACGGCCCTCCTGATAGAAGTCGTAGATGGAACCGTTGGTCATTTCCGTAATCTTCTTCATGTTCTTGTCCCAAGTGTTGGCGGTAGGATAAGAACGGTAGCTGTTCAGGTTGTCACGTCTTCTGTAAGTGTAATCTGCGGTGATATTCAGCCACTTGGTGAGGTCAAACACGAGTCTGTTGGTGACCACCCAGTAGCCGACCTTCCTGGAGTTCTTGTTCCTGCCGTCCGTGAACACGCCGCCACGTCCGGATGCGATAGGAGAATCGGCGAACTGGATGCCGTTAGTGTACATTGTCGTAGTACCGTCAGGGTTTACAGGAACGATGGTAGGGCTGATGTTCTGGGTGATGTTCCAGAGAATACCGGCAGAGGCAAGGTCCTCGGAGCCGTCCTGTTCCCAGAATCCGCCGTAGTTGTAGGCAGACCCTTCATAGCTTAAGTTTCCGGTGTAGCGGAGCCATGGTTTTACCTTCGCGTTTACCTTCGCGCGGAAAGAATACCCGTTCAGGATATCCTCGCTGGCATTGTTGAATACGCCCTCGCGATAGAGGTAACGGCCGCTGACATAGTAGTTTATCTTGTCATTTCCACCATTGATGGTGACATTGTGTTCTGTTTCCGGCCTTGTCCTCTTGAGCACGTAGCCGTACCAGTCGAAGTTTCCCAAATAGCGATATTTGCCTTTTTCATTGGTATAGACCCAAGGCCTGTCAGCGTTTTCCGTCTTGTCGAATCTGCGGTCATAGAGCATCTGCATTTCCTCATCGGTGTAATTCCATGCGTTGTAGCCCTTTGGCGAGTTCTTGGTAAATTCATTGGAGAGGGTCACATAATCATAACCCGTAGTCACGAAATCGGTGCGGGTGGTGTTGAATGCCACGCCGCCGCGTCCGTTGTAAGTCACTTTCAGGTCTCCGGACTTGCCGCTCTTGGTGGTAATCAGGACCACGCCGGCAGATGCCGTAGCACCGTAGATGGCGCAAGACGAAGCATCCTTGAGCACCGACACAGATTCGATGTCATTAGGATTCACTTGTGTCAATGAGGACTCGATACCATCCACAAGAATCAGCGGACTGCCCGAGTTCAATGACACCTGTCCGCGGATTTTCACATTGTACTGCTTGCCCTCGATGGAACCGCTGCTCATGCTCATGAGAAGTGACGGATCCGCGCCCTGGAGAGCCTGCGCAGCATTGGTTACCGGCCTGTTGTTCAAGTCTTTACCACTGATGACACCCACCGCTCCGGTGAGGTTCACTTTCTTCTGGACACCATAGCCGACCACGACCGATTCTTCGAGAAGGTCAATGTCTTCTTCCATGTTTATGACAATGCCGGCGGTCTGGCTGCCGAACCTGGACGTGTAATCCTTGTAGCCCATCATTGACACTACGAAAGTGCGGCCCGGTGTAGCCTGGATGGAGAACTGGCCGTCGATATCGGTCATGGCGACATTGTCCTTCTTGCCGTCGAGCATGATCATTACGCCGGGAACCGGTCCTGACGCGTCGACGATTTTTCCTTTGTACTCCACCGGAGCGGCGGCCTTCCGGTCCGCTTGCACGATGAGTATCATGTTCCCGTCAATGCTGGCCTGCATTCCCGTTCCGTCGAGGATTGCAGTCATCGTTTCCAGCACAGGTTTTCCGGATGGCGGAGTGACCTGCCTGTTCACATCGAGAAGGCTCTCGTTGTAAGCTATTGTCATACCTAGCTGATGCTCAATAACTTCGAACGCCTGCCTGACCGTCATTGTACCGGACGGGAAGTTCACCACCTTGTTCTGGGCGTGAAGTCCGATGACCGGCATTATGGCCAGGAGAAGCGTAATCAGATAATGTTTAATCTGCTTCATAGACTGTTATTATTAGTTTAGTTGTTTTCCGTTGTGGTCGGGCGGCAGGGCTGCGTAGTCTTGCGGGCCTACCTTATATATACGCAGCCGTTCACGATGCTGTACCGCATTCCAGGGACGAGCTTGCATATGGCGCTGAGCATCTGTTCCAATGTCTCACCCTGTACGAACTTGGCTGTCAATATCATATCGTCGTATTTCCCCGAGGTGACATAAGTGTTTATGCCGTATTTGCGCTCAATCGCCTTGGCTATAGCGTGGATGTTTTCGGAGCGGAAACACATGTCGCCGCGTTTCCATGCCGTGTCTTCAGCCGGGTTCACGCGCGATATTGTGGATTTCCCTGTCTCGCGGTCGTAAGAGAACCGCTCGTTCGGGACCATGAGAATGCTTTCGCCGCTTTCTTTCAATGTCGCCGAAATGCTGCCTTCGCACAATGTCGCGGCAGTGTTGCGCGATTCCGGATATGCATCCACATTGAATGTCGTTCCATGAACCTGTATGGCGAGGTCGGCAGTATTTACCACGAATGGAAGTTCCTCATTATGAGTTACTTCGAAGATGGCTTCACCGGAAAGGAAAACAGTGCGTTCGGCAGCGGTGAATTTTTCCGGATAAATCAGCACCGACCCGGCATTGAGCGTGATTCTGGAGTTGTCCGGCAATATGACTTCGCGGGTTTCGCCGTTGCGCGTAGAGACTTCGCACAGCTTCGCGCCTGCTTCGGCAACCGACTGATTATCTGTGATTTTGTCATTTATTTTCAATGTCGCCCAAGGGACGAATACCAGCATTGCGGCAGCGGATGCGCATGTCAATGCAATTTTGCGTATCTTCTGCCTGATTCCTCTGCGCATGATTTCAGACTGGGCTTTTTCTCGCTTGTCTGCCGCGGACATCACTTTCGTAAAGGCCTTGTCCAATTCATTTTCCGGTAATGTGTCGGCGAAATGCCGCTCCCATTCGTTTCGTATGTCGTTATCAGTCATAATCTGAGTGTTGTCTGGTGGTCAAAACATATATAAGACAACGAAACCGCGATTTGCACCCAATGGAAATTTCGATTTTTTTTGAATGTTACTTATATTTGCAAATATCAACAAATGACTTAGAACCATAAGTTTCGCAAGTTGTCAAACATGCTGAGCGTTAGTGCAAATTTGAGGGTTGTCACTCGTTCGTAGGCTGTAAGCCCAACGCACTTTTTTATGTGTACGTTACCCTCACCCTAAATCCCTCCCCTCGGGGAAGGGACTTGCCATCGCCCTCGCGGACTCCATAAGCGGTGTTCCGCACTTGCGGAACTTGAGTAATATAATATCACACAGATGATTACGGATAGCGAAGAAAGAATATTGATGGAACGCACAGCTGCCGGTGACAGACGCGCGTTCAGGTCGCTTTTCGATGCCTATTATCCTGTGGTATATGGTTTTATGAGGAGTCTGCTGCATACGGAAGAGGACGCATCGGATGTGGCGCAAGAGGTTTTCATCAAGCTTTGGCTTATGCGTGCGGCACTTCCCGACATCACTTCCCTCCGTTTCTATCTATACCGGATGAGTCTGAACCAGACCATCAACTACATCAAGAAGAACCGGCTCCACAACGGTGTGGCACTGGCGGATATTCCATACGACCAGATGGTGGAGGAAGTCATTGACATGAAAGGGAAAGAGTCCTTCATCGCGTCCGTGGTGGAGCGCATGCCGGAGCAGCGTCGCAAAGTGTTCATAATGAGCCGCTTCGAGAATCGTTCCAATGACGAGATCGCGTCATTGCTGAACATCAAAAAGAAAACGGTGGAGAACCACCTCAACCTCGCACTGAAGGAACTCCGGGCGGCCCTCCCCGTTTCACTTTTCCTGTTTATCGCCTGTTTCTGAGTCACGCGCGTGGAAAATGCCATGGCAGCACACCGTGGCGGGACGAATGTACCCCCGCGCCATGAAAGCGTCCCTTACCGCGCGCCGGCGGGACGCGGCCACGCCTCGTTTCCCAATAATCTGATTTACAATAATTTACAAAACGGAGCGTGGAAACGTAGCCTTTTTTTGGCCGCGTTTCCACGCTCTATCTAAAATAATATCTGATTATCAACGAGTTACAAAATCACCCGTGGCTGCGTCCCGACATGTAACCGCGGAGACGCTTGACATCTGGCGGTCATGGGGCAATCCCGACACGTAAACCGCCACGCTACTCCTTCGGGAGGAAACCTTTCTGGAGCAGGACCTCGGCAATCTGGATGGCATTGGTCGCGGCACCCTTGCGGATATTGTCGGAAACGCACCAGAAATTGAGGCCGGACTTGACAGAAAAATCACGACGGATGCGGCCTACGTAAACATCATCATGGCCCAGCGAGTAGAGCGGCATCGGGTAAACCTTTTCGGCAGGATTATCCTGGACAGTGACGCCCGGCGTGTTCTCCAGAATCCTGCGGACATCATCCAGCTCGAAATCCTTCTCGAACTCCAGGTTCACAGACTCGGAATGACCTCCGATGACAGGGACACGCGCAGTAGTGGCAGTAACGCCTATCGTATTGTCGCCCAAAATCTTATGAGTCTCATTCACCATCTTCATCTCCTCCTTGGTGTAGCCGTTCTCGGTAAAATCATCAATATGAGGAATTATGTTCTGGTCGATAGGATAAGGGAACTTTGCTGCATATTCGCCCCACTTGGCACCGCCACGCTCCGCCTCCATCTGCGCCACTGCCTTGTTTCCGGCGCCGGTCACGCTCTGATATGTCGAAACCACCACCCTCTTGATGCGGTAGGCCTTGTGCAACGGAGCCAACGGCAGAAGCATCTGAATCGTCGAGCAATTCGGATTGGCAATGATATAGTCGTCCTTGGTGAGCACATCCGCGTTCACTTCCGGAACCACGAGTTTCTTGTCAGGATCCATACGCCAGCATGACGAATTGTCCACGACACGGCATCCCACAGCCGCGAATTTCGGAGCAAGTTCTCTGGACGGGCCGCCGCCTGCCGAGAAAATCGCCAGGTCCGGTTTCGCCGCAATCGCATCTTCAGCGCTGATTACAGTGTATTCCTTGCCCTTGAATGTAACCTTGCGCCCCACGGAGCGCTCAGATGCGACCGGAAGAAATTCCGTCACAGGGAAATTCCTCTCTGCCAGCACTTCCATCATTCTCGTGCCCACCAGCCCGGTGACACCCACAACTGCTACTTTCATAACCTTATAATTTACAACAATATATCATTCAACACGCCGGATGCGGTCTGGTAAGCACCGGCACCGGCTCCCTGCACCACGAGAGGTGAAGGGTAAAAAGCGGTTTTTATCAATGCTGCATTGTCCGTGCCACAAAGGTTGAAAAGCGGATTCTCCGGCCCGACACATTGCAATCCCAGCGATGCCTTGTAATGGACGCCGCCTTCTTCCGGCACTGCCACGAGCGAAGCTACAAACCTCTGTCTCAAGCCCTTATCGGCAGCTTCACGATATGCCGTCGCAAACGAAGATTCATTGGCAGCAAGCATCTCGTAGAACGCCGGGACCTTTCCGCTGAAGAACTCCGGACCGAGAATCGGGTCGATTTCCACGTCAGCCTCGTCGATTGCAGCACCAGCCTCACGCGACAGAATCAGCAACTTGCGGAGCACGTCCCTGCCGCTCAAATCCAGCCTCGGATCCGGCTCTGAATAACCTGCCTCCTGCGCCTGCCTCACCACATCCGCGAAAGTCTTTCCGTCCTCTCCACCCTTATAGGTGCTGAATATGTAATTCAATGTCCCTGAGAGGACTGCATCGACACGTGCTATGTCATCGCCGCTGTTCACGCTGCGTGCAATCGATTCCAGAATCGGAAGCGCCGCACCCACTGTCGTCTCGTAACGGAGCGAAACGCCATTCTCCACGGCAGCAGTCTTGAGCTTATGATACTGCACATAAGGAGCGGCAAAAGTAATCTTGTTGCTGGCCACTACCGAATAGCCTTTCTCGAAGAGATTCAGATACTTATAAGAGATGTCGGACGACGCCGTGCAATCCACGAAGATGGAATTCTGCAATGAGACATTGGCCAGAGCCTCGAAGAAAGCATCATTGGCCGCAGACTTGCCGTCCGCCAGCATTGTCCCGATGGAGGCGATGTCGAGCCCCTCCTTGTCGAGGATGAACTTGCGGCTGTTCGAGATGCCGGCGATATGGAGGCGCTTGCCCGTGCGCTCCGCGATCTTGTCGCGATTTCGGGCAATGATGTCCACAAGTGCCTTTCCCACAGTACCGTACCCGGCGATGAACAAATTGATATCCTTATAAGATGATGTCTCGAAGAACTCCTTGTGGATATACTTTATCGCCGACTGCACGTCCTCGGAAGCCACGATAACAGAAATGTTTCTTTCCGAAGAGCCCTGCGCCACGGCACGTACACCGACACTTCTACGTCCCAGGGCAGCAAGCATGCGCCCCGTCGTACCGCGTTGATTTATAATATCATCGCCCACCAGGCAGACAATCGAGAAGCCGGTTTCCACCTTCAGCGGATTCAGCTTGCCAAGTGAAATTTCATAAGCGAAGCATTTGTCCGCGGCTGCCTTGGCCTTGGCAGCATCCTTCTCAGCCACAGCCACGCACATGGTATTGACCGAAGAGGCCTGCGTAATCAGGATGATGCTGATATTGTTCTCGCTCAATGTCTGGAAAAGACGGTACGAGAACCCCGGCACACCGACCATGCCGCTGCCTTCCAATGAGAGCAGGGCAATGTTGTCCGAATTGGAAATGCCGATGATCTTGTTCTTTCCGCGCGGAGGGTTCTGCTCTATCTCCGTTCCCTCACCGTCCGGGTCGAAAGTGCATTTCACGAAAATCGGGATGCGTTCAGAGACAACCGGCTGAATGGTAGGAGGATAGATGACCTTGGCTCCGAAATGCGAAAGTTCCAGCGCAGCGCGGTAGGAGATATGGCGGATAAGCATTGCCTGCGGCACGACCTTAGGGTCCGCCGTCATCATTCCGGGCACATCCTTCCACGTTTCCAGCGCCCTGGCCTTGCTGCCGACCGCATAAAGCGATGCCGAATAGTCAGAACCGCCGCGGCCGAGCGTCACCATGCGTCCCTTGTCATCAGACGCGATGAATCCAGGTACGATGAACAATGACATGATAGGATTGGACTCGATCATTGCCTCGACATTGGCATAAGTCACGGCAGTGTCGACGACGTGCTTGCCGGCCTCGACGCGGGTGCGGATTATCTCCCTGGAGTCCACCCATTTGGTCGGGATGCCCACCGAAGCCATTTTCGTCGCGAGAATCCGGCTGGACAGCAGTTCGCCGCAGCCCTGGATCGCGTCCAGACTCGCCGGGCTCAGTTCTCCGAGCAGGAAAACGCCTTGGGCAATGCCCCTGATCGACGCGAATGTGTCGTCGCAGACCTCCGTGGACTCCTCATATTTCTCGATCGGGAGGAGTTCCCTGATGATTTGATGGTGCTTCTCCTGAAGTTCGTCCAGGAGTCCCAGATATGAGCTGTCGTGTGCCGCTGCCAGATTGCCTATCCGGATCAATGTGTCCGTACATTTGTAGATCGCCGATGCCACGACGATCGTCCTGTCCCTGTCAGTAGCCTTGGCGATGATGTCCGCCGCCTTGAGCATGTTTTTCGCGTCCGCCAATGACGATCCGCCGAATTTCAGTACCTGCATAATGCCTCCTTTATATTTTCTCCACGATCGGGCGGATTATCCGGTCCAGCTGATCTGTTTCCAGCAGGAAGCCGTCATGCCCGAAGTGGGATGTAATTTCATGATATTCAGAACCTTTGATATATTTCGCCATATCTTTCATCTTGTGCGCAGGGAAGATGAGGTCCGTGTCGATGGCAATCAGCGTGGCTTGTGCGCGTATCATGCCGAGTGCCGCCTCTTCGCCGCCGCGACCGCGTCCGAGGTTATTGCTGTCGACACTGTAGGACAGATAGTAATACGAGTAGGCGTCGAACCTGTCAGCCAATTTCTTGCCCTGATAGCGCTGATAAGAGGCCGCCCTGTCGGCAAACAACGTATCCACATCCGCTTCCTGCTGCTTCCTGATATACCCGTCTTCGCACCGATATGAAATCAATGCGATGGTCCGGGCGCATTCCAGGCCCTTCCGCCCGCCGTCCAGGCTCTCGCATGCGCGGAAAGTCTGGTCCGCTTCCAATGCCATCCTCTGCGATTCCTCGAAAGCCGTGACCCAAGGCGAGATGCGGGAAGTGGTCGCAATATAGACCGAGTGCGAGAAAAGTTCCGGTTTCATCACCGACCATTCCAACGCCTGAAAGCCGCCGATGCTGGCGCCGACCAGCAAGTCAATATGTTCAATGCCAATGTGTTCGCGTACCGCGTCCAGTGCTCTGACAATGTCCCTGACCGTTACTTTCGGGAAAGAGAAATAATACGGTTTCCCGGTTTCAGGGTCAATGCTGGACGGGCCGCTGGAGCCGTAACATGAGCCGAGCATGTTTCCGCAGACGATGAAATATTTGTCCGTGTCGAAGAGTTTACCAGGTCCGACGAGTGCAGACCACCAATCTTCGGCATTCGAGTCAGCTGTCAACGCATGACAGATCCATATAACTTTCATCCCCTTCTTGTATTCGTACGGGGATGTATGATAACCCACTTGTAATGTGGAGACGCTTCCTCCCGCTTCAAAGGAGAAACCGCCGTCAATCCGGTAAGTATGTTGTTTCATTAAATCTTATGAATAGAAAAAACACGGACGCATCTTAGCGATGCATTCGCATTGACATGACTGTCATAAAGAAAATATAGTAACCGTTCGTCATAATTACGGCGCGAATATAATGAAAGTGGCGCGAATTACAAATTTTTTTTCTTCAATCCCGTGTCCGTGGAGCATAATATTATACGAGAACGGGTGACAGCGTTTATTTCTGCCACCCGCGTCAAACACTTGAATGAATCGGTTATTCGTGACTTCGCCCAAGGGATAAGTAATCCGAATGATAATTGTGAAAGCAGGGGCGATTCCAGCCGCTAAAACTGAACAAGTTGGCAGGCGTCAATGATTTGCATTATCTGTGTTATTCTCTGATTATCAGAGCATTATATGCAACTAAAGTAACGGAACTCCATGCCAAGTCCCATGTTTTTTCATGAGACTTGGCACGGATGCATCTTCGTAACTCATTGGCATACCATTATTTAGCTAAAAACCGGGCTGCCAACTTGTTCAGCGCAAGTGACATGATTCAATCCGCGAAAATTACAAAATTCCACACCACTTCACGGTCAGGCATAGCGCTTGTTGTGTCATATATTTTGTATCTTTGTGCGACTAAACAGACAAATTTATCACATCACTTATGAGTTCTATAAAGATTCAGGGAAATGCTCTCCCAAATATGCCTTGGCAGGATCGCCCTGCAGGATGTAACGACCCGCTTTGGCGCTACTCTGCTAACCCGGTCATTCCTAGAGACTTGCTGCCGGATTCCAACAGTATTTTCAACTCTGCCGTAGTTCCGTTCGAAGGCGGATTCGCAGGAGTATTCCGCTGCGACGACAAGAACCGCAGGATGACACTCCATGCAGGATTCTCCAAGGACGGCTTCAAGTGGGACATCAACCCGGAAACCATCAAGTTCGAAGGAGCAGATCCGGAGATCGGAGAATGGGTATACGGATATGACCCGCGCGTGGCCAAGATCGAGGACAAATTCTACGTTACATGGTGCAACGGCTATCACGGCCCTACCATCGGAGTAGCATGGACCACAGACTTCAAGACATTCCACCAGCTGGAAAACGCATTCCTTCCATACAACAGGAACGGCGTGCTCTTCCCTAAGAAGATTAACGGCAAGTTCGCATTGCTCTCACGCCCTAGCGATACAGGCCACACCGCATTCGGAGACATTTTCTACTCCGAATCTCCGGATATGGAATATTGGGGACACCACCGGCACGTGATGGCACCGGCACCATTCGAGGTAAGCGCCTGGCAGTGCATGAAAATCGGCGCAGGCCCGGTTCCTATCGAGACTTCAGAAGGATGGCTGCTGTTCTACCACGGCGTACTGCACTCATGCAACGGATATGTCTACGCATTCGGTTCAGCACTCCTCGACCTGGAACAGCCATGGAAGGTAATCGCACGCAGCGGACAATACCTCATCTCCCCTCGTGAAATCTACGAGCTCACCGGAGACGTTCCTGATGTGACATTCCCATGTGCATCACTCCACGACCCGGAGACCGGCCGCGTAGCCATCTACTACGGATGCGCAGACACCGTTACCGGACTCGCTTTCGGATACATTCCAGAAATCATCGAATTTACGAAACGCACAAATATCTTGTAAGTCAATGATTGCAAGACGTTTAGCTAATACACTCCTCGTCCTGACGGCCATGTCGGGATGGGGAGTTTTTTCTGCCGCCGCCACAGACTCGGCTCCGGCGAAGAAAAATATCATCAAGCAGCCTGCCGATTACGTGAACCCGTTCGTCGGAACCACGAACTTCGGAACCACGAATCCTGGAGCCGTATGCCCGAACGGAATGATGAGCGTATCGCCGTTCAATGTCATGGGCTCGGACGAGAACGTCTGGGACAAGGACAGCAGGTGGTGGTCTACCCCGTATTGCTATGAAAACAAGTTCTTTACGGGATTCTCTCACGTAAACCTCAGTGGCGTCGGATGTCCGGAACTCGGCTCTCTCCTGACAATGGCCACCTCCGGTCCACTAGATGTGGACTACCATAAATACGGCTCGGAATACACCGGTGAGCGGTCCACCCCGGGCTATTATACGAACACATTGGCCCGATACGGAATCCGCACGGAAGTGTCTGCCACTGAGCGCACAAGCATTGAAAGATACACCTTCCGCGCCGGACAGGCGAACATCCTGATAAACCTCGGCGAGGGCCTCACGAACGAATCCGGAGCTACGGTCCGCAAGGTCAGCAACACCGAAATCGAAGGCTCGAAACTCCTGGGAACCTTCTGCTACAACTCGCAGGCGGTATTCCCGATCTACTTCGTGATGCGCGTCAACAAAGCGCCGTCAAGCTGCGGATATTGGAAAAAACAGCGCCCGATGACCGCGGAGGCCGCTTGGGACCCCGACCAGGGCAAATACAAGCTCTACACCCGCTACGCCCGCGAAATTTCCGGCGACGACATCGGCTTCTGGTTCACTTATGACAATGTCGATGAGAATGAGCAGATTATGGTCCAGGTCGGCGTCTCCTTCGTAAGCTGCGAGAACGCGAGAATGAACCTCGAAGCCGAGCAGACCGGTTTCAATTTCGACAAGGTCAGGACCAATGCTGTAGCAAGATGGAACAGCGACTTGTCCAGAATCAAGGTGGAAGGCAGCAGCCTGCGCCAGAAAGAAGTTTTCTATACAGCTATGTATCACGCACTTATACACCCGAATATCCTGAATGACGTTAACGGGGAGTTCCCTGTCATGGAATTCACAGGCGACGGCAAGACATTGAGCAATACGAAGGCTGCACGCTACGACACCGGCAAACCGGGCATCGGCAAGGTAGAGCCTGGACATAACCGCTACACCGTATTCTCGCTGTGGGACACCTACCGCAACGTGCATCAGCTCATGACGCTGGTCTATCCGGAGCGCCAGCTCGACATGGTCAGGTCAATGATTTCGATGTACAAGGAGTGGGGCTGGATGCCGAAGTGGGAACTTTACGGCCGCGAGACATTCACCATGGAAGGCGACCCTGCCATCCCGGTAATAACTGACACGTGGCTCAAAGGCCTGAAAGACATTGACATATACACGGCATATCAGGCTTTCATCAAGTCGGCGGTCACACGCGGACCTGAGAACAAGATGAGGCCCGACATTGACCCGTATGTTCAGGACGGATTCATTCCGCTGGGATATTTCGCGGCGGACTTCTCGGGCGACAACTCCGTTTCGCACGCATTGGAATATTACGTGGCCGACAACGCATTGTCCCTTCTGGCTGCCGACCTCGGCTACGAAGACGAGGCTAAAGCATTCAGGGAAAGGTCATTGAACTATAAGCATTATTATAGTCCGGAGTCCGGAACACTGCGTCCTCTGAATGCGGACGGTTCTTTCCTGACACCGTTCAACCCGCGTCAGGGTGAGAATTTCGAGGCGGTTACAGGCTTCCACGAGGGCAGCGCATGGAACTACACGTTCTTCGTGCCGCATGATGTGGAAGGCTACGCACAGCTGATGGGCGGCCAGAAAGTGTTCACGGAAAAGTTGCAGATGGTGTTCGACGAAGGGCTGTATGACCCTGCAAATGAGCCGGATATCGCATACGCATACCTCTTCAGCCGCTTCAAGGGTGAAGAGTGGCGCACGCAAAAATTGATTCCGCAGCTGCTCCGCGAGTATTTCACGACCAAGCCTGACGGCATCCCGGGCAATGACGATACAGGTACAATGTCCACGTGGGCGGTCTTCTCGATGATGGGATTCTATCCGGATTGTCCGGGCGAACCGTCATATACATTGACCGCACCTACTTTCGAGAAGGTCACCATAACCCTCAACCCGAAATGGTACAACGGGCACAATGAGCTGGTTATCAGCAAGTCAGGCAGCAATGAAAACGGGCGTGAGGCGAAACGCGACTCATACGACCGCATTGCCGGCATGACTCTGGGACGCAAGACATTGAAAGGCTACAGAATCAGCCACGAGGAGCTTACACGTGGCGGCGAACTGGCATTCCGCTGTCGTGCTGCGAAATAACGACTCCGCGACGGGAACAGACATTGGAATAAACACATAAACATTGATATAAATGAACAATAGATTTTTGGCGCTGATGTTGCCGGCAGTTCTGGCGGCAGGATGCGCGAAGACAGCAGACGACACGGACTACACGCAGTTCGTGAATCCTAAAATCGGCAGCGGCGGACACGGGCACGTTTTTGTCGGGGCCAATGTCCCTTTCGGTCTGGTGCAGCTGGGACCTACCAGCATCCCGCAGACATGGGACTGGTGCTCAGGCTATCACGACAGCGACACCACCGTCATCGGATTCTCGCATACGCATCTTGAGGGCACCGGCATCGGCGACCTGTTCGATGTTACGGTAATGCCGGTAATCGGAGAGGTGACTTATGCCCGAGGAGAGGCTCCGGCAGAAGGCGCCACACCTGAGGAAATCGAAGCGGCAATAAAGACCGGGCTGTGGTCTTACGCAGACAGGTCCAAGGAGGTCACCAAGCCGGGATATTACAGCGTGCCGCTCACCCGTTTCGGTATCAATGCCGAGATGACGGCGACTTCACGTGTCGGCTTGCACCGTTATACGTTCCCTGCAAGTGATTCTGCAGCAATCGTTTTCGACCTGGAGAACGGCGGATGCTGGGACAAGGCTACAGAGACATTGACAGAATCCGTGGACAGCGTCACCATCCGCGGCTACAGATATTCCACAGGCTGGGCAAAGAACCAGAAGGTCTTCTTCTATGCGCAGTTCAGCAAGCCTTTCGACAGCTTCAGCAACATTGGCGCATACAGCAGAATGGCATTCCATACGACTGAAGGCGAGCAGATTATGGTGAAAGTGGCATTGTCCCCTGTAAGCATGGAAGGCGCGCAGGCCAACTTGGCCGCGGAGATGCCGGGCTGGGATTTCGAAGGCACGGTGAAGGCTGCCGAAAAGGCATGGAATGAGGAGCTTTCCAAGATCAAGGTCGATACCGACGATGCCGAGGCGCGCACCGTTTTCTACACCGCGATGTACCACACCATGATCCAGCCGTCCGTTTTCAATGACGTGAACCGCGATTACAGAGGCGCTGACGACCAGATCCACACGGAACATGGCTTCACGAACTACACCACATTCTCATTGTGGGACACCTACCGCGCAGCCATGCCGCTGATGACAATCATCCATCCGGAGAAGATCAATGACATCGCCAACACGATGATAGGCATCTACCAGCAGCAGGGCAAGCTTCCGGTATGGCATCTGTGGGGCAATGAGACTGACTGCATGGTGGGCAATCCTGGCGTCATCGCATTGGCCGACATCCTGGTAAAGGGCTTCGAGGGCTTCGACAAGGAGCTGGCATACAAGGCATTGAAAGATTCCGAGATGCGTCCGGACAGAGGTCAGGACCTTCGTATGAAATACGGTTTCATTCCTGCCGACAAGAACTTCGACGAGTCCGTGGCTTACGACATGGAGTACGCCATCGCTGACGGCGCCATGGCACAGGCTGCCAAGTTCATGAACAATGAGGCTGACTACAATTACTTCTTCGACAGAAGTCATTCATACAGAAACTATTTCGACCGGAAGACCTTGTTCATCCGAGGCAAGAACGCTGACGGCAAGTTCATTGAGCCGTTCAATCCTTACCGCTCGGAGCATCGCGCTGACGTGTATTGCGAAGGCAACGCATGGCAGTACACTTGGCTCGCGCCGCAGGACTTCGACGGTCTCGTAAAACTCTATGGTTCAGAGGCCAAGTTCACGGAGAGGCTTGACAGCCTGTTCGCCGCCAAGAGCGAAATCGTGGGCGACAACAAGTCCAGCGACATTTCCGGCCTCATCGGCCAGTACGCGCATGGCAATGAGCCTAGCCACCACATCATCTACTTCTACACGATGGCCCACCAGCCATGGAAGACCGCCGACCTCGCTTCGCGCATCTTCAAGGAGTTCTATTTCAATGATCCCAACGGTCTTGCGGGCAATGAGGATGTAGGCCAGATGTCGGCTTGGTACATTCTTTCAAGCCTCGGCTTCTATCAGGCAGAGCCTGCAAATCCACGTTTCTGGTTCGGCAAGCCTGCATTCAGAAATGCTTCCGTGAAAGTTCCAGGCGGCACGTTCAATGTTACCGCAGAGGGACTTGGCGAAGAGAACAGATATATCCAGAGTATCACCTTGAACGGCGAAGAATACAAGCTCCCGTATATCGAGTACGTAGACATCTTCAGAGGCGGAAACCTCGTCTTCAAGATGGGACCGGAACAAACAGTATGGTATTAAAACATAATTAATTATGGCAAACTATAAAACAGACTCACGAATTGTCCTTACGCTAGACGCTGGCGGTACCAATATGGTGTTCAGCGCAATGCGCGGAGGCGAATACATCATTGACCCTATCACTCTTCCTTCCAATGCGAAGAACCTCGACCTGTGCCTCCAGACCCTGGTCCTGGGCTTCAGCACAGTGATTGACAAACTGGAAGAGAAGCCGGTGGCAATCAGCTTCGCATTCCCCGGACCTGCCGATTATCCGCACGGAATCATCGGCGGTTATCTTCCGAATTTCCCGTCTTTCCGTGACGGCGTGGCTCTCGGACCGTTCCTTGAGGACAAGTTCGGCATTCCTGTATATATAAACAATGACGGCGACCTCTATGCTTACGGCGAGGCTCTCGGCGGAGCGCTTCCTGAGATCAATGCGCGTCTGGAGGCAGCAGGCAGCGACAAGAGATTCCACAACCTAATCGGATATACTTTCGGTACAGGTCTCGGTATCGGTTTCGTCATGAACGGCGAGCTTAACCGTGGCGACAATTCCTGCGTGGAGACATTCTGCCTGCCTAATTTCAAGATGCCGGGCTACATTCTGGAGGACAGCGCATCAATCCGCGCCGTGACCAGAGTCTACGGTGAGGCAAGCGGCAACCTGAATCATGGTCTCACCCCGAAGGAAATCGCGGAAATCTGCCACGGAGAGCGCGAGGGCAACAGGGAAGCTGCCGTCAAGGCGTTCAATGATCTCGGCGAGGCTGCCGGCGACGGTATGGCTATCGCTGCTTCTCTCTTTGACGGCATCATCTGCATCGGCGGCGGCCTCATGAACAACCACGAGTACATCATGCCGGGCATCCTGAATTCAATGCGTTCGACTGTCAAGACAATGTCGGGTGATACTATCGGAAAGGTTCAGCCCAAGGTTTACAAGCTGGATGATCCTGAGGATTTCGCTGCTTTCGCGAAAGGTGACGCGCGCCAGATCAAGGTATACGGAACGGAGAAGACCGCGACCTACGACCCGCAGAAGCGTATCGGCGTAATGCGTTCAAAGATCGGTGCCAGCAAGGCCATCTCTCTCGGCGCTTACACGTTCGCATTAAGCCAGCTTGATAAATAATACTTGAAGCCAGCCGGATCAATGCTGGAGTCGGCATTGGCTCCCGAAAAGGGAGGGGACCCACGCAGTGGGGAGGACCGGCGGAAGCATTGACCCGGCTGGCGCAAAAAAAATAAAACAAACAATGTATCCATTAAAATTCAGACCAATACTGAAGACCGTGGTATGGGGAGGCGAGAAAATCGCCCCATATAAGGAAGTCGTTACAGATCAGCACAATATCGGCGAAAGCTGGGAACTCTCCGGCGTAAAGGGCCATGAATCCGTCATTGCCAACGGAGAATTCGAGGGCAAGACCATCACCGAACTGGTGGAGCAGTTCAAAGGCAAACTCGTAGGAGAGAAAGTCTATGCCAATACGGGCAATGAGTTCCCTCTCCTCATCAAGTTCATTGACGCGAAAAGCGACCTTTCCATTCAGGTCCATCCTGACGACGAACTGGCTGCCAAACGCCACAATTCCAAGGGCAAGACAGAAATGTGGTACGTGGTAGGCGCAGATGAAGGCGCCCACCTGCTTTCAGGCCTCTCGGAGAAAATCACTCCGGAAGAGTATGTAGAGAGAGTGGAGAACAACACTATCACGGATGTCCTCACCGATTTCAAAGTAAAGGCCGGCGATGTGTTTTTCCTTCCTGCCGGTCGTATTCATGCCATCGGCACAGGTTGCTTCATCGCAGAGATTCAGCAGACCTCTGACATCACCTACCGCATCTACGACTACGGTCGTCTGGGTCTCGACGGCAAGCCACGTGAGCTTCACACCGAGCTCGCCAAGGATGCCATCGACTACAACGTCTATCCGGAATACAAGACGAATTACACGGAAAAGAAAGATGACGAGAATGTCCTGGTAGAGTGCAAGTACTTCACTACCAGCCAGTACGATCTCGACAAGCCTTTCAAGAAGGATCTTTCCGACCTCGATTCATTCCTGGTAGTGATGTGCATCGAAGGCCGCGGCACCCTGACAGATCACGAGGAGCAGGACCACACCATCACCCTCCACCAGGGCGAGACCGTCCTCATCCCCGCCACCTCGAAAGGTGTCACCTTCACCCCGTCGTCCGGCATGAAGCTCATCACCAGCTACATCGGGTAACATACAATGCAGCCAAATGTTTCGCCAAATCTCATGATTTTATCCAGATTTGGCGAAACATTTGCTTAATGTTCCGCCAAATCTGCCACACCCCAGCGGGACGCGGCCATGACGCCGTGTCGCAAAGTGCTGATATGCACCATTTTATAAAACCAGAGCGTGGAAACGTAGCTAAAAAAAAGGCTGCGTTTCCACGCTCTATCATAAACAATATCTGATTATCAACGAGTTACAAAATCACCCGTGGCCGCGTCCCGACCGCTTCAAGACGTAAGGAGACGCTTGCCGGGCGAAAAGTCACCCTACTCCAGGCCGCGGGCGCGGATGAGGGCATCCGGGTCAGGGTCTGCACCGCGGAACTCGTGGTAGAGGATCATCGGCTCTTCACTGCCGCCCTTCTCCAGGAAGAGAGAACGGAACTTGTGAGCCATTTCAGGATTCCAGAGACCATTGCTCTGCCAGAACTCGAAAGCATCCTTGTCCAGGACCTCTGCCCAGAGGTAGCCGTAGTAGCCGGCACTGTAACCGCCGCCGAAAGTGTGGTTGAAATACGTGCTGCGGTAACGTGGGATAATCTCGCCGATGAGCCCCATCTCCTTGCATACCTCATTCTCGAACGCGGTGATATCCAAGCTGTTCCAGTCGGTATCAGGACCAAGTTCATGCCATTTCATATCCAAGATGGAAGCGGCGCAAAGCTCTGTGGTCATGAAGCCCTGGTTGAACTTGAGCGAATTGTTGATCTTGGCAACCAATGAATCAGGAATGACTTCGCCTGTCTGATAGTGATGAGCATACTCGGCAAGAATCTCAGGCTGGAACGCCCAGTTCTCATTGAACTGGGAGAATGTCTCCACGAAATCGCGGGTCACATTGGTACCGCTCACGTCCACGTAACGGCATTTCGTGAGCATTCCGTGCAATGCATGACCGAACTCGTGGAACGCGGTCTGGACCTCGTCGATGGTAAGCATTGTCACCGTATCCTCCGGCTGGCCGAAGTTGCAGACATTGATGACGATAGGACGGATATCCTTGCCGGTAGCATCCACATACTGCTCTCGGAAGTTGGACATCCATGCACCGCCACGTTTGGTACTGCGCGGCAGGTAGTCCGTAAGGAAGAGACTGAGCTCGGAACCGTCAGCATCCAGCACTCTGTACACCTTCACCTCAGGATTATATACAGGAAGGCCCTCAACAGGCACGATCTTGACGCCATAGAGCTTTTCAGCCGCAGCGAACACACCCTTGCGGACATTGTCCAGTTGGAAATACTGCTTGGTCACGTTCTCATCGAGGTCATACTGTGCCTTACGCACTTTCTCAGCATAATACCACCAGTCCCACGGCTGAATCTTCGTACCTGCAGGAAGGATGCCGGCCTCAATGTCCTTGTCCATAAATTTCTGCATTTCAATGACTTCCTCCTTGGCCTTCGCAACAGCCTTCACCATAATCTTGCCGAGGAACGCATCCACAGTCTGGTGGTCATGAGCCATCTTGTCGCTCAAAATCTGGTCAGCGGAACAATCATATCCGAGAAGCTGAGCCTTCTCCGTACGAAGACGCATGATATCCAGGATAACCTGTTTGTTGTCATTGGCATTGTCATGATTGCCGCGGGAAGAATAGGCCTTGAAAGCGGCCTCACGCTTTGCCCTGTCCTCGCAAGTGGTCATGAATACAGGGTAAGACGAAACCGGAATGCCGATCTCGGACTTGAAAGCATTGCTCTCCGCGAGAAGATTGTTGCCGAACTTCTGCTGAAGCACAGCCAGTTCGGAACTGATTTCCTTGAAACGAGCTTGTTCAGCCTCACCGAGAGCCACACCATTGTCCATAAAGCTGTCATACAGCTTCTTGGTAACTACATACTGCTCGCGGTCGAGAGCTTCAGCATTGTCCAAAACCGCTTTCACGCGGGCGAAGAACCCCGGATTCATGAAGATGTTGTCAGATGCTGCGGTAACAAGAGGAGTAACCTCGTCCATCACTTCCTGCATCTGCGGAGTCGCATCTGACTCGGAAACATTGTAAAGGACTCCGAGAGTCTTGGCAAGCAATTTTCCGGAGAGTTCGTACGCTGCGACGGTGTTTTCGAAAGTTGGAGCCTCTGCATTGGCCACGATGGCATCGACCTCGGCCGCCTGCTGCTTGATACCCTCTTTCACAGCCGGAACATAGTCGCTGACTCTGATCTTGTCGAAAGGAGGATAACCGCCTTCCAACGTCCATTCCTTCATGAAAGGATTGCAATTACAAGCCGACATCATCATAATCGTCGCTCCCAAAATAAATATCTTTTTCATAATGAACTATTTGACTATTTCCACGCCATCAAGGTCAATGAGAGTGAACTGAGCACTGCCCTTGTATGTGGTCAGAATACCTTTCACATTGATCTTCGAACCTTTGAGAATCTTCTGGTCAATCTGAGTATCAGCGAATTTCGAGTAACCGCTGGTACGGATCTGAACATCTATAGAGCCCATCTTGAAATACTGGCTGATGGTATAGGCGGAAGCGTTCTTCGTCAATTCCTTCTTCAAGTCAGTGACCTTGCGGCCTGTATTGGTCTTGCCCTCATCGAAAGCGCCGCTATTCAGATAATTGAGGAAGCCCTGCTTGGACATGGCCCAAGTGGTGACTCCCCAAGTCTTGTCTGAGAAGAAGATACGGTTGTCATTGTCGCTCGTATCCTTGTTCGGGTCGATATAGACGAGCAGGAAAATCTTATCTGAGTAAGTAAGGCCGTCGAGTTCCACGTAGCTGCCCACGAGTTCCGGCTTGAAGCCCTTATTAGGATCCCCATCCACCAGAAGCTCCTTATAATCCGTTATTTTCTTGGCCGCTACCGGCGTTCCGATCTCGCCTCTGAATATGTGTGTGTCAATGATATACTGCACTTCGATATAGGATGTTTCGTACTTGGAGTCATTGCTCTCCCAGCCGAGCTGGACCATGCCGTTGTATGCGCCGAGAGTAAGACCGCTGCATTTCACATATACCCACTGACCGAGTTTGTAGTCATTGTACAGACCGTTCTTTCCGAGCTTCAGCTCGATTCCGCCTGTCTCGTCCTGGATATAAAGACTCTTGTACACATTGCCGGACCTGTCCTCGGAAATCACCTGACCGCCGATAACGATGTCATCACTGATTGTCACAGGAGTTCCCGGAGTAGTGTATAACTTCTTGAGATCCAGAATCGTAGTATTCGGGGTCAATGTCACCGGCGTATAGACGTCGGCCTTGCCATAATCCCCGGTGAAGACCGGCTCCCATTCGTCGCAGGAAGCGAGCGCTGCCAGTGAAACAGCCGCAGCTCCGATTATGTTAAATATCTTGTTCATATTAGAATCTGAAATAAATGTTCAACATATAGTTGATTCCGCTCATGTAGAAATACTTGGAATCAAACCTGTAGTAACGCTCCTTGCTCACGGTATTGTCCACGAGACGGGTCTGCTCGTAACCGCCGGTACGGAGATTCGTAGTATTGAGAATGTTCTTCACCTGAAGAGAGAAGCCGAGCTGGTAGTTTCTCTTGATGTACCAGGACTTGCCCACACTCGCATTGACAAAAACAGCACCCTTGAACTTCTCCTGAGCGGCCATATACTCGATTTCGGTAGGAGTAACGGTCTTGTCCGGACCTGAGGTAGCCATGTCGGTCCTGTAAAGAGGGTTCATGTCCAGATATGCGAAGTCAAAGTAGTCCACGTCGGCATCCACGAACCAGTAGTTCTTGTTCCAAGACAGGCCGAGACTTGTAGCAAGCTGCGGAGTGCCTGAAACATAATGTTTTACAGTCTTACCATCAGCAGTAGGATGACTCTTCCAGTAAGGGATGGTCACGCCATAGGTATCCTCGACGATAGCTGCGCTGTTGTCATAAGTCTGGTACATCTTAGGGTTGGAAGTGTAAACGAACTGGCCGTAGGAGACCACACCCTGGAGAGCAAGGTTCGGAACCGGAAGCGGCACCTTGAAACCGAGCTCGAGACCGATATGACGCTGGTCAATACCGCTCATCGCGAAGTTGGTGAAGGAGTTCTGCGCATCATCGTAGAAGCTCATTACCTTGGACTGGTCCTTGATGGCTGTATAATAACCGGTTACACGGACATCGTAGCCTGAATTGCTGTACGCATAGTTCAGGTCTGCGGTCAATGTCTTGTTTGTCTTCAGATTCGGGACAATGCTGTTTCTTGTTCTCGGGGAGATGAACGCCTGGTTGAAATTAGGCGCATCAGCGATGAACGCGGCATTTGCATAAACCCTGTGGCCGCCAGGTATCACGTAGCTGACATTGAGTTTGGCAGCACCCGTCAGGAAATCCTTGACCTCGGACTTGCCGAGAGAAGTGATGGCGTCACCTGTAATAGGGTCGTATGTCGTGATGACCTTTCCTTCGTAAGTCATCGGCTGGCCATTGGCATCAAGACCAGGGAAAAGACCCTTGCGGAGAAGACCTTCTCTCCAATATTTGGTGTAACCGATACGTCCTGCCAATGCTACATCCAGACCGAACTTGGAGAATTTGCCTGAAACCCAAGCCTCTGCGCGTCTTACATTTGCATAGTAGTCGTAACCGTATTTGTCGCCCTGCTTCAATGTCTGGGCCTTGCCGTTCTTCAGATAATAGTCCAGGTCATTCTGGTACATTGTCACAGAAGAAGCATAGTCCCTCTCCGCGAACTGGTCAATGTTCACGTAATAGTCACCGCCGAGCAGATCGTCCAGAATCTTGTAATACTCGGTCCTGTTCCATTTGTAGGAAAGGCCGCCGGCCAATGTGAAACAATTCACCGGGCTCCACTTCGCGTTGGCAGCGAAGTTCAAGTCCTGCTGGTCCGTCCTGCGCTCCTCGATAACATACTTCGAGCGGTTGCCGTCAGCAGTGCTGTTCATAGCATTGACAGCATACAGTCTGTCCCAGTTTATGTGAGTGATGCTAGGAATATCCTGCTCCCACTGCTCTTTCGCCCACATGTACTTGGAATAGTTCAGACGATTGTAGTCAGTATTGTCCATGAAGAAATAGCTCGGAAGATTACGGTAGTAATCAGGTCTCGGGTCCGGAGCATCGTACCAGTCAAGTGCAGTATAACCGTTCTTACCGAAGCGGTAAAGTACTGTAGCAGAAGCCTTCAGCTTCTTGGACTCAGGAGTGAAATCATATTTCAGAATGGCGATAGGCTCGTGAGTCTTCTTCACGCGGGCATTGCGCACCTTGCCATTGTAATAACCCCAGTTGGAGTTGTACATATTGTCGCCCATAAGGTCATACACCTCCTGGGTAGAACCGTTCTGCGCACCCCTCTGACCAGGAGCCGCCATGAAGGTCAGACCGAGTTTGTGCTCCTCGCCGAACTTCTTCTCCACGGAACCGTAGTAGCCGAACGAACGATAGTAAACACCCTTGATCCAGTCATTGCCGCCGAGACGAGCAGATGCGCTGAATGCGTAGGACCAGCCGTTGTCGAGTTCGCCTGAAGAATAGGTCATCATCAGACGGAGACGGTACAATGCACTGTTGGTCAGCACGCTACCTCTCCAGCCGGTGCGGACCTTCGATGCCATCGGATCAATGTTGGTGAGTCCGTTGTAGCCACCGAAGCCGTAGTCGGAAATTTCTGAACCGTTTACACTTTCCTTGCTGCGGACCGCCTCATTCAGACCGCTCCACAGAGAATAAGGAGTGTAGCCGGTAATCGCGTCATTCATCCTCACGCCTGCCATATAGACATCCTGGGATTCGCTGGAATAACCGCGCACGCGGAAACGCACTGAGCTGAAGTTGTATCCTGCAATGTTGTTGAACACGTCATTCTGGCCGAAAAGGATGGTCGGGCTGTCCTGATAGCCTGAGTCGTCCAGGTCGAACTCGGTGAAGCTCGCGTCATCGACTTCTCCTACCTTGTGGACCGGGGTCAATGACAGCTTGAACATATTCTTCACATAACCGTCATTGACAGTGACATTGACCTTGGACTGAAGATAGTTTGAATTCTCGATCACGAGGTCGTACATACCGTCCTTGAGGTCAGGAATATAGAATGAGCCCTCAGCACCTGTGCGTACTGTGGCGATTTCCTGTGTGCCTGAATACAGTTTCAGGACTGCGCCGTCCAAGGCTGTCTTGGAAGAGCGGTCCACGACAACGCCTTTCACGCCTCCGGTAGGATTCTGAGCGGACATCGCCACCGAAAGAATCAGCGCTGAGATGGATAGAAGATATTTTTTAATCATATTGAATACTGTAATTACTTGTTGCTTACGATGATGTAGGTCGGATAGTGGTCACTGTAACCGCCAATGAACGTACCGCTTGAGAATGTACGGAACGGGGTACCCTTGTACTGTCCTTCCTGCTGTGTCATGAACGGCTGGCTGAATACGCGGCCGTAGTATTTCTTCTTCACGATAGGCTGGATCTTCAGAGTGCCCTTCGGAGCATTGGCCATCGCCTGGTTTACAAGGATGATGTCATAGATGTTCCAAGTGCCTCTGTAGGCGAGCGAGCCGTAACCTGCCTTGAGCATTGACAAGAACGGGGAGAAGAAGTCCTGCTCGCCGACTTCGGCGATGGTCTCCTTGCCGTGCATGTATGTTACCATGCTCTCGTCGGTAGGGTTGTCGTTCATATCGCCCATCACCATGATCTTGATGCCCGGATACTGTTTCATCAGTTCCAATGAGTGCTCATAGATGATTTCTGCGCCACGGCTTCTGAGGTCCTGTCCCTTGCCGCCGATACGTGAAGGAAGATGGGCCACGAAGAACGCGAACATCTCGCCGTCGAGCAACCCCCTGACCATCAGGATGTCACGTGTGCGGAAATAGTCCTGTCCTTCCTTGTCCATAGTGAATGTGATGGTCGTGGAATTGAAGTCAAACGGAATGGACTTGCTCTCTTCTACCGTGAAATGCTCCGGACGATACAGCAGCGCCACATCGACGCCTCGTCTGTCCGGGCCGTCGTAATGGACAATCTGGTAGTTCGCCGCTTCGATTTCAGGCTGGCTGACCAGGTCCTCCAACACGTGACGGTTCTCTATCTCGCTGAGTCCCAGCACCGTATGGAAAGCTTTGTTCTCATCTGCCATAGCCTTGATGACCGTGGCGATGTTGTGAAGTTTCTTCTCATATTTCGGCTCTGTCCACTTGTTCTTGCCGTCCGGAAGGAACTCATAGTCATTCTTTCCCTCATCATGGTATGTGTCGAAGAGATTCTCCACATTGTAGAACCCGAGCACATAACGCTTCGGACCGCCTGCATACGCTGATACGGAAATCAGCAGCAGAGCCAGGATTGTGTAAATTATTCTTTTCATTGTCAATGTTTGTGTTTTAGTGCCATCACGTTACCACCACCAGCTTACTGTAGCAGGGTCCTCAGCCTCAACTTTAGCCGCCGCATCCTCCCCGATCGCTGCAGGAAGATTTGCGAAAAGGTCAATGCCGATTTTTTTCTCGAGTTCGTCAATGGACATAGCATAAGGCTTGAAGTTATTGTTGTCTCCATATCCTTTATGCTCCAGAAGAATCGCGCAGGCTATATATCCGGAATGACCGAATGTCGAGTTTTTGCTATATCTCAGAACTGCTTTGTAATAATGAGTAGGAACGGTCACTCTCTTTCCGACATTATCCCTTGCGGTCTTTGTGCTGCCTTTCGTAATACAACCGGTTACCACATAGCAAGTGTCCGCCCTGCTGGCCCAAGAGCGCACCTTGCTTTCAAGGTTTGCCCAAGAATGCTGGTTGAGCTCAGACCGCTGCGGAGTCATATTCGTGCCATAGAACGTCGTTACGTTTGCTGAGTAATTCAATCTGTCAGCAGACGGCAGCTGGTGCCCCCTGTCGTAACCGCCTCCGAATCCACGATACAGCACAGGCTGGTATTTCTCAGGAAGGGAAGGATCCAATCCCCAGGCATCAGTACGTTTTCCCGAGCCGATTGTCCAGGTGCTGAGCGGATAGGCCACCCACGGAGCAACAAGATTCTCGTAATCCCAGGCATATGTGTAATTTCTGGTCTTGACATTGCCGAGTTTCATATCGTGCGAAAAGAAACCGAACTTGCTGTCCTCCGGCATTGCCGGAAGCTCAAGCCAGCCTGCCTTGATCTCAGACGGACCAGGATTTGGATTTGGATTTGGGTTTGGCCCCGGCGTCGGCTCAGGAGTTTCGCTCTTGCCTGCCTGTGTCAATGTCAATGTCGCAGATGCTCCTGACGCCTTCAGTGTCAGCACCGCAGTTCTGGACTGTTCAGAGCCATTGGCCTCCCATGCAAGAATCACGTTGGAACGGCTTCCTGTGCCTGATGACGGATGCACCTTGAGCCAGGAGCCGCCGGAGACCTCAGACGTAACAATGATGTTCCACTCTCCGGATGCCTCCACCACAAGGAACTGATCACCCTTCGCTGCACCCACATTGTACTCCGCAAGCTCGCTGCCCTTTACGGACAATGACACTTTTGACTGCCCCGACTGACCGGAATCAGTGCCGCAGGAAGAAACAATGGGCATTGACACCATCAGTGCCAACACCCATTTCATTATATATTTCAATGATTTTTTCACCCTTGAAACAATGTTGTTTTAGACGGACAAAGGGCAACCCGGTTTTCCGGGCACCCTTTTATGTCTGGTATTTAAGTCGTTTGACTATTTCTCCGCTTTGATTGCGAAAAGTATAACTCTAGCATTAGTTGTAGTCATCACTGTAACATCTGTCTCAGTCTCCAATTTGGCAGGAAGAGTGATGGTGTACTTATCGGTATCTGCAACTGTCAGAGTGTAAGGGGTACTATTTGCAGCACCATCATTAGCGGTCAAGGCCTGAGTAGCAACCTGAGTTTCGCCGACTGATGCTTTAATAGTCGCGGTTTTTCCTTTCCACGCCACACCATAGAAAGATACTTTGGTAGTACCTGCCGGGATCTTCAATGTTGCGATACCTGCTTTCTTGGAAGAGCCGATTTTCAAAACAGGAACATCTTCAACATCATTGACGGTAGCCTTTTCACTAAAAGCATATGTTCCAAGTGTCCATTCAATGCTACTTGAGAAGTCCTCAGTTCCGGCAGCAGAAACTCTCTTATGTGTAAGAGTTACAGTATAAGACTTGGTCGCAACCTCTTCTGTTGTGGAAACAGTAAGTTTCACAGTCACATCCTTTTCAGTCTCGTTGGCAGCGAACTTGACAGTCACTGTACCTGCGCCATCACCTGATTCAGGAGATACCTTATAAGCGGCATTGTCAGAAGAGACAGTCCACTTGACGTTACCCTTCACGTCGAAAGAAGCAGACTTGTCAGCAGCTTTTGCTGTAAGGGTCTCTGTGCTTACAGAGAATTTAGGTGTATCTGATGCGACTTCTTCTACTTTAGTGGCAACTACCTGATAATGAGGATTTCCGCCGACATACCATCCTTCTACTTTGATGTCGCTGCCGACAAAACCTTCCATATTTCCTGTATAATACGAGCAAGAAAGATCCTTAGCAGTATAGCTTCCTACGAAGATATTATAAAAATTACCGCTCTTCTTCACAGTTCCCGTGAAGGACACATAAGTCACAGCTGTAGGAGCGTCTTCTTTCATTTTCGCTTCGGTCAACTCCAGAGGAGCTGGATATGAAACGGCATTGCCGCTGGAAACAACAGTTGCAGTAGGGGTAGTAATCTGCATAAGACCATTGTACTTGCCGGTAGTACCGGTAACATTGATCTTATCTCCAACCTTTACCTTAGGATCGGCATTTGCGAAAACAAGGATACTTCCGGTCGCGTCGGTAATCACATAGCTCTTGAGAGTTACGCCGGTAACCAATACATCCTTAAGGTCGATTGCAGCGTTCTCTGCGCCTGCCGCAATCTCTGCGATGGTGCCTGCACCAGGAGTCGGCTCCGGGGTCTCGCCACTGCCTGTACCGAGGTCAACGCCCTTGGAGAAGTCAATGACAGTACCTGCTTCAGCTGCAACAGAAAGTTTCAGGTCATCCAGACGATATGAGCTGGCAACGTCAGTCTTCACATAAATGCTGAGGGAAGAAGTTCCCTTAGGAACAGTGAAATTGGATGTTGCAAGATCCCATCTGCCTTCTTTGTCACCATTAGGGAAAGTATATTCAATCTCTACCCATTTCTTGGCATCGTTGCTTACATAGACGTGGAACTCGTCATGTTTGAAAAGGCTTCCGTTGTCCTGACTGTATTTCTCCGCACCGAATGTAAGAGAATAATTTACATCGGAAGAGAGTTTGATTCCCTGAATTGAGAAATATGCAGATGAGCCGAAGAAGAGGTTGTTTGAACCTGAACCCTTATAGTCTGAATAGTTGCTGTTTGACGTAGAGTTGGCACGTGCAGACATACCGCTGAAAGAATATGTCTCTGCGCCTATACCTGTACCTGAATCATTCTTCCAGCCATCGAACTGGTCGAGATATGGCCAGCTTGTACCTTTTCCGAAGGTCTTGGTAGCTTCTGTCTTGTCAAAGTCATTGGCATAAACAATAGCATCAGATGCCGCGCCTGTACCCTTCTGGGAAACTTTCAGCTCTTTGGTATCGAATCCGATAGTCACTTTCACAACGCCCGTACGGTCTGCGCCGTCGTTGCTCAGGACAGTAACTTCGAGTTTCGTGCCGTTTGAAGGAGCACCTTTCTCAGGATTTACTGAAATCCAGTCAGCCATAGTGAGGGCTTTCCAGTCACGTGTAGCTTTAACTTCTACAGACTGAGTCGAAGAAGTCGCATCAAAGGTAAGAGCTGCCGGAGCAATCTCTACTGAAGGAGCACCTGACGGTGTCTCTTCCTTATCGCCACAGCTCTGCGCAAAAAGCATTGCTGTCAATGCGAATGAACCTAAAAATAAAGATTTGAGTTTCATGTTATTGCTTGTTAATATTTATATTGCCTTGCATAGGAACTACAAATATAGCCAAGTATCCCGAAATAACCAAACTAAATCGTTAAATATGCAATATGCCGTCCGCCTCCACCATTTTTCGGCCGACAGATTCAATTTTTAGATATAATTACTACTATATTGATTTTTATTGCTATTTTTGCAGATAACAGATACCATTGTATGTATTACGAATATAATCCGGAGAGCATTGACGACATTTTGAAGGTAATGGCGGCCAATGCGAAAAAACGTCGTCTCGAAAAAGGCTGGACCCGCAAATATCTTTGCGAGAGGTCCGACGTCCCAGTTTCCACCATAGCGAAATTCGAAAGCCTCCACACGATTTCCCTGGCTTCCTATGTAGCCATAGCCAAGGCCCTGGGCTATTCATCCGACATGAAAAAGCTCATGTCCGAAGCCATCTTCACCACAATGAAGGAGCTCGACACCATCAACAACAACAAAAACAGAAAGAGAGGTCAACGTGAAAATCATAAATAAACTTAGCGTACATATGGAAGGCCGCAAAGTCGGTGAACTTGCAATGGCTCCCGACAACAGGCATTGCGTATTTCAATATTCAAGAGAATGGCTGGCTGACGGATTTTCCGTTTCACCTCTGGAATTACCTCTGCGCCAGGACCTTTTCATTGCACAGAAAGACTCATTTGCGGGCAATTTCGGAATATTTGACGACAGCATCCCGGACGGATACGGCCGCTACCTGCTTAGCCGGCTTCTACGGAAACAAGGCATTGACGCTTCGACATTGACCCCGGTGCAGATGCTGAGCATCGTGGGCGAATCCGGTATGGGAGCATTGGCCTACCTGCCTGAAACTTTTGTGGGCGAAGACAAGGCTTTGCCTGAACTGGACGAACTTCAAGATCTAGCTTTCAATGTCCTGTCGGAGAAGTCGGACAAGGATGAAGATGTTTTATACTTCAATAGCGGAAATTCCGGTGGGTGCCGTCCGAAATGCCTGATGAAAGATGATGAAGGAGAGTGGCTGGTAAAGTTCCGGCACGTTTATGATCCTGCTGATTTCGGCAAGATGGAGTACGATTACAATGTGGCGGCCGCTGCTTGCGGGATAGAAGTTCCGGAATTCAAACTCATTGACAATAAATATTTTGCATCCAAACGATTCGACGTCCGAGACGGAAAACGCCTTCATGTCGCAACTGCCGGAGCATTGCTTGGACTATCATTGAATGAGCTTACGATGGATTACCGGAATCTGCTGCATCTGACGGGCTACCTGACGCAAGACCATGTCCAGGTCGAGCAGCAGTTCAGAAGAATGGTTTTCAATGTCATAGCCGAAAACAAGGACGACCATCCGAAAAACTTCAGTTTCATTTGCGAAGACGGTGCCTGGCGCATAAGTCCGGCATACGACCTGACGCTCTGTCGCGAAGGCTACCGAGGCGAGCATGCGACATCAGTAATGGGCAACGGCCTCCCCACCAAGGCTGACCTGGTCAATGCCGGCACAGACATCAAAATACCGGAGTCCCGCTGCCAGGAAATCATCGAAGAAATCGCCGCTACATGTGAGAGGCTGCTGAAAGGATAAGCTCTGAATTACAGCTAAACAATCATCTCTCGAGCAATTTTTGAAGGTAATCCTGAGCTTTCTGCTGATTTATTTGATTGACATATTCGGGATTGTTAAGAATAACATTCAAAGACTTCCCTGAGAATTGGACAACACCTCGCGTCGACCGGCCTGCCCAATGATGCTGAACGACAGAGGCGTCAATCAATTCATTGGTATAGACAGAGCAAAGTGCAGTATTAAAGATTCCCCCGTCTCCTATACCTACTAGAAAGAACAGAAAAACAGAATCTTCCTCGGCCATCTTTTGCAAAAACTTATCTACATTATACGCTTTCGGAGCTGAATCCAAATATACGATTTTCGTCTTAATGTCGGTATATGTATGACCGTTGTCAAAAACACGTTCATAATCGCCCAGATCATCTCTAGTTGTAAACTCCGGCAAGAGAAGACTCTCATCCCGAAGTATTTCTTTCAATCGTTCTCTCATATTGTCATCCGCCGTAATCAAAAATTCAATTATGCGCCCACGCAGATTTACATTTTCAATATGTGATGCGACCATAATTGCATCTGAACACTTTCTGCAACGATCATTCAAATCAGAAGAAAGAACGACGAAATTATCCGAAGAGACAAAATCCAAAGCACGCCGAACCGACGAAAAAATATTCTCCCGTTGAGCGCGCGTCGGACAAAATTTCTGCGACTTAGGCCGAATAGCAGACGATGCATCCACTAATCTTTCAAGATTATCTTCCCAATCCAACCCCTCATGAATTGAGAACAATTCATTGAAGAATTGAGGAGTATTGGCCATCCCCGCATATGTTTTCAAAATATCACTACCATTAAAACTGCCCTTGATATTACACATTGTAAGTTCCTTTGAGCTATGGCTGATTTTTGAAATAAAGGTTGAATTGGCAAGATATATCAAATTACCCCCGTTGCCGCGAACAAGAATGACAAAGAAAGGAATTTTATCATACTTCTGGAGAGCCGACAATGAAAGAACGGTATTACTGAATGCTCCATTCTTAGAATAGCTAAAACGGACAGCAAAGTGCCGGCAGTAGTAAACTTTTCTATCGAGGGTTAAAGCGTAATGAGAAGTAACATAATTTATGACCGCCTCTTTACTGCCTGTAGGTGCATTCTCACATATATCCTTAACAAAAGCATTTACGAATGTGTTCATTTTTTCAAAATTAAAATAAAGTATTAGACAATTCACTCGATTGTTTAATCACCCTTGAAACAACACGTGGCTCCTTCTTCTGATTTTTCATTTGGAGATTCAATGTATTCCTTTCCCAAAAGTATCCACCATTGTAACCCTGAATCTCCGTATCAGTTTCAGCCAAATTCAACCTCTTTACACACCACGTGCAATATTCCTCATCAATTTCAATCCCAATATATTTCCTGCCCAGTTTCTTAGCGACCACACATGTAGTTCCACTTCCGACAAAAGGATCAAATACAACATCCCCGGGTTTTGATGAAGCTAAAATAAGCTTTGCGATTAATTTTTCAGGTTTCTGTGTCGGATGGTCCGTGTTTTCCGGCATTGACCAAAATGGGATACTAATATCATCCCAAAAGTTGGAGGGGCATGTAATCCTAAAATTACCATCCTGCGTTTCCTCCCAATCTTTAGGTTTCCCGTTTTCCTTATATGGCGCAATAACTTTTCGCTTCATTTTAACAGCTTCGACATTAAAATAATAATCTTTCTCATCCTTTACAGCGAACCAAATATCTTCCATTGCATTTTTCCAATTTGCGCTCGCTCCTCGGCCTTTTTCTCTTTGCCAAGTAATTCGATTAAGAATAGTCAATTCCTCTTCAATTGCTTGTTGCTGTTCCGATGAACACTTCCAGTCTCCACACATATATAAGGATCCATTAGGTTTAAGCTTTCGACAAACAGAATGAAACCACGATCGAACATAATCAATGTACTTTTCACTAGACCTTGCAGAAAACCTGGAAGAATTGAAAGTCTTCGAAAGATTATATGGAGGGTCAATAATTATCAGATCAGCAATCCCATCCGGGATGTATTGAATCATTTCAAATAAATCTCCATTGATAATTTTGTTTGTTAAATCACATTTTAGAGACATCTCTTCCGGATATAGGATTTGTTTTTTAAGAAGAATTGCCTCTTCCTCAGAAACAGTCAATGTGCGATTCCTTTCTGCACGAATCTTATTTTTAATCATAAGTAAAACACTTCTATTTCAACAAAGTTACCATTATTATTCAATATTCTTCCGAACCATCGAATATTTTATATCAGATTTCTTCACAAGGCTTGTGGAGCATAAACGATTGTTTATTAGATAGTTAATCATTTTTAGAGTTAATGAAACAGCAACTCTGAAAATAGCTAAACAATTATAACACAGGGAATTACGCGCCACAACACACTATTTTGTCTGCTTTTCCCGAAACATAAAACGGGCGGCCCGGTTAGGGGTCGCCCGCATTTATATTTAGAATGGGAGATTATTTTTTAATCTCTACCCATTTCTGCTCGTAGATAAGAAGCTGCTTATCAGACTTGAATACTGAAGGAATACATACTACATCTACTTTGGCTTCTTTAGCCGCCTGAATATACATGTAGATTTTCTTGTCTTTACCATTCTCATCTTTACCGAACGTTCCAGTATCCTGAATCCTCAGCGCGAATGTATTGGTGCCATCGGTAATCTTTCCGTTACTCTTTACCTTAGAATATTTGGCGTCGATTTCGGTTTCCACCTTAACATCTGAGATTTTCACGTAACGGTTGATATAATAATCAAAATTAGCGTTCAACTCAGCAAGAGTAACAGCCTTCGGTTCTACCTTGCTATCTTCAGGAGTCGTGACAGTAGCCAACTGAAGATTAAATGCAGTAGCCTCAGGAAGATTATTATAAGCATAACCTTTACCCCATACACGTCCGTCGACTACCTGACCGACCTTGAGAGTAACACTATTGTCATACACAAGGAGTCCGCCAGTTTCATCCTCGATGAAGGTGTTGCTGCGATTCTTATATGTTACCTTTGCACCTTTGAGAACGTGGTCAAATTTGGCTGGATTCTGCTTGCTTGTCGACGTCTTGAGAACAGTGTTGATAGCCGCAATTCCGCCTTCAGCAACAGTTGAAGATCCTAACTGGGTAATGCTGACAGGAAGTATAGTCTCATCCTCAGTCTCATCCTCCTTTTTGGTACTCTTTATAACTATAGTACCTGTTCTATCTGCACCTGTTGTGTTTTCTTTAACATTGACCTTGAAAGTAAGGTTGCCCTTGCCGTCAGAAGTGTAACCGTTGCCTTCGATAGTCAGCCAATCTGAATCTGTCTCGAATGAAAGGCCGTCGCCTTTCTGAACCACTTTAAGTTCGAAAGATGTAGCCTCTTTTGCAAGGAATTTGTTCACATCGTCGCAAGCAAGAAGAGCTTTCTTTACGGAAATAAATGAAGCATCTTTGAGTTCGATGGTAGAACCGAAAGTAACTCTCGGGCCCTCGACCACAACTTCATCACCTACAGCGATGTTGAATGAGTTCCAGTTATATGAGCCAGTAGCATCTACCGTACCGTAGATCATAATGCTATTGCCTTCGCTGTCGGACATATCCCAGTTTCCATAATTAGTGTTGGAAATAGCTGTACAAAAACCCTTTACACGATATGTCTTGCCGTCAGTGCCGTCGATTACATCTTTTACGGAAACGGCCTTCACCTCCGGCGCACCAGCTGTCTGGGCTACGATGACGTTCTGAATCTTGTCGCCTGCTTTGATCTGAAGAGCAGAAGATCTGCTGTCTGTTGTCGCATCTGCGTGGAAAGTTACCTTGGTTTTTCCTTTGGAACCGCTTCTTGCAGATACCGTGAACCATGAATTGTCCTTCAGGTCCAGCTGTTTGGTAGGGACATAGTATTTCACTACACCCTTCTCATCATCGAGTTTTTTCTCTTCAACATCGAAATCAATGTCGAATGTCCAATCTTCCGATGCAGTTATCTCTACAGTTACATCTCCACCCTTTTCAGGAAGCGTGATATATGACTGGGAGACTTTAATGTTGTCAAGCTCAAGCGTGTCATTTTCAGAACAGCTTGCCAGCATTGTCATAGCAGCGATTGCTGCCGGTATTATATATTTAAGTTTCATATAAGTTCCCGAATGAATTAGTTGAACATATATTTGATACCGATAGAAGCATACCAGCACTGACCGATAGCATGGTTCGGAGTGAAGGTCTTGGTGTTACCGGTAACGCCCTTAGGAGTAGAGAATTTCGCATATCCGTCAGCGTCAGCACCTTCATACTTGAGAATCTTGGCCTCTGTACCGATAGCAGGATTGAGGATCTTCATCACGCCCCAGTTTGAATTGAAGAGATTCAAGAGATTCTTGATATCGAAACCAAGCTGAAGGATATTGGTGGTCTTTCCTGCTTTAACCTTGAAGTCGTGCTTGTAGCTGAAATCTACTCTGTGCACCCATGGAGAATATACGCTATATGCTTCAGCGTACTGGCCCTGATGCTTGCTGAGGTATTTGTCCTTGTGGACGAATGCCATGAACCTGTCTCTGTCGTCATCGGAAACGAAACGGAAGTCACCGTTCTTGACCTGAGCGTCAGTAGGGATGTACACTGCGTCGTAAGCATAACCGTCACCATTCATATCGTTTGACAGCATATATGAGTAGTTGCTTGAGCCGCGCCAAGTCTCATATATGAGGCTGAAGTGGTTACCGCAATGGTCATTGTGAGTTACAGAAGCAATGAATCTGTCTGGAATGACGTTGATTGCATTGTGCAGATCAATGTAGTTAGGACCAGCTACTGTAGGCACATAAGTAAATGCAGACTCCGCATTGGAACCAGGCATACTGGTGATTTCCTTGGAAGCGGTATGAGTGTAGGCAGCCATGATATTGACCTCAGGAATAGGGGTCATGTTGACGGTTGCGCTTGCAGAATATCCATATCCCTTGTTAGTATTTTCAAGGACGAATGCGCTCGTTCCGTTACGGAATGAATCAGGATAAATAGGACGATTGTCAACGCCATTGAATTTAGCATATGAACCAGCGTCTTTCATACTCCAGTCGGAAATCATAACGCCATTGATAGTCTTGTTGAAGATTCCCTCAACTGAAACTGAGAATGGGAATGATGTAGGAATAGCATAATCTACTGCCAATGAAGTCTTCCATACCTGAGGCATCTTGAACTTATTGTCCACCGCACTGATTGAAGAAGGAACTGTTCCGTCCTCCGGCTTGTAGTTGGCTGGATATCCGAGTCCGAGAAGTTTCTGGTAAAGTGCATTGGTTGTCACCTTGCCGTTGGCATCTTTAACCAATCCGCCTGCAAACTCTGCCATAGTGAAGCCTTTCTTTGCAGCATTCTTGGCATTGATCTGAGCCTGATACTGCACTGAACCGCTATTGGTAGGCATATTGGTGAAGAACACGAGAGGCAGACGGCCAGAGAAGAGACCGGTACCACCACGAACCTTCAGGCTCTTGTTGTTAAACACATCCCAGTTGAAGCCGACCCTTGGAGAAATTGCCAGCTGAGCGCCAGGCCATTTGCCCGTGTCAATGTGGGTCTCCTTGAAATCTTTAGCTTTCGGATAGTAGTTGAGTTTCAGGATGGCATTGTTGGTAACGACATCCTTGTTGTTGAAGAACAAACCGTCGAAACGAACACCGTATGTAAGTTTGAAGTTCTCGCGGACAGACCATTCGTCCTGAGCATAGATACTTGCCTGGCTGAAACGTACACGTGCAGCAGGGTTTTTCTCTCCATTGTAACCATAGGTAAGGTTCACGATTTCAGGAGCGTCGCCATTGAGGAAATCATCAAGGCTGCTGTAACGGTAATAACCGGTACCGTTTCTCATATAAGCGTTGTCAGCCATCTGATATTCATAACGGAGACCTCCTGTAACCTTGTGGTTTCCAAGATACCAGGTGAGGTCGTCTCTTACGTTGGCAATGGTATTGTGCACCGCATTGTTCCAAGAGAAGAGCTCGTATCCGAGAGCCATGTAGTTCTGTCCTGAACCGTCCAAGATGTCGATGAACGGGAACTCGCTTGAGCCTGTGCTACGTGTATCGTCCAATTTGGAGAATGTAGCGAGGAACTGATTTGAAAGGTTGTCAGTTATGCGGCTGTTCAAGTCGAGGGAAATAGAATGTACTGAGTTGTCGATTGCATACATTGAGTTTGCAAATGACATGGAGTACTGTGATGTACGGGCGCCTGAAGCACGGGTACCACCGTCCATAGATGTCTTGTTAGGCGCATTCCAACCTCTGTTCAATGTGTAGTTGTAACGAACTGCGAGGTGGTTCTTGTCATTGATGTTCCAGTCGATGCGGGCAAGAATCTTCTGGTTGCTCTCATCAGCAGGGAAATTTGTATAAGAGCCGGTATCATAACCATATTTATCTTTTACGAAATCTGAAACTTTCTGCAAATCAGAGAGTTTTGTACGGGAAATATAGTTATTGGTATCCTCCTTTCCGTCCTCGGAACCTCTCCACCTGTTTGCGATAGTAGGGGTGTTCACATACTCGTAGTTCACAAAGAAGAAGAGTTTGTTCTTGACGATCGGGCCACCGAGTGTGAATCCATAAGTGGTGGTGCGGTCTTTGGCGCGTGCGCCTGTAATCTGCTCTCCACATATTGCATCACCACGAAGATCCTCATTCTTATGATATACATAAGCGGTTCCCTTGAATGTGTTGGTTCCTGATTTAGTGATGGCATTGATTCCTCCACCGATGAAGTTTGTCTGACGAACGTCAAATGGTGAAATAACCACCTGCATCTCTTCGATTGCGTCGATTGAGATAGGACTGCCGCCTCCAGGAAGCTTTTCGCTGAGACCGAAGTTATTGTTGAAGTTGGCACCGTCCACAGTGAAGTTTGCGGTACGTCCGTCAGCTCCGGCGAATGACATTCCGTTTCCTCCATAAGGAGAAAGTCGTGTCACATCGGTAATACTTCTTGAAACTGTAGGAAGCGCAGCAATCTGAGAGTTGTCAATGTTGGTAGCTGCACCTGTACGCTCATTGCTGAACTTGGATTTCGCGGTACCAATGACAACAACCTGCTCAAGGAATTCTGTTGACTCCTTAAGTGTTGCGCTAAGGTTGTAAGTCTCAGCAAGCTGGAGAGTTACATCCTTGAAGAGAAGAGAATTGTAACCGACTGAGGAAACCTCTACCTTGTAAGGTCCTCCGGCACGCATACCATTGATGGTATATTGACCATTCTGGTTAACAATAGCTCCGTAAACAGTACCGGAAGGCTCGTGAGTAGCTACCACAGCTGCTCCGACTACCGGTTCTCCTTTTTCATCAGCAACTCGTCCGTTCATAGAAGACGTTGTCACCTGTGCATAGGCTAGCGTACCTGCCAACATTGCGATGCCGGCAAGTAACAAATGCTTTAATGAATAATTCATAGAGGTAATAATTGTTATTATACTTTGTATGCAAATTTAGGTCTTTACTTACAAATATAAAAGACTAAAACCATTAAAGTTCAATGTTTTTTGTTTCAATGATGTTAATTTTGAGGCTCGGCAGCACCTTTCCGGTTTTGAACAAGTTGGCATACGGCAGGAGTTGTCAATTATCTCTTTACTTCCTAACTATCAGACTGTTACAAGGATTCTTGAAGACGAAAAGTCATGCCAAGTCCCATGTTTTTTTATGAGACTTGGCAGGGGCTCATTTTCACAAAGCATTGATTATCTTTCAGTTAGGGAAAAATTAGCCTGCCAACTTATTCTGAAACTCCACGCCTGGTACCCAATAGTTCCGAAACCACACACCTGTTACCCACTAGTTCCGAAACCCCACGCCTGCCACTGATTGCGAAACTCGTGTAAAAATATTTTGCAGATATGGATAAACATTGTACCTTTGCAAGACCGATGTGGAGAGATTTGCCTGCTTGCAACCACGTTAAAAAATGCTAAAATGTTGACAAACGGTGACCGCGTGGCGCGGAAACCACTTTTCATATCAATGTTTTGTGTTTTTGTGACGTCTCCACATCAGTGGGACGTTTTTTTGTACCCGGACGACTGTCAGGAGCCGTAAAAAGCATTGACGCAGACACCTGAACCACCTGCGCGGAACGAATTAAAAAGTATTGGATATGAATTACTTATTTACATCAGAATCTGTTTCTGAAGGACATCCGGACAAGGTGGCCGATCAGATTTCAGACGCAATTCTGGATGAATTCCTCAGACAAGACCAGGAATCCAAGGTAGCCTGCGAGACATTCTGCAGCACCGGCCTCGTGGTAGTAGGCGGCGAAGTCCGCGCAGAACACGCATACGTAGACATTCAGTCGATCGTGCGCAATGTCATCAACCGCATCGGATACAACAAGGCCGACTACATGTTCGACGGCAATTCATGCGGCGTGCTTTCGGCAATCCACGAGCAGAGTGCCGACATCAACAGAGGTGTCGTACGCACGGACCCTGAAGAGCAGGGCGCCGGAGACCAGGGAATGATGTTCGGCTACGCTTGCCGCGACACCGAAGAATTCATGCCGCTGCCGCTCGCGCTTTCACACCTTACGCTCCAGGTGCTGGCAGACATCAGGAAGAACAGCATCGACCTCATGCCATACCTCAGACCGGACGCGAAATCCCAGTTCACCATCGAGTACGATGAGAACAACCACCCGGTACGCGTACACACCATTGTCGTTTCCACCCAGCACGACGAATTCGTCGCTCCGGAGCTCGGAAAAATGGGGTACAATGAAGCCGTAAGCCAGTTCGGTCAGGAGAGAGTGGACAAAGCAATGCACGACAAAATCGAGAAAGACGTAAGGGAAATCCTTCTGCCTAAGGTAATTGCGGCATTGCCGGCACAGACTGCGGCTCTTTTCGACGGCAATTTCATCCTTCATGTGAACCCTACCGGAAAATTCGTCATCGGAGGCCCTCATGGCGACACAGGTCTTACCGGACGTAAGATTATCGTGGACACCTATGGCGGACGCGGCGCACATGGCGGCGGAGCATTCTCAGGAAAAGACCCGTCAAAGGTAGACCGCTCGGCAGCTTATGCGGCAAGATATATCGCCAAGAACCTGGTGGCAGCCGGCGTGGCTGACGAAGTTCTGGTGCAGCTCGCTTACGCAATCGGTGTGGCAAAGCCTGTCAGCATCTTCGTAAACACTTATGACACAGCCGCTCACGGACTTTCCGATGCAGCTATCGCTGAGAAGGTAGGAGAGATTTTCGACCTTCGCCCGGCAAAAATCATAGAGAAGTTCCAGCTGAAGAACCCTATCTATGAGCCGACGGCAAGCTATGGCCACGTGGGCCGCAAGCCTTACACGAAGTCTGTAAAGGTAATACGCGACGGAAAGGAAGTGAACAAGGTTCTCCAGTTCTTCGGCTGGGAGCTGCTTGACTCCGTACCAAAGGTCAAAGAGTCCTTCGGCCTGTAGTCCTTCCATCGACAGAGAAGAACGACGACAGCGTCTCCGCGGTTACGTCGGCAGGTTTACCCGTTATTCGCCGCGTTCCATTTCGCGACGGAGGTCTTTCTCCTTGATAGACTGACGTTTGTCATACTGTTTCTTGCCTCGTGCGAGTGCAATGTTCAGCTTGGCATAGCCGTTTTCCGATATGAAGAGCCTTACCGCTACGATGGTGAGGCCCTTTTCTTTTACCTTCTGCTGCAAGTGTATCAATTCACGTTTCTGAAGCAGCAGTTTACGGTCACGCAGAGGAGCATGTTGTCCCCACGAGCCCCACGCATAAAGGGCGATATTGATGCCGCGCACATAAAGCTGACCCTTCTCGAAATAGCAGAAAGCATCTGACATAGAGGCCCTTCCGGCACGGATTGATTTGATTTCCGTTCCGTAAAGGACAATGCCGGCAGTGTAGTTCTCCAGAAATTCGTAGTCGAACGACGCCCTCTTGTTGTTTATGTTGACTCTGCTTTTCTTCTCTTTCGCCATGACAATCTTTCTTTAACAAGCCGTTACAGCTTCATTGTGCGGAACTGCAAATTTATCGTTAATTTTGCAGAAAACAGCAAGCCGCCGTGTAATTTTTCAGGGCGGCCGGTTGCAATCACTAACATTGACATCAAAATGCCGACGAAAAATCCATACGGAAACATGATGATCGCAGATCTGCCGGAGCCGGAAACAATCCGCGCGGAAGAACTGCTCGAACTCATTGAAAATAAAAGCATTGACCTTATTTGCGTACTTGGGCCGACGGCTTCGGGGAAGACGCGGTATGCGGTGGAACTGGCGCGCGAACTGAACCGCCTGAGGGCTGCACGGGAGGGAAATATTGGCCCTGACAGGGCCGGAGCGGAGATTCTTTCGGGCGATTCGCGGCAGGTTTATCGCGGGATGGACATCGGCACGGGGAAGGATTTGAGCGAGTACGGGGAGATTCCGTATCATCTCATTGACATCGTGGATGCGGGGACGAAGTTCGACCTGTATCAATATCAGCGGGCGTTCGAGCGGGCGTACAAGGACATCCGCAGCCGTGGAGGCATCCCTATATTATGCGGAGGCTCAGGACTTTACCTCGAAGCGGCGACCTGCGGATATTCGATACCGGACGTCCCGCCGAGTCCGGAGCTGAGGGCAGAGCTGGAGGAAAAAACGACTGACGAGCTGGTGTCAATGCTGGCGTCCATGAAGCCGTTGCACAACAAGACGGACATCGATACCAGACAGAGACTTATCAGGGCATTGGAAATCGCGATTTATCAGAAAAATCATCCGGTGGAGAATACGAGCTACCTGCCGAAGAACACATATTACATAGGTACGCTTGTGTCACGTGAGGAAAGGAACAGGCGCATCGATGCGAGGCTGGATGCCAGAATCACGGAGGGCATGGCGGATGAGGTCCGCAGGCTTCTGGAGAGCGGCATCCCGGCAGAGAATCTGACTTACTACGGGCTTGAATACAAGTTCGTTACGCAGCACGTTCTAGGTGTGCTGACGCTGGATGAGATGAAAACTCTTCTGGGAAATGCGATTCACCAGTTCGCCAAACGGCAGATGACTTGGTTCCGCGGCATGGAGCGCAAGGGCATCCGCATACATTGGGTCGAGCCGTAGACCTACTCGCCGGAACCTGATGCCGGATGTGCACAATGGCCCGGCAGGAAGCGTGGAGCTTCGGCGGCGCGCCAGTAGACGGCATCGAATTCAGGGTATGTATACGGACCTTCGTGGTCTATCGTAAAGGCGGTGTAATTTATCTTGAAACCCTGAGAAAGGAAGTTCTGCTCATAGAAAGTCTGGACTTCGAACAATGCATCCACGGCAGCTTTTCCGCACACGGACGAGAACTCCGAAGAGTACAGCGATTCACGTCCCGATGTGGCATCACCATTCCCGTCAGACACACCGTAAAGGTCTGACGTAGAAGCAAGTACATGAAGATTATTCGCTTCGCACACCGCTTTCGTATATTCATAGAGGAACGTGCTGTCGGTCTTCAGATGAATTATACCGCCCGGCTTGAGGAAACGGCGGTAGCGCTCCAGGAACATAGGGCTGGTAAGACGGCTGTTTTCGCTCTTCATCTGCGGATCGGAAAAAGTCAGCCAAATCTCCGAAATCTCGCCGGGAGCGAAAAATGCTTCGATAAATTCAATGCGGGCAATCCGGTTTCGGTCGCATATTTGGCACCCTTCCAGAGTCGTGCGCCCTTGATATCCACACCGATATAGTTCACGTCCGGATTCCGCTCCGCGAGCGAAGTCGTGTACTCCCCCTTTCCGCAGCCAAGTTCCAGTACAATGGGACAATTCCGTCCGTGGAACATTTTTTCGTTCCAATGTCCTTTCATCGGGTGGTCCTTGAGGTTCAGCGGCGACCAAAATTCTCCCGCCTGCCTGTCAAGCACTTCACCTAATGCCGGCTGAAGCAGGCATGCAAATGTCTCGTTCTCACTGAATTTCTTTAATTTTCCGTGTCCCATATCCTATCTGGTCTTCCTTGTAACTTTAATTCCCATTCCCGTCACGCCGTACAATTTCACTGTATCTTCGGGAATCTTCACATATAGCTTCCACATCCCGTGACGCACCGGTTCGAGACGTTCTCCAGCCTTGACTATCAATGCCTTGTCATAATATGAAGAATCGGCGATGGAGGCTCTTCCCGCAAGCAGTTCGTTTTCATAGACCTGCCCGTCAAGAGACTCCCAAAGAAGGTCCAGAGGCATTGAACTGAACCTTGCAAACTGCCTGTCGATGCATGAGAATGCAGAAATCAGGGAGATGTCGTAACACGACAGCGAGTCCTGCATATCCACGTCGAAGACATAGCGCCCGTACGCGTCACGCGACGCATTGCGGACAAACTGCTCAGAGCTTACAGGTCTTGAGCAGGACGGCAGCACCATGAGCACCGCCATGACAAGCAGATATAACTGCTTATTTGTCATTCTTTTTCGTAGGATTTTCCTGACGTGGACGTCCCTGTCCTTTTCCCTGACGCCTGTCACGCTCACGCTGATTTCCGCGCGGCCTGTTGTCATCACGTCTGGGCTTGTTTCCCTGATTGCGGCGTTTCTTGCGCGCAGGTGCATCGAAACGTGTGATGCTGTCGTCACCTACTGCCGTGATGAATTCCGGCATCTCCGGTTCCGGCTCCGTCTTGAGGGACTCCGGCTTGACCCCGTTCCTGTTCATCTTGATGATTTCACGCACCTCTGAAGCGGCCAGAGGGAACAGATTCGCCAACGAGCCCTTGTCATAGGAGAAGTACATCACTTCCTTCAGGATGTCTGTCTTCATCAGATATGCCAGTCCGTCCTGGAACTCAAGCGGCTCCGACACACGTGGTATCCTGGACTGGGCATCGAGATATGTCGCCACCTCATAATTCAAGCAGCATTTAAGCTTACCGCATTGGCCTGCAAGCTTTTGCGGATTCAGAGAGAGATCCTGGCAACGCGCTGCCGCAGTGGTTATCGACTTGAAATTGGTGATATAGTTCGCACAGCAAAGCTCTCTTCCGCAGATACCGAGTCCGCCGATGAGTCCTGCCTCCTGGCGCGCTCCGATCTGCTTCATTTCGATACGGATACGGAATTCCTCGGCGAACACCTTGATGAGCTGCCTGAAGTCGACACGTCCGTCCGCGATATAATAGAAAATTGCCTTGGTGCCGTCGCCCTGGAACTCCACATCACCGATTTTCATGTCGAGACCAAGTTCCACGGCAATCTGGCGGGCGCGAATCATCGTTTCCTGCTCGCGCGCGATGGCTTCCTGCCATTTTTCAATATCCAGCGACTTCGCCTTCCTGTAGATTTTCTTGAATTCCGTATTTGCAGGGTCAATGCCTTTGCATTTCATCTGCCTTCCGACTATCGGGCCTTCCAAGGTCACGATTCCCAGGTCATGGCCGCTCTGTGCTTCGACAATCACAAGGTCGCCCATCTTGACGCTTTGTCCGGAGGCATTGGTATAGATGCCTTTACGGGTATTCTTGAACCTGACTTCGAACAGGTTGGAGTATTGCCCCTGGGCAATGCCTTTCAGCCAGTTATAGTCTTCGAGCTTGCAGCAGCCGCGTCTGTACGTGCAGTTCAACTCGTCGTTTTCGTCACGCGTTACCGTGCAGCCCCGAAGGCAGTCAAATTGTATATTTTCGTTGTTGTCCATCCTACTTCTATATATTAACGAACAGGCGGTTCACCATGTTCGTGAAAACAATTTTCTGATTTACGTTGCGCACTACCAGCGAATGCGCCTTGGTTATGATCATCAGTGCCCTCCGGCAAAACTCAGGGCCGCATTTGCGCGCCGCCTCGGCATAAAAATCCTTGTCCTCCGGACGAATTCCGGCAATGTCGGTCATGTTCTGCTGAAGCATGTATATCTTTCTGACACAATCGCCCGCAAATTTACAAAAAGCTTTCTGTTTCTCACGCGAATCCAGCGCCGCTATCGCCTCCCCGGTCTCCAGCACCGCAAGATAATTCCGGTCAATGATGCCGTCCATGAGCTGCATGAACATATCCATCATGCCGACATTGTCATCCCTCTCCGCCAGACTCCGGATGGCATTTCCAATGCTGCCGGACGCAAATTCCGCCGCACACTCGGCGGTTTCCGGATCAATGCCTGCCCATCGTGGCAGCGCCCCGGCGATTTCTTCCCGCGTCGCAGGCATCACCCTGATCAGCTGACACCTTGAACGTATCGTCTTCAATACCCTTTCCGGCTGATGTGTCACGAAAAGGAACAATGTCTTCTCGGACGGTTCCTCGACGATTTTAAGCAGCCTGTTCGCCGCCTCCTGGTTCATTTTCTCCGGCAGCCATATTACGACAGCCCTATAACCATCTGAAAATGAAGATAATGACAATTCATTGAGAATATTTTTCGCGTCCGCCACAGATATTGACGAAGCCTTTTTCTCTATCTCCAGCGCCTCATAGAGTTCATTCTCCATGAAGAACGGGTTCCGCACGAAAAGGTCTCTCCACTTCTGGATGAAATCAGATGAGGTCACCTTCTCTCCCGCCACGGGGAAGACGAAATGGAGGTCCGGATAGATAAGCTTCCCGGTCTGGTTACATGAAGGGCAGACGCCGCAGGAATCATTGTCATGCCTGCTGCGGCAGTTGAGATACTGCATGAAGGCGACTATCAACGCCAATGCCCCGCAGCCCTCGTTTTCATGGAACATCATTGCATGAGGAATGCGGCCGCTGTCAGCCATCCTGACCAGAGCTGCCTTCACTTCCGCATTTCCTATGACGTCCGAGAACTTCACGATTTCCTTACCGCTGTATATTCCGCAATATCTGAAAGCATCCCGACTTCACGGACATCGCCCAGCGGACGAAGCGCTATCTTGGCATTGTCCACGAACTCCTGGAGACGTATCTTCGCGTACTCCATTCCACCTTCAGATTTCACAAATGAAACTATATCTTTCTGATAATCAGGATGGTCGTCAATATTGCAGACCATTCTCCTGACTTCCTTGGCCCTCTCCTCACTGACATTTTTCAATGCCCCGAGCAACGGAAGGGTAATCTTGCGTTCCTTGAGGTCCAACCCTGCCGGCTTGCCGGTCTGCTGATTGTCCAGATAGTCGAAAATGTCATCCTTGATCTGGAAGGCCTGGCCCAGGCACTTCGCGTAAGTCCGGACAGCCTTCATCTTTTCTTCAGAAGCGCCCACGGACATTGCCCCGGAAGTCGCAGCAGCGACGAACAGCGACGATGTCTTGTTGTAGATTATCTTGTAGTAATCCTGTTCCAGCGTATCCCCGGTATCGGCTTTCTGGAGCTGAAGCAGCTCACCCTCAGCGAGATCGGAAAGCGTAGCGGCGAAAATGCGTATCACTTTCGCAGAGGAATTGGCACTTGCGAGGATGTTTTCCATGCCTTTCACAAGCCAATAATCGCCAAGCAATACCGATGCCCTGCCGCCGAGAAGAGACATTACCGTAGGAACTCCGCGACGCATCGGACTGTCGTCAGCCACGTCATCATGCAGAAGAGTGGCATTGTGCAGCAGTTCGACCGCAGAAGCATAAAGCAGAGTATCTTCCGTCACGAATCCGCCCGAACATGCCCTGGCAGCCAGCAGACACAGCACGGGACGAATCTGTTTCCCCGAATGTGCCAATACCGACTTGTTGGTCTTGTCCAGCAATGCGATGTCGCTGGAGAGAGACTTGCCCATGAGCGCATTCACCCCCTCCAAATCCTGTTTCAGATATTCTTTAATACCCTTATAATCCATGCTTTACCTAGTTCTAGTCATTAGCTGACGGCAGCATTGAAACCAATTCCTCGACCGTGCGCGGAAAACTTATCAATGCGCGTGACGCCTCGTCCAACATGCCTGTCTGCACATAAAAATCAAGAAGGTCAATGAATTTGTCATAAAAGCCTCCGAGGTTCAACGCCAGCACTTTGCCGTCATATTTATGCAGCTTCGCCAATGTCAATGTCTCCACGATTTCGTCAAGCGTCCCGATGCCGCCGGGCAATGCAATCGCAGCGCATGTCCCTTCACGCATCTTTTCCTTGCGCTCTGACATCGTGTCTGTCCATACGACCTCTGAAAGCGAGCCGTACACATATTCGTTCATGAAACGCGGGATAATCCCGATGTGGCAACCGCCGCACTCTGCCACGGTGTCGGAAACGACTCCCATCGTGCCCTTGACCGTGCCTCCGGAAACAATCGCGAATCCTTTTCCCACAGCCGCACGGACGAACTGTCCGGCAGCAGCGTTATATTCAGGGGCAATGTCGTTGCTCGCCGAGCAAAAAACCACTATTTTCTTCATATCAGAACATGAATGCCAATGAGAAGGTCACGCCGTTGAAGTTACGTCCATCCTTGAACGCGTTCTTTACCGCCTGGCCTACATCGTTCATTTTCCCGCTTTCCGAATACAATGAGCCGAAGTTCCAGAAATATTTGACTGAGAACTGGATTTTCCAGATGTCCACACCGGCACCTAGTCCCAGTCCGTATTCCCATCTTGCCATACCGGCTCCGTCGAAAGAATTGGACTTGACAGGAGCCTTGTCGCCTTCGTACTTTTTAGCTTTGGCGAACAATCCGTAGCCTACGAACGGTTCCGCGAACACATAAGGCCTGAAAGCCATAAGATCGGGTCCCCATTGTATCTGGACAGGGAGTTCGAGATATGCAGCCCTGGTATCAAGACGGAACTTTTCAGGACCGACATCGCTCAATTTGGTTCCCTTGGTCTGGAACAACAAAGACGGCTGGACTGCAAATCCAAAGGCTATAGGAAGTTCCGCCGTAAGTCCGATGTGATATCTTCCTATTGATTTAGCATCCACATTCTTCGCGTTGGAAGAAGATGAAGAAACACCGGCCATCAAACCTGCGCGAGCCTTGCCATAGCCACCTGCATAAGCATTGGCCGACAAGGACAGGGCTGAAATGACAGCTGCTGCCGTTAAAAACAATTTCCTGAACATGATTGTTTAGAGTAATGCGTCTATTTTAGCAGTAATCTCGGATTTAGGGACAGCGCCCACCAGTCTGTCGACAGCTTTGCCGTCCTTAAAGAAAATAAGAGTCGGAATGCTTCTGATGCTGTACTGAGCTGCAATCTCCTCACAGTCATCAACATTGCATTTGACAATTTCAGCTTTGCCTTCATATTCCGAAGCGACTTCTTCCACTACCGGAGCAAGTGCACGACATGGTCCGCACCATGTAGCCCAGAAATCCACAACTACCGGAACCGAGCCGGAAATGATATCAGAAAAATTTTCGTTGGTAACTACTTTTGCCATAATCTAAATACTATTTAATCAGTTTACAAACTTACAAAATTTTATTGACAATAAACGCGCCAGTTTTCCTGATTTTCCGGAACAGTTCCCGTGTCCTCCGGAAAATAAAATCAGCCTCCGAAGCAGGGCAATACCCCACCTCGAAGGCTAATCCTATACAACTCAGCTATTTACAGCTTCTAGAATGCTTGTTCCGCACCCCAGACGAAAGCCCTGAGTCCCAGATCCGGGGTCTCTTCATCTTTCGCTTTGAGGTCTGCCAGGATAGGCTGGACCTTGTCATCCTGCACAAATGTCAGGAGAGCATGATTCTGTACCGGCCACGCATGGTTTCCATAATGAGGCTCACCGTTCACAGAACCGCGTCCGTCAATGTTTTCCCAGCGTGTGAAACCTCTCTGCTCATGAGCATCAAGCACTTCCACGATTTCCTCGTTGTATGCCTGGTTATATGATATGAATATTGCTTTCATCGTAACTGTATATTTTATGCGTTAAGGGCAGCTGCCTTCTTGGCAAGTTTCTTCTGTTTGCGTTTCTCCTGCCTTGTGGCGAAGACGCAGTAGATAGTAGGAATCAGCACCAATGTAACCACTGTGGAGATGGAAAGACCCCAAGCGACGGTGATACCGAGTGAACGCCACATCTCCGATCCCTCACCGGTACCGATTGCCATAGGAATCATACCGAGCACGGTAGTAAGGGTGGTCATGAGGATAGGACGCAGACGGCTACGGGCAGCAGCTACAGCAGCATCCAGGATTCCCATTCCCCTCTCACGCAGAAGGATGAGGTAGTCGATGAGCACGATACCGTTCTTCACCACAATACCGATAAGAATCAATATACCGATCATCGCCATCACACCGAGAGCCGTATTGGACAGCCACAGACCGAGAATCACACCGACAAATGCGAACGGCACGGAGAACATAATCACGAACGGACTCATGAACGACTCGAACTGAGAAGCCATCACCATGTATACCAATATGATAATCAATATCATGAGGGTTATAAGGTCCGTGAACATATCCTTCTGGTCCTCATAGTCTCCGGCAATCACCACGTCAAGTTCTGACGGTATATCCGTATCCTTGATAGCCTGTCCTGCAGCAGCCACACCATCACTCATCGCATGCGAGCCGTCGATGACACCGGACACCTTGATCATACGCTGTCTGTTCTTACGCTCGATGGTAGGAGGCACCTCCGTCTCGATTACCTTGCCGAGGTCCTTGATGCGGATTCCATTGCCGGCACCATTGTAAATGATGATATTTTCAATGTCTTCGATGCTGGTTCTGAATCCCGGAGCATAACGGACTCTGATATCATATTCTTCACCATCCTCTCTATAGTAAGAGCCTACGGTTCCGCTCATTGCAGCACTTACGGCAGCAGCGGCAGCAGTGGTGTTAAGGCCATTGGCAGCAAGTTTCACCCTGTCGAAATCTACCTGATACTCAGGAGTATACTGGTCACGGCTGAGGGTAACCTGCGCGAATGCAGGATTAGCGAGCATCTTCTCACGAAGTTCATTGGCAATCATGTCGGTGGTCTGGAAATCGTATCCGTAAATCTCCACGTCCACGGTAGCAGCGCCACCCATACCGCCCGAACCTTCCGTTACGGTACCCTTATGTATTTCAGGGTAATCGCGCAGGTCAGCACGGATAATGTCGGCAATTTCGCTGGCAGAACGTTCACGGTTTTCCATACTTCCGAGGTTGATGCTCATCGAAATGATATTGGAGCCGTTGGTCTGCATACTTGCGAACGAGTTATCAGAGTCTGCCTGACCGAAGGTGTAGCTACATATCTGAATTTCAGGAACTTCTGAACAGATTCTGTCATACAGTTTCCTTGCAAACTCACCTGTAACCTCCTGAGACGTACCGGCATTGAGCTCGATGGATACTGACAGACGGCCCTGGTCGGCGTGAGGGAAATACTCATTCTTGATATGTGGTCCGATGAGAAGCAGTACGGCTACGAAAATACCGAATGCACCGAAAATAACGGTCTTCCTGTTACGGACAGCCCAGTTGATAACCTTGGCGTAACCATCGGAAATAGCATTGAGACCCTTGTCGATAGGCGTAAACAACACATCGTGGAGTTTGCTCTTCTTCTTGCCAGCACGGAGCATTCTTGAACAAAGCATCGGCACCAGACAGAGCGAAACCAGAGCGGAAACTATCATGATGATGCTGACGATCCATCCGAGCTGGCGGAACATGATACCTGACATACCCGAAATGAGGGTCAACGGCAGGAACACGCAGAGCATTGTCAATGTAGATGCAATAATGGAAATACCCACTTCCTCTGTACCATGCACGGCAGCCTCCTTAGGTTTCTCGCCTCGTTCAATGTGCGTCGTGATGTTCTCAAGCGCCACAATGGAGTCGTCGACCACCATACCGATCGCGATGGACAATGCCGACATCGATATGACATTCAATGTGTTGCCCGTGGCGAACAGATATACGAGCGATGCCATCAGGGATATAGGGATGGAAAGTATGATGATGAACGTGGCTCTCCATCTTCCCAGGAAGACATATACCACCAGCATAACGACCAAGAAAGTGATTATGATGGTCTCCTTCAATGAGTTGATACTGTTCTTGATGTTGCTTGAAGAGTCGATGACCGTCTCAATCTTGATATCCGTAGGAAGCGTTTCTTCGATAGTGGTGAGCGCTTTCTTGACACCGTCGATAACATTTACAGTATTGGCTCCGGTCTGTTTCTGGATTACAATCTGCGCAGAGCGTCTGCCATTGGTAACTGCCTGCTGCTCTTTCTCTTCCTGCCCATCCCTTACGGTAGCGACATCTCTCAGATACACAGCATCACCATTCTTGTAGGCAAGAACAATGTCCAGCAACTCGGAAGGGTCCTTGAACTCCTTCTGGATACGCAAAGAATAAGTGTCAGAACCGACATCAATGCTTCCCGAAGGGATATTCCTGTTCTCATAAGCAATGATGCTGGAAACGGTGGATATTGACAAGCCGTAAGCCTGGAGCTTGTTCGGATCGCAATACACCTGAATTTCACGGGTAGGTGCACCTGTAACTGATACAGTACCTACACCCTTGACTCTGGAAAGAGGTGTCGTCACCTTATCATCCAGAATCTTGTCCAGTCCCGGAAGGCTCTCATCCGCAGTCGCTGAAAGAATGAGGATAGGCATATCATCCGCACTGAACTTGAAGATGATAGGCGTGGAAGCCTGGTCCGGCAATGAGGAACTGATCATATCCAGCTTGTCCCGGACATTGTTCGTAGCTTCCTCAATTTCAACGCCGTAGTTGAATTCAAGAGTAATGATGGAAATGTTCTCCTTGGATTTGGAGGTCATATCCTTAAGGTCTGCCACTCCATTCAGTCCGTTCTCCAGGACCTTGGTGAGGTTCGTCTCAATATCAGCCGCACTGGCACCCGGATAGGACGACATCACGAGGATGACGTTCGCATCGAAGTCCGGATACAGGGCTATGGATGTTTTCGTAAACGAGAATATACCGAAGATTGCAAATGCCACGAAGAGCAATGCAGTCGTTACCGGTTTATTCACCGCTGTTCTATATATACTCATAGATAATTCCTGTTAAAAATTTATCCTGCGTGGAAATTATTTCTGGACATTGACCTTGGAACCGTTCTTGAGGCTGGCCTGTCCCTTCACGACAACATTGTCTCCTTCTGCGATACCTGAAAGAATTTCATACTCTGTTCCGAAATGACGGCCGAGAGTTACTACAACCTCTTTCACGGTGTTGTCGTTCTGGAGAACGAATACTGACCTCACGCCTGAACCCTGCTGTTTCACTACGCAGTCGTCAGGTACGACAATGCTGTGGTTGCTGCCGAAATTCACGGTTACGCGGGCATACATGCCCGGCCTGAGGAGACGGTCGCTGTTGGCAACATTGACCTCTGCCGTAAATGTATGGGTAGCAGCATCAATGGTAGGATAAATCCTGGCAATGCGGCCGGTGAAGGTCTTTCCCGGGAGAGCGTCTGCTGTCAATGTTACTGTATCATTTTTCTTTACCCTGGTATAGTCCATCTCGGAGATTCCGACGTAAAGCTTGACCGGAGTAATCTGCTCCACTACATATATAGGTGATCCGCCGTACATGTCACCCTGGTCATAATTTCTCGCCGTAATGACGCCTGACACAGGTGAACGGAGAATGGTGTTCTCCAGAAGGTTCTGATACTGGCTGCGGGTAACATTGTATTTCAGCTCCATAGCATCGAAATCCGACTTGGAAACGCCGCCCTGCTCGTACAGTTTCTTGATACGGCTGTATTCCAATGAATCATTGGCCATGGAAAGCTTTGACTGGTTGAGGCTGACCTCGTCCATCTTCGCTACAATCTGCCCTGCACGCACGAAATCGCCTACCTCAACATAAATTTTCTGGATTCTGGAAGGACTCTGCGGTGCAATGTTGTTCTTCGCGTATGCCTCTACATTGGCTGTATATACATCTGACTGAGGGACATCCTTGTAAGATGCAGCCATAATTGTAACATTAGGCAGTCTTACTTCTGCTGCCTGCGGCTGCTCTGCCGTCTTGGAGTTGTTGTTTCCGCAGCTTACTGCCATCACAGCAGCAGCCACGTAAATGATAGTTCTAACGTTCATATTTTTCATTTCTTATTATCTGTTGTCAAGGTCTACATTTCCGTCCTCGTCGATAAAATCATGGCCGAGAATTTTCTCAAGGTTGGATTTCGCTACGACATATTCATATACGCTCTGCGATACGCCGAGCTTGGCCTGTGTAAGCGCCAGCTGCGCATCATTGAGCTCAGTGATGGTACTGCGGCCTACATTGTAGGACTGGGTGGCGATATCGTATGCTTTCTGTGCGGTTTCCACAGCTTCCTGTGCTGCCGCATAGCTCTTCATCTTGGTCTCCATCGTATTGAGATACTGACGGATAGCTATCTTGAGCTGACGTTCGGTATCATTGATCTGGATGGCCAGTTCCGAAGCCTGGACTTTCGCCTGGCGGACGTCGTTGTAGCGCTTGCCGCCGGAGAAGATAGGAATATTGAGGCTGAGACCTACGTAAGAATACGGGGTCCATTTGTAGTCGCTGAACTTGAAGTCATTGGTCATGGCGTTCATGCTGAACGAGAATCCGAGGCCCAATGTCGGGATGTACGCATATTTCTGAAGTCTGACTGTCTCGGCAAGCTGTTCGGCCTGGATTGCAAGCTGACGCATTGTCGTGTTGTAGTCAAGTTTCAATGCTTCTGAACCGTAGCTGTCCGTCATCATAGCGTCGGAGTAGTCAGCGAGTTCGCCTGCCACGTCGATGTCCTGGTCCAGGTCCACGCCCATGACGGCTTTCAGTTGCCACAATGCGAGGATTACGGAGCTTTCCGCGTTATATACGTTAGGAATGGCATTGGCCACGGTAGATTTGGCTCTGGTGAAGTCAAGTTCAGATGCCTTCTGCGCATTGTAACGCATCCGGGTCTGCTCGAAGTTCTTTACTGCATTGTCATAGACGCTCTTGTATACGTCGAGGGCTTCCTTGGCGAGAAGCACGGCGTAGAATGACTGCTTCACCTGTGTAACCATGTCCAGACGTGACGAGCGCGCCTTTTCCACGGCAAGTTCAACGTTCTGTCCTGAAATTTTCAGGCTTTTCCAAAGCTGGGCATTGATGATCGGCATGTTGGCGGAGATTCCAGCGTTCCATGTGTTCCATCTGCCCACTTCGATGCCGCCGCCGGTCGGGAAGCTTGGCTTCGAGCTGTCAGTAGAGCCGGAATCCGTGGAGCCTGAGTCGGTAGTGCCTCCTGTGCCGCCGTCACCGTCCGATGACCCGCCGCCCATGATGCTGCTCATGTCCATATCCATATACATCACCTGTTTCTTGATTGTTCTCTGGAATGATCCTGTAAGATCAATCTGCGGGAAAAGAGATGCGTAAGTTCCCTTCTTGGCATATCCGGAGCGTTCGATTTCTTTATCTGCCACCTGCACAGACGCGTTTTCGCTCAACGCTATCTTCAGTGCTTCATCCAATGTGATGACCGTCTTGGTCTGCGAACTGTCCGCTTCTTGCGCCACGGCATTCAGGGACATCATCACCGAGGCTGCAACCAGCAATAATCTCGGAAAGATTCTATTCATCATTTAAACTCTAATAATTATTTATTTTCAACCTACTATTAATATCAACGGCGCGGCATGGTGCAAATACCAAGCCGAAAAATGTTCAAAAAATGACAATAAGTATACATGTTATTGTCTAAAACTCCACTTTTAGAGCTTTTTAGACAATAAAGCATGTTCTAAACGTTACAAGAATGCTGCTATGCCAGAGGTTTTGCGTAATGCGGGGCAGGTTTTTTACGGTTCTGTTCAGGAATGACAGCCTCTGCCGGCTGTTTTCTGACGAATGCATAAACCAGGAATCCGATGCCGATGAGGATGAACGGAATGCTGAGAATCTGTCCCATGTTGAGGACCATGTTGTCCTCGAATGCTACCTGAGGTTCCTTGATGAACTCTATGAGGAAGCGCATACCGAAACATACGATGAAGAATATGCCGATGAATGTTCCGCGATATATCTTCTTCAGATTAAACTTATACATGCTCAGGAGCACGATACCGAGAATCAGGTAGCTCAATGCCTCGTAAATCTGGGTCGGATGTTTAGGTTCGGTTTCGCCCCTCAGGTCGAAGATGAAGCCCCAAGGAAGAGTGGTCACGTCTCCGTAAATCTCTGAGTTCATGAGGTTTCCAAGACGGATGAATGCTCCGGCAAATGCTACCGCAATGCAGAGGTGATCCATGAGCCACACGAAGTCGAAGTTGTTTTTTCTGCCGTAATGGTGTGCGTACCAGAGCATTGCAAAGAACAGTACAATGGTGCCGCCATGGCTTGCAAGTCCTCCTTTCCAAGGCATGAATATTTCCAGGAATCCATGCAAGCTGCCGAAATAGTATTCAGGCTGATAGAAGATGCAATGTCCGAGTCTGGCGCCCACGATGGTGCCTATCAACAATGTATAGAGCAATGAGTCCAGCAGATTTTCGGAGATTCCTTCCCTTCTGAAAAACCATCTGAATATGAACCAGCCCAATATGAATCCCGCCACGAAGAGGAGAGAATACCATCTGAGCCCGAACGAGCCTATATGAAAAAGAACCGGGTCCACATGCCAGTGGACGAATAACATTTCGAACATATACGTATAACCATTACTATCATACAAAGTTACGTATATTTTCCGAACTGCAGTAATGGCGGTATGGATTGACTGATAATTTTTTGCGAGCGTGGCGCGTTACTGATTGATTATAAACAGATTAAGCATTTTCAGAGTTACAGAACCTTCAACTCTGAAAATGCTTAACGCACTAAACACTAGGTTATTACGCGCCACAACAACTTTCGGGTACTGTGTCCGCCACACTGTCAACGATTATTTTCCCATTCCAATGTCCTAAATCTGTTCTGTAACTCACTCAATCGTTCCATAATCTCATCGAAAGAAGGTGCATTTGCATAGATGAAGCCGATTTGCATCTGCTTATAGTCGTCACGCAAAACAGCGTCGATGCTTTCAGGAGGCAGAAACGATATTGTTTGTGGAAGATGACTCGTATAGTCCAATCCACTCCAAGCCGTGAACTTTTTACGATGAGTCACAATGTCCTCGTATAATTGTACATCCTGCATTGCTTCCATCGCAAATGGTTTATCCATCATTTTTACAATGTCATACATGTGTCGTGTGATACGTTCGATATGCGTACAGCCATTGGGACGGTTAAACTCTTCATGCAAAAGAAAAACCTTTTCCAGGAATGTTCGTCCTGGCACTACGGTAGGAACAGTGAATATAGGTAATGAGAACTCTTCACCTGGATAAGCATCTTCTATCATAGAACGCATTTCCACATCTTCTGACGGTTCCATGAGTGAACGACAACTTATCTCAACTTTGACTCGTTCGGGTATATATTGCATTTTCGTTTGCAGCACTGAATTATACTCGACAAACAGGACTACAGGGTCAAGGTCACTGACAGATGTCTCCGGAACTATGACCTTACAGCTCTCTGATAGCCCAAACTCTTTTAATCTGTTCTCAACGTCGAGCGAGAAAGAGCCTTCTATGAACTTCTTGGAGTCTTTCCGCAACTTAGTCCGTTGATTTTTAGTCTCAATATTTGTAAAGCCGAGATATTGGGAATCTATTGCAAGGTCAACATCTTCCGAAAACCGTTCAATTAATCCCCAACCTTTACTAAGGCTTGTTCCTCCCTTTTATGTGCAGTAAAAGATTATGTGTAGTCATTTGATATAAACAGTTACTCCTC
>OHTZ01000137.1_pt1 | contig 50611 bp, 51 predicted proteins | sample 1579011 | NCBI WGS metagenome assembly OHTZ01 (sample SAMEA3879603, study PRJEB24766) | human gut metagenome | biome: human-associated habitat; feature: feces | place: USA | collected 1985/1987
CTGATTGCATCGTTCATATCCTTTAGTATCAGCGCCAACACCAAGCCGCGGCTTGTCAGGTTGATTTAAACAAAGTAGACTGAATTGTTATTAGGGGGTATTATGAATGAACTGTTTCGTAAATTAAAACACACACCGGAAGCTTTCGCCTACTCTTTATTGGATGCAGAGGCATTTTTCAACGCGGTAGTTGAACGTCAAATCCTTACGTGAAAAAAGTTAGGATGTTCTTTTAACTGCCCGCGGCAGCATAACCGGATGCTTGACATGGTCAAGCAACTACCCATCAAGCAGCAGAGCCTGCACAAGATGCTGATAGATTACCTCCGCTTTTTCAGTCCATGCCCGGCAGGCGTGCCGTGCGGTCGCCGAGTCCGGGACGTCGAGCTTAATTGAAAAAAGCGTGCGGTCGCGCTCAAGCGCGCGCAAACAAACCGCGTAAGCTCCGTTCGGCTGTTTTTCGACGAATGAGGTGTATTGCACCTGCGCGCGCAGCTTTTCCCGATTAGCCTCAATATAATCGTTACATTGCTCCCTGAGGGATTTCGGCAGCCGCTCGATAAACAGGCTTAACAGCTCGTCCCCCTGTTTTGTGAGGCGGTAGCCCTGCCCATAGCTGTAAGGTATCGCCGCGATTAACCCGGCTTCCTCCAACTCGGCTATGCCCGCCTGAGCGTCAAAATAAGTTACCCAGTCGTTTTGCGCGAGGATTGTGGTGAGCTGCACTCTGGTGAGATCCGCGCGCATAATGCTCAGGACATACATAATGCAAAGCTTATGCCGGGTCATACCATCGCTGAAATAAGACGTCATTTTTCTTCCGCTCCTTGACAAAAGGGAATGCAATAACATTATAGCACAGTTGGCGGATGAAAAAAATTCCCCTTGCAAATTCCTGAATAATCTGTATAATAGTATTTGTTCAAAGGGGTTATAGCTCAGCTGGTCAGAGCGCTACGTTGACATCGTAGAGGTCATTGGTTCGATCCCAATTAATCCCACCAGAAATAATCCTGTGATGCCCGTTACGTATGGTTATAAACCCACAGAGTGACGTCGGGAGTACGGGTTGGATTGCTTAAGCCACCGGCTTGCTCCGGTAAGCTGAGGCGTCCATAGTACACCCACCTGCCGAGAGGCGGGTGTTATAACGATGACGGACGGCATCCTGGGATTATGCTTACAAAAGATTAATGCGGAATTGTGTAATGGTAGCACCTACGACTCTGACTCGTATTGTCTAGGTTCGAATCCTAGTTCCGCAGCCAAGACAAAAAGCCCGGGAACAGTAGTTTTTCGGGCTTTTTTCGTTCGTTATTCTCCAGCTTTCAAAATAGTACTTGGCGATTTTTTGGTAACCTTTTGGATTTTGTATGGGCCTTGCCTGTTTCTGTTTATGTTTTTTTGTATAGATAAATAATAATTGTTAGACTTAATTATTTGCCAAGCAGGGTAGAATTATTTAACATATACAACAAGTAACCAATGCCGGAATGTGTTACTACATCCTAAATTTATGCCAAGGCGACATATCAGCGCTGATTGACGGAAGCGAAGCGGCCGTAGTAAAATATGGTTACGGCAGTTGAATCAAGGGTAGTTATGTTAAAAATTGAAGAGGTTATTTACAAACATGATAATTGGATATGCTTTAATTATTATTGATATTACTGCGTTGTGATAATTTCAATAATTGTATTGAAAGGCGGGGACTATAAAGGAGACTTTATTTATTTGTTATTAGACTCTTGGGAGGTATAAGCTTATTTATTGTGATATTGTTATTGGGAATTGTTCTGATTAGGATTGGCTGAATAGATCTACTAAACAATTACTGCATGCACAAGATTAATTCTTTTAAGGAGGTTCTATGATGATATATAAGTAAAAGGAATGAAAATGAATTGCGTAAAATTGAAACGCTAAGACCAACGTCACATATAATCTATATGAGCAGCAACTGTTGGTTAAATCATCACAGGTTATCGGCTTCAACCAGTATTATAGCCCAAATGAAAGGAGCGAAAAAAGTGTTGTTTGGGATCTTAAGAATAGTTATTTTGGGAATTGTTTTTGCTTTTGTTATTGCACTTTAAAAAAATAAAACATACAAATAAAAAAACCGCTGTTTTTATTACGATAATATCATGCATGGTTTTATGCTCGGTATCTTTCCTCTTTCCGTTAAAAAACTTTTTTTATTGATTTTAAATCCTCAGAAGATGTGTTTAGATATTGCCAAGCAGGAGAAATTATCAACGTCATTTACGGTGCTAACTCTAGTATGGTAGTTTATTCGCAGGGAGACAATTCTGGTGGATATCTTGTTGTTCCTAAGGCTGAAGAAGGATATAAAATACCAAGTTTATTTTCCATCAAAAGATTATCGCGAAAGATATACCGTTATAATGGCTTTGATGTCTAATGTTCTGAGAACAAAGGATTATTTTATTGTGGGAACAATCAATTCAGAAGAAAGAGACATAGATATTGTTGACAGTAATAATGAACCTGTTAAGAACATCATAATCGTTATGAAGATTGCTGATACAAAAACAATTCTTGTGTTTTGTTTTGCACAAGACTTTACAAACGAATATTATTTACTTATTAACGGCCAAATAACATATGTATCAAACACATAATAGCCCTGCAAAGCAGAATTTTATTAGAACACGTCCTAATAGGCGGGCAGTAAACACTGCATAAGAAAAAAGCACTCTGATATAATGAACAATATTACGCTTTGCTACTACAAAAGAGGAGAAAGTGCAAGAGGGCGACTATGGAACTGGATACTCCTGAAGATTCTTTACGTAGGCTCGCCGGTATTGTACTTCATGGCCGATGGGGCTACCCTGATAAAATTTTATTGCTTGTTGTCTATTTTAGGTTTGCAATACAAAAAAAGTAGTAAGTTATTGAATTAACTACTACTATTGAGTACGTAAGCCTTTAAGTTACACAGCAAATAAGACTTTATTTAAGCGCCTATCCTACTCCAGAAAATCCCTGAGCTTTTTGCTTCTCGATGGATGGCGAAGCTTCCTGAGCGCCTTTGCTTCGATTTGACGTATCCGCTCGCGCGTCACGTTGAACTCGCGACCCACCTCTTCAAGCGTACGCGCTTTGCCGTCGTCAAGCCCGAAACGGAGCCTGAGCACCTTTTCCTCCCGCGGCGTCAGCGTGTCGAGCACCTCCATCAGCTGTTCTTTGAGCAGCGTAAATGCGGCGACCTCAGCGGGCGCGGGAGCGTCGTCGTCCGGTATAAAATCGCCCAGATGGCTGTCTTCCTCCTCGCCGATTGGGGTTTCGAGCGAAACGGGTTCCTGCGCAATTTTAATGATTTCCCGCACCTTTTCTTCCGAAATCCCCATTTCCCGGGCAATTTCATCAGGCCTCGGATCACGGCCCAGCTCCTGAAGCAGCTGGCGGTTGATGCGTATGAGCTTATTTATGGTTTCCACCATATGTACGGGTATGCGGATGGTACGCGCCTGATCCGCGATTGCGCGGGTAATAGCCTGGCGTATCCACCATGTTGCATAGGTCGAAAACTTATATCCTTTTCTATAATCAAACTTCTCAACCGCTTTGATAAGGCCCAGGTTGCCCTCCTGAATCAAATCAAGGAACAGCATTCCCCGGCCGACGTAACGCTTAGCTACGGATACCACGAGCCGCAGGTTCGCCTCCGCAAGCTGCTGCTTTGCCAAATCATCCCCGCCCGCCATGCGTTTGGCGATATCGATTTCTTCCTGGGCGTTTAAAAGCGGTACCTTGCCAATCTCTTTGAGATACATGCGGACCGGATCGTCAATACCTACACCATCCGCCGCGGTTATTTCCGTTTCAAGCTCCGCTATTTCCTCCGCAACATCCGCAACGGGCTCTATCTCCTCCACGACATCGATGTTCATGGCCTCAAAACGGTCGTAAATGCTCTCAATCTGCTGCGGATCCAGCTCTAAATCCTCAAGCGCGTCCATAACCTCCTTATAGGTCAAAACGCCCTTGGCTTTACCTCTCTCAACCAGCTCGTCAATTCTTTTCTCACGAGGATCCTTTGTTTCCAAATCCGGCCCCTCCTTGTAATTCCGTTATTTTAATTCGCTTATTTTTTTTTGCAGCTGTTCCATCTGCTTGAGTATCCGTTGTTTTTCCTCCGCATCAAGGCACTTATCAAACCGCCCGCCCAACGCCGAAATCTCATCCTCCAACAGCATCCGCCTGATGTTTTTAATGCAGTCGTCTATGGTTTTACGGGGGTCGGCAATGGTTTGACTCAGCTCCAATACCGGAACAACGCGTTCCGCCTCCTCAGGCGGCATTGATGAAAGTATCAGCGGAACATCTGCCGTTTCGGACTGGACGTATTGCGCCAGCAGTTCGCTGGAAAAGCCGATATACGCCGGTTGGTCAAAGAATTCCGCGCCATCCATCGCGCCCATCAAATACAGCGCGTGCTCACGCCCCTTGAGCATACAGGCTAAAAGCGTTTGCTCGCATTTATCACGGGCGTTATCCGCGCGCTCCTGCATTTTAACTCTATTATACCGAGTTGTTGGAAAGCTATTCCGTTCCTTGCCTGATGATATGCCTCCCTGGGCTTTTACGGCCTGGATCGGAAGGCCCGTTAAGCGCGCTACGACCGCGTAATACCGATCCTGCTCCACAGGCTGGAGCGTACCGATAAAGGCGCAAGCTCTCTTTGCGAACTCCTCGCGGCCATCCTCGGTCTTGAGGTTCGCGTTCGCCGCCATATGCTCGATGCGAAAGCCAGGCAGCGAGAGCGCTTCATCTTTCAGGCTTAAAAACGCTTCCTTACCCCGGCGTTTGATAAACTCATCCGGGTCCAACCCCCCGGGTATCCGAATAACCTTTACTTTTAAGCCTTCCTTCTCTAAAATATCCAGGCCCCGCAGCGTAGCGGCCTGCCCCGCCGAATCGCCGTCGTAGCTGATATAAACGGTATTCGCATAACGCTTCATCAGCCGCGCCTGATCCCTGGTTAACGCGGTTCCCAGAGATGCCACGGCGTTGTCCACGCCGTATTGGAGAAGGCTGATGACATCCATATAGCCTTCGACCATAATTAGGTCGGAAAACGTCCTGCCCTTGAGCAGGTTCAGACCGTAAAGATTCGCCCTTTTATTAAAGATGGGCGTGTCGCCGGTATTGATATATTTGGGCGTTTCGTTATTTAGCGCCCTCGCGCCAAAAGCGATTACCCTGCCGGTCGTGGCGATAATAGGGAAGATTACTCGGCCCCTGAAAGCGTCGTAGCATCCCGGGGGCCTCGCGCCCTTAACGGCCAGCCCCGATTTTATAAGCTCGTCAGGCTTATAACCCAAGTTCATCATATGCGCCGTAAGCTGAGTCCATCCATCCGGCGCGTAACCCAAACCAAACTTGCGTATTACGGACCCGCTGACCAAGCGTTTGGTTAGGTAAGCCCTGCCCTCAGCGCCCTGTTCGCCCGCCAGCGTCCGGTGATAGAAGAGCGCCGCATCCTTGCATGCTTGATACAAACGCTCGCGCATAGCGCGATCCTTTTTTACGCTTTCGTCGTCCGCCTCGCCGGGCAGCTCCATATTCGCCCTGCGCGCAAGGAACCTAACCGCTTCTACAAAAGGAAGCTTCTCCATCTCCATCACAAACTGGATTACGGTGCCGCCAGCGTGGCAGCCGAAGCAATAATACAACTGCTTGTCCGGCGAAACTGAAAACGAAGGGGTCTTTTCCTGATGGAAGGGGCAGCAGCCCCAAAGCCGCCGGCCTTTTGCGGATAAAGGGACGTATTCCCCGATTATTGAAGCGATATCGCATTTTGCGAGTAGCTCGCTCATCCACCTGTCCGGAAAAGCAGGCATAAATACCCCCCTTTCGTCCGAGAAAGCTCATATTCGCCGGACAATGAAAAAATCCTGCCTGTAAAACAAAAATTTTCGGCATAATAGTGGATAATCAGACATAAACGGATAATACCGGCGCTGGTATGCCGCTGTTTGCCGATACCCTAGGCCCATTCCCTTGGCACGAAGATGCGTTCAAACTCGGCTATGGCATATCTGTCCGTCATGCAAGCAATATAATCTGCGGCAGAACGTTCAGGCCCGTCCACATCGATATTTTTGGCGAATTCATCGGGCAGCTGCTCGATATGGTCGAGATAATGGCGATAAAGTCGCTCGATTGCGTGCTTGGCCTTGCTTTCCTCACGCTTAGCCTTGGGGTTCAGGTAGACATGATCGAACATGAAATCGCGAAGCGCTTCAAATTGTTTACCGACCTCCGGGCTAAAGCGTACGTAAGGTTTATCAAAACTTTCCGTGAGCACGTCGATTATCAGCGCGTTAATCCTTTCGCCATGCGTGCGCCCCAGCTTACTTACACAGGCGTCAGGCAGCTCGTAAAGGGAAAGCACTCCCGCACGCACAGCATCGTCTATATCGTGGTTGATATATGCGATTCTATCGGCAAGGCTGACCGCGCGCCCCTCAAGCGTAGAGGGATTTCCGCTTTTTTTATGGTTTAATATACCGTCGCGCACCTCAAAGGTCAGGTTCAGGCCGGAACCGTTTTCAAGCTTTTCCACAACGCGCAGGCTTTGACAATTATGCTCGAACCCGCCGGGAACGAGCGCGTTTAGCATATCTTCACCCGCATGCCCGAAGGGCGTATGACCCAAATCATGGCCCAAAGCTATGGCTTCGGTTAAATCCTCGTTGAGCCTGAGGCCCCTCGCGATGGTACGCGCTATCTGGCTGACTTCAAGCGTATGCGTAAGCCGCGTACGATAATGATCCCCGGCAGGCGATAAGAAAACCTGCGTTTTATGCTTTAGCCTGCGAAACGATTTGCAATGGATAATCCTATCCCGATCCCTGATAAACTCCGTTCGCACCGGGCAGGGTTCAATTGGGTTTAAGCGCCCTTTTGTTTGGGAGGATAAAACCGCGTACCTCGACAGCGTTTGTTCCTCGATCCTTTCGATCCGCTCCCGAAATTTAAAATTTTCCATTGCGCACCCTCCTTTGTTACTGTTTCATTCAACAGCAGGCGTTAAAATCCTTCTTTATAGAGGAAAAACACTACAAAAAGTAACTGATATGAGCTATTCACCCCGCCTGCGCTCTTCGAGCGCGCCCATCATATCTTCGTAAAACTCTCCATTGAGCTTATAGCGCCTGACGTAGATAAGCAACGCGAATGCGGCGAGTACAGATGGCGCGGCGAACATAATCAATCGCATGACCAGCAGCGTGCTTTCGTTTTGTATGCCGTTTGCTATAAACCCGGAAAAAGAGAGCCCGAAACCGGCGCAGAGCGAGGCGACTGCGGACGAGAGCTTAACCATAAACGTTTGCATGGAAAACACCACGCTGTCCGCGCGAATACCGAGCTTGAATTCTCCATAATCCACAGAGTCGGCGAGCATAACCGTTGAAAGAACGGTTATGAACGCATATCCGATAAATGCGATTGCCCCGCCGGTTGCGATAACGGCAATATTTCCGCGCATAAAGATCCCGGCTAAAAAGAGGATGATATTCCCGATGAAAGGCAATATGCATCCGCAAATAAAAATGCAGCGCCGGGATAAACGGTATGCCAGGAACGGAAACGCTATCATAGCGACTGCCTGGGCTGCGCCTCCGAGCGCATAAAATATGGAAAAAAGATTCTCCTGATTTAGGTCGTATTTAAAATAATAAACGCCGAACGAGGCGGTTAAGTTAAGCCCAATATTAATAAGCATAACGCTGCTTACGCAAATGAGCAGCTGATCGTTGCGAAAAAGCGCGCGAAGGGAATCACGCAGGCCAATTTTGTCCGCCCTTCCGTAAGAGTACCGCTCGTGAACGTTTTTTACGGTGATAAACGAAGTTAACATAAACACTGCCGCAACGATGAGGGCGAAATAAAAAAATCCCTTTGTTTCATCACCGATAACATTGTTTACAAACAGCAATGTGAGCGCTCCCACGGTAACATTGCCCGCGCCGGCAAAAATCCTGGGTATAACGGAAAGGACGTTGCGCTCGCGCCTGTCCGCCGCCAGCGCGGGGATCATCGACCAGAATGGAACGTCCATCAAAGTATAGGTAACGCCCCAAAGCACATACATAATGCTGTAATAAATTGTTAAGCCTTTTGCTGAAAAATTCGGTTTTGTAAATAGCAGTATCAGTACAATTGCGTTAACCGCCGTGCCCACGGCGATCCAGGGCCGAAACCTGCCCCATTTGCTCTTGGTGTTATCCACCAAAACGCCCATAAAGGGATCGTTAAACGCGTCGAAAATACGCGCAAAACAAAAGAGCATACCGACAAAAGCCGCGTCGAGCATAGCCACGTCGGTAAGATATACCATAAGATAAGTTGAAACCAGCGCATAGCATAGATCTTTGCCGAACGCGCCGACGCCGTAGCTTAGCCTTTCTTTAATTTTTGTCATGCCCATTTTCATAATGTTAGTATGCGTATGTATGGGTAGAAAAAGAGCAGGATTGTTTTAGAATTTATTTTTAAATAAATTGGAATTTAAAAAATAAAACTTTTGTTACAGCGTATGCATTTTCAGGGCGGCGTGAACGACGGAAACAGCTAAGCGCTGGCTGCTTAGGGGATAGCCTGCGTGCGGGCACCCCCTTAATTTTTATTTTCCTAATTTATCAAAAGAGAATACGGCAGGGGCTTGGGCTGCGCGCTTGCGCCCAGAGTATCGGAGCCGTACCCTCTTTGGCAATTATTGTCGTCACGTATAAAGAGTTCCGCCCACCTGTTATGACAGTGCGCTTAAAAGCTGCTTCGCCCTGTCAATTCTTTCCCAAGCGAGGGAGAGATCGGAACGGCCCATATGCCCGTAAGCGGAAAGCCGCCTATAAATTGGCCTTCTTAATCCGAGCGTATTGATGATAGCCTCAGGCCTGAGATCAAACGATTTGGATACCAGCTCTGAAAGCGTGCCGTCCTCAAACTTACCGGTACCAAACGTATCCACCAGCACGGATACGGGCTGGGCGACGCCGATGGCATAGGCCAGCTGGATTTCGCACTTGGCAGCAAGCCCTGCGGCAACGATGTTTTTTGCGGCGTATCGCGCCGCATAAGCGGCGCTTCTATCTACTTTTGTTGGATCCTTGCCGGAGAAACAGCCCCCGCCATGCCTCGCGTAACCGCCGTAGGTATCCACTATGATTTTGCGACCTGTAAGCCCTGTATCGCCATGGGGCCCGCCGACCACAAACCTGCCCGTGGGGTTTATCAATATCCGCGTACGCTTGTCCATCAGTTCGGCCGGAATCACCTGCTTGATAACGTTTTCCATAAGCAGCTCAACAAGATCATTTCGGCTGATTTCGGGAACGTGCTGAGCGCTTAACACGATTGCGTCAATGCGGACGGGGCGACCGCCTGCATACTCAACCGTGACCTGCCCTTTACCGTCCGGCCTGAGAGTTCCTTCGCCGTTTTTGCGTACCTGTGAGAGGCGGCGTGTTAAAGCGTGCGCCAGTGAAATGGGCATGGGCATAAGCTCTTTTGTTTCATCGCAGGCATAGCCGAACATCATCCCCTGATCCCCCGCCCCGGTAGTAAAGCAGGAATTGTCCAAACCGGTTTTAGATTCCATGGATCTGTCCACGCCCAGTGCGATATCTGGGGATTGCTTGTTGAGCGCAAGAACCACCTTCATGGAATCCGCGTCAAAACCGCAGCCGGGCGAGTTGTAACCGATATCGCTCACGGTATCGCGCGCTATGCGTTCAATATCCACGCGCGCTGAGGACGTGACTTCACCCATAATGGCCATCATATCCGTGCATGCGCAGCATTCGCACGCCACGCGCGAATAAGGATCCTGCTCAAGCATCGCGTCCAGGATCGCGTCGGATACCGCGTCGCAAACCTTATCGGGGTGCCCTTCGGTTACGGATTCGGAAGTGAATAAATAATTAGTCATATTAATACCCTCCAAATAAATTAAAACCTCATACTAAGATGAGGCGTAAGTATATGCACTCATCTTTCAACGCGTAAACGTTGCCGGAATTAGCACCTTACACTTAAGTAGGTTGCCGGGCTTCACAGGGCCGTTCCCTCAGCCGCTCTTGATAAGCTAGTATGCGATTCTTAAGTTATTTTATCACAATCAACATGGATAATCAAGGAATTTACACGAAATTTATACAATAATATTACAGATGGCGGTTGTATGGATAGCGGCTGCGTTAATTTTCTGAGGGCGTTGTGGACTCTTGCTGCGGCGGAGCGTACGAAACCCATGAGTGAAAGCCTTGATTTAGGCTTTTCGGTTATCCTAAACTCAGCGAAGAGATCCCCGAGAACCGGCTTGGCGAGTTTGTCAATCAAAGGGCATAAGAAGCGAGTAATACAATCGATAAAGTGCGGCCGTGAACTTCAAAAAACGCGACCGGCCTCCCGTGCTTTTTTAATATCCGGGATCTGTACAAGGATGATTGCGCTAAAAACCAAAACGCAGCCGATAAGCTCGCGCGCCGAAAAGCCTTCTTTTAAAATCAGCCAGCCTGCGATTGCCGCAAATACGGATTCCAAACTCAGGATTAACGCGGCGGTTACGGCTTTTGCATCCTTTTGCGCCACAACCTGAAGCGTATAAGCTACTCCGCAGGATAAAACGCCCGCGTAGAGAATCGGCCCGGAAGCGTTCAGTATGGCCGCAGCCTCCGGCGCTTCGAGTATGAGCGCGGGGATTCCCGCCAATACGCCGCAAACTGAAAACTGTATGCAGGACATCTTTACTCCGTCCACATTCGGGGCGAAATGATCGATCACCATGATATGAACGGCAAAAAACAGCGCGCACAATAATATCAAAAGATCGCCCCTGCCGATGGTAAACTGCTCGTTAATGCACAATAGGTACATACCGGCGGTGGCGATTGCCACGCTTATCCATGCAAAAAGCGGAACCTTTTTTTTAAGAAATAGGCCGAATACAGGAACGATAACCATGTATAATGCGGTTATAAATCCAGCCTTGCCGACGGTAGTATACTGTATGCCTATCTGCTGGGTTATACTCCCGGCAAATAACGCAAGGCCGCAGCAAACGCCGCCAAGCCAAAGCCGCCGCGAGCCGGTACGCGTCTTATTTACGCCCGGTATTTCACGCTCGCGTTTCCCCGTCGCGCCCATTACCTTGATTACCGGAAGAAGGACAAGCGAGCCGAGCATGCTGCGCAGGGATATGAAGGTGAATGGGCCGACATGCTCCATGCCGACGCTCTGCGCGACAAAGGCGGACCCCCAAATCAGAGCCGTTAATAAAAGCATGAGATTCGCCCGTAAAGTTTTCGCGCGCATTATCCGCTCCTGCCAATTTGATTCTAACCACAGGATAATTGAGCGCGCGCCTCTTGTCAATAAGCGCTATACGTGCGCGGAGTTTATCCGGGTTTTATGTTTTTTGCGAAATTATCACAATTCTGTTATAATATTATACATCACTTTTCTCAAATAATTTGGTTGGAGGGCGCCCATGATAACGGTTCGTGAGGTAGATAATAAGAGGGATTTGCGTCGTTTTGTTGACTTCCCAAACAAACTCTATAAAGACGTCGAGCAATATATACCCGCAATGTACGGCGAGGAGTTGGAGGACTTTGATAAATGCAAAAACCCGGCGTTTGAGTATTGTGAGGCCAAATGCTTTTTAGCCTACAATAACAGCGGCGAGATAGTGGGGCGCATCGCGGGCATATTAAACGAGAACGCGAATAAAAAATGGGAACGCCGGCGCATGCGGTTTTCGCATCTGGATTTTATTGACGATGAAGAGGTATCCGCCGCTTTGTTCAAGGCGGTGGAAGCCTACGCGCGTGAAAAAAACTGCGAGCAGGTACACGGGCCTCTCGGCTTTTGCGATTTGGACAGGGAAGGCATGCTGGTGGAGGGTTTTGAACAAAGGAGCATGTTCATCACGTATTATAATCATCCCTATTATATGCGGCATATGGAGCGGCTGGGTTATGCAAAGGATACGGATTGGGTTGAATACCTTCTAACCGTCCCGGAGGAGCCGAATGATAAGCTTAGCCGACTTGCGGATATCGTGATGCGAAAGAACAAACTGCATATCGCCGATATCCGCAAAAAAAGGTTGATTAAGCCCTATGTTCGCGGCGTTTTTGAATTGCTGAACAAGGCTTATGAGAATCTTTACGGCGTGGTCCCTCTTTCGCCCAGGCAGGTGGAAAAGTACACAAATAAGTTCCTGCCAATCGTCAATTACCGGTACGTTTGCATTGTACTTGACCAGAACGAGGAGGTTGTTGCCTTCGGCGTCGCCGCTCCGTCGATTGGGCCGGCGCTTAAAAAAAGCGGCGGCAGACTGTTCCCGCTGGGCGCAGTGCGGGTATTGAAGGCGTTGAGGAAAAACGATACGCTTGATCTTTTCCTCGTTGCTGTAAAGCCTGAGCTTCAGGGCGCTGGGCTAAATGCTATCGTGATGGACTATGTTGTGAAAAACGCGATAAAATACGGTATTCGCCGTGCTGAAACCGGCCCCGAGCTGGAAACGAACGATAAAGTGCAGGCGCAGTGGCGTTTTTTTGAAACGCAAAGGCATAAACGACGGCGTTGTTACATTAAAAGCATATAGTTAGCGCATACTAAGCGCGCCGGGATGAAACGGCGCGCTTCGTCTTTCAATCGGCCGGACAGATCGGCGCATAAAAATGAGATTATTGTGCCGCAACGCGCAAGCCGCTAAAAAGAGGATATACGGCCATTGGGATTAACGCGTTTATCGGCAACTATGGCATAGAGGTGGGAAACCCCATCGAATAATTAATTATTACGCGCCAAAACCCGTTTTGATCGGGCGCGCAGATGGGAAGATTGCTGTTTGAAGAAAAAGATCTTTTCAAAAAATACATTGGCGGGCGTACTTACGGGCATTTGCAACGGCCTTTTTGGGGCCGGAGGCGGGATGGTGGCCGTTTTCGTACTCAAACGCATGTGCGGCCTGCCGTCTGAACGCGCCCACGCCACAGCGATAAGCATCATGCTGCCTTTGACAATCGTGAGCGTGATTATTTATCTAATTAACGGAAGCGTTCAATGGGACGGGTTGATATACGTAGCGCCGTCGCTTCTTGCGGGAAGCCTTGTAGGAGCGAAGGTATTAGGTAAAATAAACGCTTTGTGGCTCAATAGGATTTTTTCCATCCTGATGCTGGCCGCGGCTGTGTGGATGATCATATGAGCGTTTTAATTTACATATTGGCTGGCCTTGGCTCCGGCGTTATCGCGGGCATGGGAATGGGAGGGGGTACGCTGCTCATCCCCGCGCTTACGCTGCTACTGTCCGTTGACCAGCATGCCGCGCAGGGCGTTAACATGCTTGCGTTTATCCCGGCGGCCGTCGCCGCGCTGATAATCCATTACAGGGCTGGGAGGCTTAGGCTCAAGGAAAGCCTGCCTATCATGATAGCCGGCCTGGCCGGCGCGGCAGGAGGCGCGCTGCTGGCCGTTTGGATATCAGGACAATGGCTCAGGCGAATGTTTGGGGTGTTTCTCATTGCGCTTTCCATCGTTCAATGGATTGGGGGCGAGAAAAGGGAAAAGGAAGGGCGTAAGGGACAATGTGAGGAGTGAGTTTATATAACCTCGATGCTTCTAAATTAAGGTACATCCGGGTTGGGGCTAGCAACCCGGTACGCGCTAGGGAAGCTGCGGGTTAAACTGATGCACGGATAGAAACTTAATTTGAACAAGGACCGATTTTTATTCTTGCAAAGCTTGTAATAAAATTAAGAAATATGCATAATGTATTTATACGCGCGTAGCGGTATGAGAAGCCGTTATAAGCCTTTTCATCCGTTTGGCAAAAGGTTGTTCAGGGGGGAGCATGTATGAGTCTGATTACTTGTATTTTGCTCTTTTTTAACCCTGATAATGCCCGTTGCCGCCTCTGTTTGGGTCGCCGCAAGAAATAAATCCGCTAAAGCGGTACTGTTCGGCGCGGCTTGCTTTATTGTGTTTCAGCTGTTGCTACGGATTCCAGCCTTGCAATATATCCTGCCAATGTCCGCGGATTACGTTTTATTTAAGGCTACTAACCCCGCTACGCACCTCGTTTTGCTTGCTCTTTCAGCGGGCGTTTTTGAAGAGTGCGGAAGGTATATGTGATGCGCTTATTCTTAAAAACAGCCGGTTTTCAGATAGCGTCGCCTTTGGGATAGGACATGGCGCGTTCGAGGTCGATTGCGCTTGTCAGTATTAATTCGCTTGCGCTGCTGGCGGTGTCGGGCGGTAATTTAGCCGGCTACCCGCCGGCGGATTTTCTGCTTTGCGGTGTTGAACGGTTGTTCGCCATGGTTGCTCATGTCGGTTTTTCCGTCATGGTTTGGTGCGCCGTTCAAACACGCGGGCTTTGGCTGTTATTTATAGCCGTCAATTCACATGGTTTGCTTGTTTTTATTAGTGTACATCCCGCACAAATGGGTGTTGGTAATTTGCTTGTTGAAACGTTTATCGCCGCGTATGCCGTTGCTATTTCGACGGGCGCTTTCCTTCATTATAAGAACAAAGTGAAACAAAAGGAGAGGTTATCATGAAAAAACGGATGCTTTTATTCATCATGCTGTTAGCCGCGGCCGCTTTTGCCTGCGCTTGCTCGTTTAACGCGCTGCCGGAAGGGTTTGAGATGGAGCGTGTTTTTGCCAAAGCTGAGCGCGTCGCTCGACTTTTTTTAGAAGAAGATTATGATGGGGCCGCGGCCGTGTTCAGCGCGGGATTGAGCGCCGAGGTTGACGCGCAGGGTTTGGAAAATGCATTGGGCGGCGCAATAGAGAGGCTGGGCGCCTTTAAGCGGATTATTTCAAAGGCGGCTACCGGGAACAGGGATGCTCAGATAGGAGGTTGTGCTGTTTCCGTTCTCGTTTGCGCCTATGAAAACGGTACCGCAACGTATACTGTCGGCATTGATTCGGACGGGTATGTGAGCGGTTTATATATGAAATAAAGTCCTGCGTCTAACGTATGGGATAAAACTTGGCGGACGGCAAGGGCGAACCCCTTCCAATCACGATTTGTGTTCTATTTCAAGGCGATTTTAATTGCGGTTTTTGTGCTTTTTTCTATATATTTGTGAAAAATGTGTGATATAATGAATTGTCAGCGATTATACATGTATTCAGGCTGTCATTAAACCCATACAGGCGTGGCTTCTCAACGTAATTCTAAATCATGTCCGGCGTTCAGACTACAACGGCATGAGCGTTTGCGTTTTTGATAAGCATGCATGCCGTGCTGGTACGACACAACATTTTGATATGCCGGATACGCAATAATTTCAATGGCATATTCGCTTTAGGCAATCATCCGTTTCATATCTTTTGAAAGGTAGGTGTTGGTTTTGCCAACGGGCTCTTTTAAAGGCGGCATACACCCGCTGCGCCGCCGGCATGAGGGGAAACTCCAGACAAGGGATGTACCGATACGCGAATTCATATCGGATGCGGTCGCGATTCCCATGAGCATGCACTTGGGCGCGCCCAGTACTCCCTGCGTTAAAAAAGGGGAAATTGTGCGCGTAGGCCAGGTTATCGGCGAGCCGGCGGGGGCGCTTGGACTTCCGGTCCACGCAAGCGTATCGGGGGAAGTGATAAGCGTAGAGCCAAGGCCCATGCTGGGGGCCGCGCCTTGTGTATGCGTTACCATAAAAAATGATTTTGCGGACGATTGGATTGACGGCGTCCACGGCCTGGGCAATGTGGAAACGGTCGATCCGGACAAGATTATTCCAGCGGTTAAAGCGGCGGGCATATGCGGTATGGGCGGCGCCGCGTTTCCAACCCATATTAAGCTAACCGTGCCGGAGGGTAAATTCTTAGATACGGTTATATTAAACGGAGCCGAGTGTGAAACGTATTTGACGTCCGATTACAGGCTGATGCTCGAATCCCCGCTCAAGGTGGTGGACGGCCTCCGCGCGGTAATGCGCGCCCTTCGTGTAAAAAGAGGCGTAATCGCCATAGAGGATAATAAGCGCGAGGCCGCCGCCGCCGTGAAAAGCGCGGCGGCGGGACGCGAAGGCGTCGAGGTAAGGCTTTTGCGCACCAAATACCCGCAGGGCAGCGAAAAACAGTTGATTAAGGCGATTACCGGCAGGGAGGTACCGCAAAGGAAGCTTCCGCTGGATGTAAACACCATCGTTATCAATGTCGCCACTGCCGCGGCCATCGCGGAAGCGGTGGTGGACGGCAGGCCGCTTATCAGCCGCATAACCACCGTAACGGGCTGCGTTAAAAAGCCTGCGAATCTGCTGGTGCGCATAGGGACTATGACGGAGGACATTATCGGCGCATGTGAAGGATATGCAGAGGAACCCGGCAAAATCATTATGGGCGGAGGCATGACCGGCCCCTGTGCTCCGGATGATTCCTTACCCGTCACTAAGGGCTGCGGCGGTATTGTCGTTTTAAATGAAAAGGAGGCGCGCTCGGCAGAGGAGGGGCCGTGCATACGCTGCGCGAGGTGCGTGGAGGCGTGCCCGGTAGGGCTTAACCCTTATTTGCTTAAGCACCTGTGCGACGCGGACGATCTTAAAACGGCCCAGGCCGAGAACGTTATGGACTGCATCGTATGCGGATGCTGCTCATATGTTTGCCCCGCGCGCAGGTGGCTTACCGCGTCCTTTAAAAACGCCAAGGATAAAATCGCCCTGGCCGCAAGGAGGTAAGGCACATGAAGCTTTTTATTTCGACCGCCCCCCATATCCGGTGCAAGGACAATACGGCAGCCATCATGCGCGATGTAATTATAGCGCTCTTCCCCACGACCGCCGCGGGGATTTATCTGTTCGGGCTTAACGCCGCCTTAATCGTCGCAATCTCCACTTTGAGCGCGGTTGCGGCGGAATGGATATGGCAAAAGCTCGCGAAACAGCCGGTTCGTATTAGCGATCTTTCAGCGGCCGTAACAGGCCTTATCCTCGGATTAAACCTTCCGCCCTCCGCCCCTTGGTGGCTGGCGGTTATCGGCAGCTTCGTTGCTATAATTTTGGTCAAGCAGCTGTTCGGCGGCATAGGCGGAAATTTTATGAACCCGGCCATGCTCGCGCGCGCCGTTCTCTTGGCGAGCTGGCCCGTACGCATGACGGCGTATACGCTACCCACATACTGGAGCGGGGCGGACGCCGTATCCTCCGCGACGGTTTTGGGAGGTTATGAGGCCGGGATACAGGAAATGTTCCTGGGAAATATACCAGGCTCTATCGGAGAGGTCTGTAAAGCGGCCATACTCATTGGGTTTGCGTATCTTCTGATAAAAAAGGTGGTTTCCTGGAGAATCCCGGTGATATTCATGGCTGTCGCGGCACTGTGCTGCTGGGCGTTCGGCTCGGCCGGTAAAGGCGCGTTCACCGGAGATCCGCTTTTTGCGCTGCTCTCCGGCGGCGTGATGTTCGGCGCGGTGTTTATGGCAACGGATTATACCACAAGCCCCATGACCGCGCCCGGGCAGGTGGTGTTTGCGGCCGGGTGCGGGTTGATGGTGGCAATTATACGCCGGTTCGGCGCATATCCCGAGGGCGTAACCTATGCGATATTGCTCATGAACATCCTTACGCCGCTTATCGATAAGTATATCAAACCCAAAGTGTACGGGAGGGTTAAGGCCAATGCGTGATACGTTGATTTTAGGCTTGAAATTATTGTTGATAACCCTTGTCGCCGGGCTGACGCTGGGCTTTACCAACGAGGTAACAAAAGGGCCGATTGCGGAGGAGGCCTTGCGAAAGGCGGAGGAAGCGCGCCGAACCGTTCTGCCGGCGGCTGAGGCGTTCGAGCGGCTTGAGCAGCCGGATGGGGTGGATTCCGCGTACGTTGGATTAAAAGGCGGCGATAAAGCGGGGTATACCGCGACGGTTACCGTTAAGGGCTACGGCGGGCCGATAGAGGTCACGGTGGGCATGGATTTAAACGGCGTTGTAACGGGTGTAAACGTGGGCGGCTCGGGCTTTGCGGAAACGGCCGGGCTGGGCGCGAAAACCAAAGAACCGTGGTTTACTGAACAGTTCTCCGGCGTCGAGCCGCCGGTCGTGCTCGGCGAGAATGTGGATGCGATTACTGCCGCTACCATCAGCTCGCGGGCTGTAGCTTCAGGCGTTAACGCGGCGGCTGAGTATATGCTGTCGCTCATCGGATAGGGGGGAAGCATATGTCACAACGAAACATATCGATGAAAAGCGTGTTTTTGAACGGCGTAATCAGCGAAAACCCCACGTTCCGCCTGGTGCTTGGGACCTGCCCGACGCTTGCGGTAACCACCAGCGCGATGAACGGCGTTGGGATGGGGCTTGCCGCTACGTTTGTGCTTTTGGGTTCCAACGTGGTCATCTCTTTGCTGCGCAATTTTATACCCGGCAAGGTACGGATACCGGCGTTTATTGTAGTAATATGCACGTTTGTTACAATGGTGCAGATGCTGATGCAGGCTTTTGTGCAGGATCTGTATGAAAGCCTTGGCATGTTCATACCGCTCATCGTGGTAAACTGCATCATACTCGCCCGAGCGGAGGCGTACGCGAGCAAAAACTCCGTTGCGGCTTCGGCTGTGGACGGGCTGGGAATGGGTTTGGGCTTTACCATCGCCATTACGCTCATATCCTGCATTAGGGAGTTGATAGGGAACGGGACGTTGTTCGGCATGAACCTTTTGGGCCAGGGCTACGAACCGATGCTGTTTATGATACTACCTTCCGGCGGGTTTGTAACATACGGGCTACTGCTTGCCTTGATAAACGCGCTTACGCAGCGCACAGAGAAAAAACGCCTTAAAAAGGGGGAATAAAGGATGAACGACGTAGGCAATATCCTTTTGTTTATGGTGAGCTGCGTGCTCACCAACAACTTTATATTCTCTAGGTTTTTGGGGGTATGCCCTTTCCTTGGCGTTTCCGGAAAGGTCGAAACCGCTACCGGCATGGGGCTTGCGGTAACGTTTGTGATGGCGCTTGCCTCAATGTTCACTTGGATGATCTATCATTGGGCGCTCAGACCCTTGGGGCTTGAGTACCTCAGCACGATAAGCTTTATCCTGGTCATTGCGAGCCTGGTGCAGCTTGTGGAGATGTTTATCAGAAAGAGCAGCCCTTCGCTGTACCGCGCGCTAGGCATTTACCTGCCGCTTATTACAACGAACTGCGCCGTGCTCGGCGTAACGATATTGAATATTGACAACTACTATAACCTGTTTGGCGCGGTGCTCAACGGCGTGTTTGGGGCTTTGGGCTTCCTGCTTGCCATTGTGCTGATGGCCGGCGTGCGCGAGCGGCTTGAAACATCCCAAATGCCAAAGGCGCTCAAGGGTTTTTCCGGCTCGCTGATTATCGCCGGGCTCATGGCCGTTGCGTTCATGGGCTTCTCCGGCCTGGCTTGATAGGAGGCAGATATGGATTTTACAGCTATAATAGCAGCGTTTACCGCCCTTGGCGCTCTAGGCCTGATTTTTGGCCTGATGCTGGGCGTAGCCGGGAAAAAGTTAAGTGTCGAAACGGATCCGCGCGTTGACAAGGTGCGCGAGTGCCTTGGCGGCGCGAACTGCGGCGCATGCGGGCTGGCTGGCTGCGACGCGTTCGCCGAGGCTGTTGTAAAGGGTGAGATTAAGCCTGAGGCATGTACGCCCGGCGGCGCGCAAACCGCTAAAAGAATTGCCGGTATACTGGGAGTGGAGGTGGAAGAGCGCGAGCCGATGGTGGCGCGCGTAATCTGCCAGGGTACCGACGGTATCGCGCGGGAGAGGTATGAGTATGACGGTTATAAAAGCTGCCGCGCCGCCGCGTCTTTGGCCGGCGGGCCAAAGCTTTGCCGGTTTGCATGCGTGGGGTTGGGCGATTGCATGAACAGTTGCGTGTTTAACGCCATAAATATGGTCAACGGCGTGGCGCATATCGATGAAAAGCTATGCAAGGCGTGCGGGGCGTGCGTTGCCGCCTGCCCGCGGGGGGTGATTGAACTGAGGCCGCTTGAGGCGCGGGTGCTGGTGCGCTGCCGGAACAGCGACAGCGGCCGTTTGGCGCGCTCCTCCTGCATGAAGGCCTGCATCGCGTGCAGGCGGTGCGTTAAGGCTTGCGAATACGGAGCCGTCGCGGTGGAAAACGGATTTGCGCGAATCGACGTGGATAAATGTACGCGCTGCGGCGAATGCGCTAAGGTTTGCCCGTGCGGGTGCATAACGGTCGAAGGGATGGAGAATAACGCTAACGTTTAAATAACGGGCGCATAAGAAAGCTGAATTATCGGCTGACCGAACGTTGAAGGGCTACGTTTGTATGAGATTTAACAGTGTGACGGTTTCAAACGGCCTGATTATTACATACTAGGTTTCAAAGACGATTACGCCTTTAAACGTCCAAACGGGATAACAAAAGCCTTGCGCCGCAAGGCTTTTGCTCCCGACGCGTAAGTCGCCGCCTGACGAATGATAAGACGCCTGTTTCCGCTTTATATCCTGGATCCCAGGGGCCGACAAACTCAAAGCGCGCAGCGGGGTTGGAATGTATTCTAACAACTAAAACTGATCAGGCCGGGAGTTCACATAAGCGAGAAGTTCTTCTTCAGAGGCGTGCTCAAGCCCGGCCTCCGTGATATCCTCCCGTATATGATCCGGCATTACAACGACCTGGCGCATTGACGTATTACCCATGCCTATCGGCACGCCAATCTCGGTGTATAAGAGATTATCCAGCTGATCCGTGGGCAAAAGCTGGTCGCCATATTTGTTCGTCATCATATCACCTCATATCATATTTACTAATTCATCCATCTCATGTTTGGATGTTACGTTGTGCGCGCTGCGGATTAACCGCTCCTTTTCACGCGACGACAAATCACAAAAGCGCTTCATTGCTTCAGGGTTCCGTGAGAGCGACATTAAGAATCCCTGTGGCATTTCGTTCATTAATCATCACCTCAATATTAATGTGGCGGATTTAAGCGTTATCATACATAATAAGTTTATTAAAATTGCTTGAACGGACATGGATATATTAGGTAAGCTCGATTGCGCGCTGTTGTTCCGAATGATTTTCAGTTTTTAGCAAAGGCTACCTGCGTATTTGCTCCCGCGCTTTGAATGCGAAGACGTTTGCGCTTATTTAAGCACAAAGCCGCGGCTGCTTTAAACAAAACGCTCGTACAATTATTAATAGTAATAGGTCAGTAAAGCGGGCGCTTTAAACTAACATAATAAATAATGATTTGCATTCGGGCCTAAGTCAGTGCTTAAAGAATTAGCGCGCCGGAAAACGACGGCGGTTATGATCAATATTTATGGGCTGCCTGCACAAGCTATTGCGTTCGCTCGAAGGCGTATTATGGGGAGGAACGCTGCGAATGCTTTAGTGCGCCAAGCTAGAAAGCTTTTTTGTTTTCTCCTTGACAAATTATTAGACTTGATTTATTCTAATGATACAAGAGTATTCTGTAATGTCATGAGGAGGATATTCATATGGAACTGAGCAAATTTAATTTTTATTCTCACTATGAAAAAGACAAGGGCGGTTTAATATATAATACCAATACAGGAGCGATTATTAATATAATTGACTGTTGCCAATGGGACACGATAAAACGCAATAATATAGATAGCCTTACTAACGAGGAACTGACCGAGCTGTGTAAACAGGGGATCGTCGTGCACTCATGTATGGAAGAGTTTAATATAATAAAAGAGAGATATTATAAAAAACGTAATAGCTCTGCGTCTTTATTTCTGACAATCATGCCGACGGATGCATGCAATTTTAGATGCCCGTATTGCTTAATGCCTCTATGGAGGAGCTTGTTATCAATTGGTTCGGAGGCGAACCCAGCCTCTGCAATGCGGACATACTTCAATTTACGGAAAGAATTAATGAGATTAATAAGAATAACGCTTTTAAGTTTCAATCAACCGTCACGACAAATGGTTATCTTATGGACAAAAAGTCATTTGAAGCATTTGTAGATATAGGAGTTGCAAACATGCAATTTACTATTGACGGCAGCAAAGAAGCGCATGATAACACCAGGATTTTAAATAATGGAAACGGAACTTACGACAGAATCATGAAGAATTTGGCGGATATAGCTCAGATTCCGATAGATAAACGGTTTAATTTGAACGTGCGATGCAACTTTACAAAAAAAACGTAAAGTCGGTTGAAGCGTTTATCGATACGTTTTTCAACGCGTTTGGGCATGACGACCGGTTTAAAATCTATTGCCGGCCGGTATATTATTATAATACAGAATCCAACGAAATAAATTTGATGAAGAGTGAGTTATTCACTTTGACCGAAGGCATTGAGATGCAAAACCATCTTGCGATACGCATTCAAAACAGAACCAAGAAGGAAACTAGTTATAGAATTATTAATCCGTTACCGTTCCCTACGAGTTGCTGGTGTAATGCTGAGATGTTGAATCATTACATAATCGGTCCAAAGGGCGAGATATATGTTTGTGATACCCTCACCGGAGAGGAAAATACGTACGGAACGATATTTGAAATTAATCGTCAGAAAAGGAAAAAGTCTCTTGATGTAAAATATGATATTTTTGCGGACGGAAGAACAAAAAAATGTATGGATTGCCAGTTGCTCCCGATTTGCATGGGCGCCTGCATGCGGAACCGTATTTACAATGAAGCTCAATGTTATTGGACTAAGGAAACAATCTCTAATGCGTTAAACAATTTTTGCGGCCATTTATTAAAGGAGGAGGCAAATTAGATATGCATTTTAATTTCATCAAATATAATGGGCCGGATATCGCTCAACAAATATTACGGCAAACATTAAATATAAGCCTTATACTGATGAAGAGTTAAATTAGCGCATAATCTTTACTGGCATTAAATTTGGGCTGGAGTAACGCTAAAGCATAAACGCTATCCGAATGGGGAGGTGAAGAATATGACGAAAATCGTTGTTATACGGGATTCCGTAAATTGTAACACGGCAAGCAATATTGATTGTGAGCAGCATGGCGGAAATTGCTGCGCATCAGGATATTGCTGTGAGCATTCTAAAACCTAGAGTTTTCTTAGTTTTATGTCGGCTAAAACCAGTTCGCATTTTATTGTTGTGTATATTTCGGACTGGATATCAGCGCGGCTTATGATTTGATATTGCGCTATTCCGGCCCAATCTGATTAACACGTTCTTAGGAGGCATATATGAAATCAGAAGCTTGCAATATGAACACATCCGTCGTCAGGCGATCAATCCGTTACTTTCGCGGCCACCGGTTAAAGCTGTTTTGCGGCGTTTTAATAGCGCTGGCGGGGACCGTCGTGGGCGTTGGCTCCGGCTATACGCTAAAAATACTGGTTGACGATATATTGCTTGCGGGCGACATAAGGTGGATTTGGCCCATACAGCTTCTCTTCCTTCTATTCGTATTCACGTCTTCATTTTTGGGCGTGTACAGCACGAAAATATTCAGCGATATCTGCGCCCGCATTCTGGATAAAATCCGGGGCGGAATATTCGCCCATGTGCTTAAAGCGGATTACCTTGCCTTTAATCAATTAAGCGCCGGCGCTATCCACACGACCATAAATTACGGCGTAGATAACCTTGAAGGGTTAATCTCTAGGGGGATCCCGGAAGCGGCCTCGTCCGGGATTGCGATATACCTGTCCGCGATGTTTGTAATCGACTGGAGGCTCGCCCTTCTTTCCCTGCCGGTCTATCCAATATTAATATTGATTAACGGGCATATGCAAAAAAAACTGCACGCAATACAGGCAGTCAATCAACGCAACAGGGCGAATGTGAACAACGATATTGAGGAAGGTATCAAATGCAGGGATAATATCTGGGCCTTCAACCTGTTTGATTATATGAACCAAAGGTTCGGGGCAAGCGTCGGCGCGCTGCATAAAAACCATGTGCGGTTTAAGGTGATTGTCGATATACTTAACCGTACGAGCTGGATGTTTATCATGGTCCCTTATCAGGCCATCCTGTATGGAATCGGCGGGAGCTGGTTCATATTGAATGGAAACCCCACGATCGGCACCCTGCTGATATTCGCGAACTTTACAAATTCGCTCATCGGCCCGGTGATGTCGCTGGTTAACTTTAACTCAAGCGTATCAAGCGCCAGGGCCGGATATGAGCGGATCGACGAACTTACGGCGCTTCCCCGTCAAAAAAATCGTGTTTACGATGCCTGCGCGGCGCTGGATGGCGCCGTAATCGAGTTTAACGGCCTGAGATACCAATACGGAAGCGGCGGCGAAGCGGTTTTTGATGAGTTCAGCCGGCGGTTCAAGCAAAACTCGGCGACCATATTATGGGGGCCGAGCGGCTGTGGGAAAAGCACCTTGCTCAAGCTCATCTACGGTTTTTTGTATCCGCAGGAAAAAGGTCAAATACGGCTCGCGGATATGGGCGATAGCTGGCTCCGGGACGGGGATTGGGCTTATTTGCCCCAGAACCCTTATTTATTCAACATAACGCTTAGGGAGAACTTTCAGATTGTGAACCCCGAAATTGAGGAGGAGGGGATGTGGCGGCTGCTGGATACGGTTAACCTGAAGAGGAAGTTTGAAAACTTAGAAAACGGGCTTGATTATGAGCTGGTTAACTCGGATAAGAACCTGTCCGGCGGAGAGCATAAAAGGCTTTGCTTGGCCGTATTCCTTGCTTATAACGCGAATATCCTGCTCTTTGACGAGCCGACCGCCAATCTTGATTATGAGAACAGCCGTATAATTTCGGAGGCTTTTAGGCGGGTAAAGGCGCGGGGTGATAAAACGCTGATTATAGCCACGCACGATCAGAATCTTAAAAGCATCAGCGATGAATTGCTCGAATTATAGCGCTTGTGCGATATGTTGATTTTTAAATATGAATGAACCCATGAATCAAGAGCAATGCAATTTATAGCGATCAAAGAGATTCAATTAGTAGGAAATATGCCGCCTTTGAGTGTAAGCTCAAAAGCCCATAAATCCTGTTGGTTTTGTATAATTACGATTGCGTACGATGCTCTTTGACAGTATTACATGGCCCGCATTTGCAGGCCTTGTCAGCCTGTCAAAAAAACCCGGGGTAGGGTCGGAACCGCAACCCCATAGGCTTTCAACCGAACCTGACGACATGTGCGTCAGATTCGGAATGCCTTGCGCAGCAAGGGTTTCTTTGCACGGGGCGCTGACCGCGCGCCTATGTGCAAGCCTTTCTCTTTTATAACTTGATTACCCGCTCTATCTGAGGGAGATAGTGTGTTGGCATATCGATACAGTTTTCATCTATCTTCTCAAAACAGTATGGGCATTTCAAATTTGATCATCATGCCGCTCTAAATCGCACGCTGGTAATTGCTCCTCCTCATTCGCCTGACTTTGCGCGTTCCTCGCAATCCGGTCATTTGCAAACAAATATTTGTCTACAAGTATAATTATAGACATTACAATGATACTAATCAAGCCGAAAAACAAATAAATATACGGAACGCTTACACGAAGCGAAATAAGGCTTATTAATCCTGCTGCAAGAGGCATGGCCGCACTGGCGAACGCGTTGTATAACGCTCCAACGCGCGACAAATACTTTTGATCGACTTGCTTCATAAAGCTGACGGTTAGCCGGCTCGATATGAATGTAATATTAAAGCCCAAAAGAAACCCTATCGCGGAAAGTCCATACGGAACAAAAGAGAAGTGAATAAACTCAGTACCCAATATAAACATAATTACATACATCACGCCAAGAGAAACCCCGTTTATCCCAATGATTCGACCATCAGAGGTACTTTTCTTTGAGAGATAAGGAAATAGGAGGGCGCCTGCTATCGTACCCACCGAAAGCAAAATTGAAAAGCTGGACAATACTATGCTGGAAAGCTCTAATACTCCGGATATTAATGGAACAAGCAATGAGTTTATCGGAGCAAGAAGTCCATTAAAAATCACAACAAATATAATCAGACGGCTTACACTTTTCATTTTAATTGAGTATCGCAAACCCTCTACGAAAAGCGTATGATAATTTTTTAACTTTTTTCTGCCAGTATGGTGAATAAGCGATGGAATGTTCCCCATGCTTTCTTCTTTTACATTAATAGAGAAAATTAATAGTGCCGAAAGAAAAAAGGTAACCATATCAATTATCATGGCGACCCCCACTCCAAAAGAGGCCGTAATCAGCCCTGCGACTCCCAAACCCGCCAGCTCGGAAACTTTTGAGATTGAAGTGTTACGCGATATGGCATGATCCAAATCGTTTTTTTCAACGATCATTGGAACTAAGGAGGTTCCGGCTGGAATTCGAAAAGCTTGTTTATAGTTCCTTGTTGTTTTATCACCCCATCCCGTAAAACGCCAATATGAGAGCAAAGTTCCTCCGCCTCATTTAAATAATGCGTGGTTAACAAAATTGTAATATGATATTCCCTGTTCAGCATGAGAATAAGCTCTCTGAAATCATGGGCAATCTGAACGTCCAAGCCCACGGTTGGTTCATCAAGAAGCAGAAGCTTTGGGTTGGTGAGAAGCGCTTTAGCGATAAGAAGACGCTGCTTCATTCCCCGCGAATATGTCTCAACTAAAGCATCCTTCTTTTCAAGCAACCCTACATATGACAGCTTTTCGCATATACTTTGATTCAGCTCACGTGAATTCATATTATAAAGTGAACCGAAAAACTGGAGATTCTCTACCGCGGTTAGTTTCCAATATAAAGATCTATCGCCGCCAAGTACAACGCCAAGGCTTTTCTTAATCTCCTTCACGTTTTTATTATACGTCTTGCCATCAATCACAACGCTTCCGCTGTCTGGACGCAGGATGCCGGAGATGATGCGGATTAATGTTGTCTTACCGGCGCCGTTTAAGCCCAGCAATCCATAAATATCGCCGTCGCTTACCGTTAAATCCAACCCCTTCAAAACCTCGGTAGTCTCTATTGTTCTTCTTGTCGCCCTGCGCGCATATTTCTTTCTAATTTGATTACATTCCAGCATGATATTTACTCCTATTAACAGCGTTTTTATAGAAAGCACAATATTATAATCAATAATCGATATATGCTAAATGCGATTTCGGTCGCATAATAGTTTTTCCTGTTTCTGCACATAAGCGAAAGCTCAGCAATCAATTTCCCGAGGACAGCAGAGCGCTTTGTTGATAAATCTAAACGTTCGCTGATAACTATCTATATTTTGTCGATTATAGCACCAACTCAGGCATTATTGTCAAATATATAATTACCGCCAACTATTGTTCAAACATCAAAATGCACCCTATTGTTCCAAGCGCCGAGAAATAATATCTTAGGTATCTACGAGATTACCCCTCGCTATTAAAAAAGAATATATAACAAAAAAACCCTAAAAAATAGGGCTTTTCTTTGGAGCTGATGAGCAGATTCGAACTGCCTACCTCTTCATTACCAATGAAGTGCTCTACCGACTGAGCTACATCAGCGCGCTGAGTAAGCGGAACGTTTAATATTATAACCAATACCCGCGGGATACGCAAGTGCTTTTATGAATAAATTCTTACTTATAATTAAGGGCCGCCCGCGGTCATTTTTCCGCGCTATGGCCTTTGCACTGGCTGTGCCAGCGTATCTCGCCGCGCTTCACACGCATATTTATATGTTCGCCCCCATGCTCAAAAACCGGCGCGCCGGCGGGAACAAACCCGAAGGAGGCGTACAGCACCACGTCGTCAACCGGCGAAGATACCACGATTTCCTCTCCCGCGAGCGACTGCGCCTTGAACAAAAGCATGCGCAGGCAGAATTCCTTATACGGCTGATCCCGGAAAACCGGCATAACGGCGATTCGTCCGATATGGGTTTGCCCTCCGTCCGGGTACATCCTCGCGGCGGCTATCAGTTCGCCGGATCGCGTTTTTACAAGGAGATGCGCGCTAATGCCGTCGAACCAATCAAACTCCTCGTCCGGGCTGACGCCGCCTTCCTCAATAAAAACCGCGGTGCGAACGGCTCGCACCTCGTCAAAATTCGTAAGGCCCCATTTCCACGTTGCGGTAAACACGCTGGCTCCTCCTATGTATGCCACAGGCATGAATCGTTTAAACTACATGGTAAACGCTCGGCCGCTTCTTGTAAACACCCTTGCGTGAATAAACCGGATGCGGTAGAATATTCTTGAGTTGGAACAGGCAACCTAAACGGAGCAATGCGCCTTTAGGTAGAAAATTAATTGTTAAGGAGAAAAGCAATGGAAGAAGAACGCGACTCTGTCGTATTTGAAGATGAGGAAGGCAACAAGCTGGAGCTGGACGTGCTGGAGTATTTTGAGCACGAAGGCGAAGAGTACGCCATACTTGTGGATATGGAAGGCGCAGGCGACGAGGAATCCGAACAGGAAGCGTACATAATGAAAATAGTTGTCAATGGTGATGAGGAAGAGTTCCTCCCGCCGGATGAGGAGAAGATGGACGAACTTATTGCTATTGCCGAGCAAATCATATCCGAGGACTGCGATTGCGAGGATGATTGCGGCGAAGAGTGCGGCTGTGGCTGCCATGACAAAGATTAAGGTATTATAAAATTAAAAAGGAGCGGATTCCCAAAGGAAGCGCTCCTTTTTCTTATCGCAGTGGAATTTGAGCGCCGCAACCGCTATTCCTTATACATTTTTACCTCATAAGCTCGCAATGCGCTATTCGTTTGGTGTTGATTATGAATAAAACGTAAATAATACGAAAGGGCGAGTACGGTTCCCGTATGTATAAACCCGTTCCCCGAGCCTACACGCCGGACGCTCGCGGGATATTGGCATTCGGCGGCCGCGCAATGTAAACGCGAGCTTAAGCAGACTGAGATCCGTTTAACCCTTGGACGGTAAAAGTCGCCAAGCTCAAACGGCCGCTTGCAAGAAAGCAACGCGGCCTGCCGCTGCCGTGACATAAACCGGGATTAAACCGGGAGGTTGCCGCGCGATGTTTTGACTGAATAGGTATTTAAGGCATTCATCATTACCTCGGCTGAAAGAAATTGCCTCAGAAATATTCAGACGTGAACATGATAAGCCAGGCGAGAAGCAAAGCGGGTATTGGGGGCAATTAAACAGGCTTGACGATATTTGGAAGTAAACATAAGCTGCGATTATAACGCCCGGACGCCCAGCTTATGCGTTTTAGTCGGAAATATTGACTTTTTCTGGCGATAAGGCTATACTGTCACCCAGTATCGGCATGCATGTTAAACAGCCGTTTTTTATTGCACCGGATTTTGAACAGGAGGCGGCCCGTGTCGACAATCAGCGTTGTTATACCGGTATATCGGACCCAAGCGTATCTTGACAGATGCGTGGCTTCCGTGCTGGCGCAGACTCATGAGGACTTGGACGTTATTCTGGTAGACGATGGCTCGCCGGACAAATGCGGCGAAATATGTGATGGCTATGCCAAGGCTGACAGCCGAGTTCGGGTTTTTCATCAGCGCAACCAGGGACTTTCCGCCGCGCGCAACGCGGGCATAGCGGCGGCGAGGGGCGAATATATCGGCTTTGTAGACAGCGACGATTGGATCCGCTCGGATATGTATCAGCGGCTGTTAAGCAATATTAACAGCTTTAACGCGCAGCTCGCCGTCTGCGATTCACTACGGGTTTTTGACGGGCGCGCTCCAATTAAGCAAAAGAGGGATAGCGCCCCCCCTTTCGCCATGTCCGGCAGAGAAGCTCTGGCCAATATGCTCACGGGCGCGGCAACGGGCGGGCATACCGCTTGGAACAAGCTTTATAGCAAAGACCTTTTTAACGGCGTTCGGTATCCGGCCGGCCGCATTTTTGAGGATGCTTTTACCACCTACCGGCTGTACTATCAATGCGATACGGTAGCGTATGATAAGGAGCAATGCTATTATTATTATCAAAGGCCGGGCAGTATCATGGGGCGGGGCTTTAGCAAAAAAGCCATGGACGCGCTGGAGGCGGCCAGAGAGATTGAGTCGTTTGTAAAGGAAAACTGTCCGGAGCTGGTTAAGCATGCGGACTGCTTCACGGTTATCACGTGCCTGTCGCTCATTTACCGTATTATCGCTTCCGGGCGGGAAAAAAACCGGGAATACTATGATGAGGTGAAGGCGGCCTTATATGAAAAGCGCGCCTCCGTCATGGGCGGGCCTTACCTTAGCGGTAAGCATAAGGCGGCGCTGAGGCTTCTTAGAGCCAGCGAGGGATTGTACAAGCTCGCATGGGATATTTATCTGAGGAGGTCGTGAGTATGGAGGGCGCAAAACAGGGGCTGAGCTTACGGGATATACAAGAACGCGAAGCGGGTATCCTTCGGGCGCTGGCCGGCTTTTGCAGGGAGATAGGCGTGCGCTATTATCTGGCGGGCGGTACGCTGCTTGGCGCCGCGCGGCACGGCGGTTTTATACCGTGGGACGACGACGTGGATATACTGATACCACGCCCGGATTACGAGCGCCTTATCAGAATTGCTAATGGGCGCATTGGCCGTTATGAGGTTAAAACTTACCCGCGGGACAAGCAATACGGATACCCCTTCATGAAGGTCGTCGATCCTGAGTGTATGGCCCGCACACGGGATATGGGAAAGCCCCAGCCGCTGTGGATAGACGTGTTTCCAATGGATGGCCTTCCAGACGGTGACAAGGCAGTGCGCCGGGTTTTTAGGCGGGCTTTAAGATTACAGCGCCTGCTGACCGCCGTATGGATGCCAATTGGCAGCGCATCCGGCTTTGCGCGGAGCTTAGCCCGATTTTTAATCGCACTGCCGGCCAGGATAATAGGCCACGGCTGGTTCATACGCCGAATCGAAAAGGTGTGTACCGCGCATGATTTTGATAAAGCCGAATTCGCTGCCGGCCTTGTCTGGACAAGAGGGCCGGGGGAACGTATGCATAAGGCGGATTTCATATGTTCTACACCGCTGCCTTTCGAGGGCGATACGCATCCCGCTCCAGGGTGCTACGAGCGGTATTTAACAAATATGTACGGGGATTATTGGGTTTTGCCCGCCGAAGAGGATCGAAAGGGACATATCCTTGAGGCGTGGACGATACTGGGCGAGGATGTGATGGTTTGAGGGAGATAATTAGGGAGCATAAGGGGTTTTGGAAGCAGATTTTCATGCTGTCCAAAATAGAGCTTTCAAAAGCTTATAAAGGTACGCTTATGGGCTCGGCATGGGCGGTAATCAAGCCGCTTATAACGCTGATGGTGTTCTGGTTTACGTTTGAAATCGGTATACGCGGCGGATCCGAGATTAGGAACGTACCACGTTTTGTGTTCATGCTCACGGGCTTTGTACCTTGGTTCTTTATGAACGACATGATCGTGGGCGGCGCAAAGTGCATTCGCAACAACCAGCAGTTTGTTACAAAAATATCATACCCCGTATCAACGATAATGACTTTTTCAGCCCTGGCTCGGGCGTACGTACACATCGCGCTTACGGCTATCATGTATATTTATCTTGTCGCCGCGGGATACGCGCCAACGCTGTATAACATTCAGATACTGTGGTATTTTCCAATGATGTTCCTGTTCTTTCTCGCGCTTTCATGGATAACCGCGCCGCTTAGCGTATACAGCAAGGACTTCCAGAACACCATAGATTCAACCATACAGGCGATGTTTTGGCTATCCGGCATTTTGTGGGATACGTACGGCATTGAATATGCTTGGTTAAGGCATATTATGCTGATTAACCCTATCAATTATTTCGCGAACGGATACCGCAAGGCGTTTATTTATAACGAGTGGTTCTTTGATTCGCCTAAGGAAACGATTGTTTTTCTGATTGAGCTCGCCTTTATAATCATTATTGGCGCTTGGAATTACAAGCGCCTCAGGAAAACAATGGCGGACGTACTGTAAGGGGAGGTAAGATGAAGGCGGAGCAGAGAGTAATTAAGAAAACGTTTGATTCCGAGGAGACGCTCATAACGTCCCTTGAGCCGGATATGCCGGTATGCGGCAAGCGGGTAAAGCCCCCTGTTTGGCAGGAGTGCTGCTATCGTCTGCTGGCTGCGCTGGATAAGGCTTGCAGTGAGCATAAAATTGAGTATTTTGCCTTTAGCAGCATGCTTGAGCACTGCGTTCACTATCAGGCCATATGCCCTGAATCAGCAGAAAAGTATGAAATTGGTATGCTCAGGGCCGATTATGAACGCTTTGTAGACGTGATGGCGTACAAGTCGGAGGATTACGGTTTTATTCTTGACGCGTTTTTGCTTGACGGGATTACGCCGCGCAGGAAGGCGCGCGTGGGCGTTTGGTTTGAAGCTCAAAGCGAGCTGATGCAGGCCGCCGGCTGGTATTGGATTGAGCTGAGCCCATTCGACGCGGTGCCGGAGCCGTTTGATTTGAGATGCGCTCACCTAAGAAAAATGCGGAGGCTGAACAAAAAATTCGACAGGATAAACAGCTGCAAAATAGGAAAACGATCTTACAGCCTCCCGCGTGAAGTCGCAAAAAAAATCCTATACGGCGGCCGTTCGCTGAGCAAATGCTATACAGAGCTTTTAAAAACTGCCGTTCGGTATAATGAAAAATCGCATAAATACATCATGCGCTCGGTAGTTTCTCCGAGCAAAATGGTAGAGCTTGAGCAGGTGTTTCCGCTGCAAAGAAGGCCCTTCGGACCTGTGATGCTGCCATGCCCATGCGAGTGCACGATATGGACCACGCTGCAGGACGACGTTTTCCGCGCGCGCGTCGAAGCGATACAGCGCGTGGATTTAGAATTGCTCGAGGAGTTTGACAGAGTATGTAAGAAGGTAGGCGTCGGCTACTTTGTCTGCGGCGGCACAATGCTCGGCTATATACGGCACGGGGGCTTCATCCCCTGGGACGATGATATTGACGTCGGCATGCTTAGAAAGGATTACGATACGTTTTTGGAAAAGGCCGGGCCGCTTTTATCCAAGGGTTTCTTTCTGCAAACGCGCGGGAAAGACCGTAAAATACCGTACCTGTTTTCAAAAATCCGCAAGGATAATACGGCGTATATCACCAGCTATAATGAAAACAGGGATTACCATAAGGGGATCTGCCTGGATATATTTCCGTTCGATTATATCCCGAAGGATCAGCGTGCGCAGAACAGGTTCAGGAGCCAGGTGCGCTTTTATGAACGCATACACAACTTTGTGGTGAACAGGCAGGTGAGGGATCCGGATGAAAAGGTAAAGCCCTTCGGAGCCAGGGACAGGTTCGCGCGGGCGTTTGGGTATTTAAAACGCCGCTCGTTCGCTCTCATACCGCTTTGGTTAACGCAGGCCCTATATATCCGAAAAGCCACGCAGTATAACAAAAAGGCGCAGAGAATGGGACTTGACACGGTGGCTAGCTTTGTACCAAGCTATACCTACATTAAGCTTGAGGATCTCCTGCCGTATCGGGACATAATGTTTGAGGGCGTTCCCGCCAAGGTACCTAGGGCGCCTGAGGTGTTTCTCACCATGCAGTACGGAGACTTCATGCGCCTGCCTCCCAAGCATAAGCAGGCCGGGCATGATTTGATACGCTGGTCGGTCGATTGCGCCGAGGGAGGAACCGACGTTACGGATATCCACAGCGAGGAGGAATGATATGAACATACTTTTGCTTATGATGGGCGGATCAGGTACGCGCTATGGCGCGGATATCCCCAAACAATTCGTGCTCGTGCAGGGTGTGCCGATATTTGCCTATATACTTGAAAAGTATGGGCGCATGCCCGAAATTGACCATATTATCTCTGTTTCCCATGGCGAATGGGTGGATTACGTACGGGAATGGGGCGAGAAGCTTGGGGTTAAAAAACTAAATTGCGTAGTCGCGGGCGGCTCCACGCGCTCAGGCTCCGTTAAGAACGGGCTGGAAGCCGCTTCGCGCATAGCTAGTGACGGCGACGTGATATTGATTCACGACGCGACCCATCCGTATGTGGATATTGAAGGCACGCTTGAGGTAATTAAAGCGGTGCGCTCTTGCGGGGGCGCGACGCTTGGCGAGCTGCAATACGATACGGTTTACCGCATGGATGAAAACCTGGAGATCTGTGAAGTCGTCCCCCGCCGGGAGATTGTGGCGGGCGCTTCGCCTGAAGCGTTTCTGTTTGAGCTTATTTATCCCGTTTATGCGAACGCGGATGATGAGGAGCTGGAGCGCATGACTTCCGCAGGCGCGATTGCGCTCGCGCACCATATTCCGATGAAGGTGATACCCACGGATCTCATCAACCTGAAAATAACAAGAAAACCAGATATGGCGGCATTTAAGAAGCTGCTTACGGACTATTATTTTTAACCGCGCTAAGCGCGGGATTGGAGGAAACGCATGAAAGCAGGCGTGGTGTTTGGCAAAGAGGACATACGGTATACGGATACCGAAATACCGAAGATACAGAATCCGAACGACGTGCTGGTAAAGGTAAAGTATACGGGGATATGCGGATCCGATGTGCCGCGCGTAAATCTTGGCACATCCCATACGTTCCCGAACATATTAGGGCATGAATTCTCCGGCATTGTTGAAGAGGCGGGCTCTCAGGTCACGCGCGTGAAGCCCGGAGACAGGGTGGCGGGCGTTCCGCTCGTGCCTTGTTTTAAGTGTGAGGCTTGCATGAAAGGGAACTATTCCCTTTGCCGGTTTTACAGTTTTATCGGTTCAAGGCGGTTTGGCAGCTTCGCGGAATATGTGGCAGTGCCGGATACGAACGTATTCCCGTTTGATGAAACGGTCGGATTTGAGCAGGGCGCGCTGTTTGAGCCTTGCACAGTGGCGCTCCACGGCCTTAGGCTCCCCGGCTTTGAGGGGGGGGGGAGCGTAGCGGTTATCGGCGCCGGCACGGTTGGCCTTTTCACCCTTCAATGGGCGAAAATAATGGGCGCCAAACGCATAGCCGCCATCGATATTGATGGGGGCAAGCTGCCGTTGGCGCGGCGGCTTGGCGCGACGGATACGCTCTTGAGCACGGATCCGCGGTTCGAGGAGTTATCGGCAGAGGTTACCGAGGGGCGTGGGTTTGACTATGTGTTTGACGCGGCCGGAACGCCGGAAACGATTCTATCCGCGCTCTCGCTTGCCGGTGGGCGTGCTAAAATCTGCTTTATCGGCACGCCGCTGCGTAACGTTTCGTTTACCGTGCGCGAATGGGAAATGCTAAACCGAAAGGAACTGCTGGCGACCGGCTCCTGGATGAGTTATAGCGCGCCGTTCCCGGGGGCGGAGTGGGATTTGACGTCGCATTTCTTCAAAACCGGGGAATTGAAGTACGACAGCGAGATGATTGACCGGATCATTCCGCTGAGCGAAATAGCCGGCGCGTTTGAACTTTTTAAGCGGCGCGGCGCGGTACATGGGAAGATTCTGATTGACAGCGAGGCTTGATTCGCGCTGACAAATATCGGCCGGCTAATTAAGAAGCCGCCTGTTTTACTAGATTTCGGTAAGGAGATAAACATGCATCCGATAAGAACCATTGTTCAGCAGAATAAATCGGGCTTAAACGCGGGCGTGTATTCGTGCTGCAGCGCCAACCCGTTCGTTGTCGAGGCCGTAATGACAAAGACGCTGGAGCGCGGCGGCTTCGCGTTGATCGAGGCGACATCTAATCAGGTCAACCAATTCGGCGGATACACGGGCATGACGCCGGCAGCTTTTCGTGATTTTGTATACGGCGCGGCTGAAAGAAACGGCCTGGACAGATCCCGGGTGATATTGGGCGGTGATCACCTTGGCCCCCTGGTATGGAGCAGGGAACCCGAGCGGGAGGCGATGGCGAAGGCCTCTGATATGGTAAGCGCTTACGTATCAGCCGGTTATACCAAAATCCATCTGGATACGAGCATGCGGTTGGGCGACGATCCGCCAGACAGCCCGCTACTGGATGAAACCATCGCCCGGCGCGGCGCCGTGCTGTGCCGGATTGCGGAGGAAGCTTACGCTAAGGTTCTTAAAGACAACCCGGAAGCGGAGCCCCCTGTTTACGTGGTGGGGAGCGAAGTTCCCGTACCCGGCGGGGCGGAGCATGAGGAAGGCGAGGATACCGTTACCAAGGCGAAGGATTTCTTAAGAACTGTTGATACCTATCGCAGAACCTTCACCGATTTTGGGTTGGAGGAGGCGTTCGGGCGCGTGGTTGGCGTTGTAGTACAGCTCGGGGTCGAATTCGGCGCATCCGCGCTGGACGAATACGACAGGGAGGCGGCAAGGGATCTGACGGAGGCGCTTAAGTTGGTGGAAGGCATTGCGTTTGAGGCGCATTCGACTGATTTTCAGACCCCTGAGAATCTTAGGCGGATGGTTGAGGACGGAGCGGCGATACTTAAGGTCGGCCCCGCGTTTACCTTCGCATGCAGGGAGGCGATGCTTGCCCTTGATATGATCGAACGGGAGCTTTATGGGGATGGCGGGCAAAGCGGCTTTAGGCGCGCTTTGGAAGAAGCGATGCTCTCGCGCCCGGAGTATTGGCAAAAATACTATGAAGGCGGGCGGGAGGAAACGCGACTCATGCGCATGTTCAGCTTTTACGACAGGAGCCGTTACTATATGCCGGAACCATCCGTGCAGGACGCGATCAAACGATTGATGGCAAATTTGGAGAACACTCGGGTTCCGCTTGGAGTTTTGAGCCAATACATGCCCGCCCAATATATGAAGGTGCGGGAAGGCCGACTCAACAACAAGCCCAGGGATTTAGTGCTTGATAAAATCGGAGACGCGGCGGAGGCTTATTTGTATGCCATAGGCGCGGATTGAGCTTGCTCAATAACTGTCGGCCGCCCTATCGCTGTATAATCCCGGGCTGAACAGCCTGTAAAAACAATGCTTAACGAGGTAACTTAGGATGGGAGAGAAGGAACCAATAATCGAGTTCCAAAACGTGAGCAAGGAGTACTACCTTTATAAAGATCAAAGGGAGCGCTTTTATTCCTTGTTTCGGGGTAATAAGAGAGTTAAGCGCAATCTGGCGCTACAGAACATTTCGCTCGCTATTTATCCCGGAGAATCCGTGGGCATAATCGGCGTTAATGGAGCTGGGAAGTCCACGCTGTTGAAAATGGTGACGGGCGTGACGTTCCCGACCGCCGGAAGCGTAGACGTTAAGGGTAAGGTGGCCGCCCTTCTGGAGCTTACCGCCGGTTTTCAAAACGATATGACCGGACGTGAGAACATCTATGTTAAGACTGCGTTGCTTGGCCTTACGGTTAAGGAGGCGCATGAAATCGAATCCGCTATCATTGAGTTTGCCGAGCTGGGCGATTATATCGATCAGCCCGTTCGCACCTACTCCAGCGGAATGCGCGTAAGACTGGGCTTTTCAATCAATATCAACATCCGTCCCGATATTCTTGTGGTTGACGAGGCCCTGAGCGTTGGGGATAAGAATTTTAAGAAAAAATGCAAGCTGAAAATACAGGAATTAATTAAACAAAGGATTACCGTGCTTTATGTGAGCCATGCTTTGGACAGCGTAAAGGAAATTTGCAGCAGGGCGATATACTTGAAAAAAGGCCGGTTAATCTTCGACGGCGGCGTGGACGAGGCAATCGAGCGTTACAGCGTATAACGAACAATGCTGTGGCGCGCTTGGTCAGCAAGCCATACTGTTGCGCCGGATAGACGGGCTGATCGATCAAACAATGCTATTTGCCCAAGCGCGATTGAGGCAAAGGCACGTTAATCTTTTAAACGAAATACAAAGCCTGGGATAAATTGTAATAAAGCCGCGTGTTTAGTCAATTACAATTATAATTACCATAATGCAGGAGGACGATGAATGGCTGCTGCTAACAACATATATCCGCGGACGGGTGATACACACACTGTCTATCTTAAGACTGTAATTACCAACCCCAGTATTGAAGTCGGCGATTATACGATGTATAACGATTTTGTGAACGACCCTGCTGGGTTTGAGCGAAATAACGTGCTGTACCACTATCCTATCAATCATGACATACTCATTATAGGAAAATTTTGCTCGATTGCTTGCGGCGTTAAATTCTTATTCAACAGCGCGAATCACTCTATGACGTCTATAAGCGCGTACCCGTTTCCCCTGTTCTTCGAGGAATGGGGGCTTGAGAAAAAGAATGTTACTCAAGCGTGGGACAATAAGGGAGATATTATTATCGGCAACGATGTATGGTTAGGCTATGAAGCGGTGATTCTTGCGGGCGTTAAGATAGGCGATGGAGCAATTATCGGTACTCGCGCCGTTGTTACCAAGGATGTACCTCCCTATACTATTTTCAGGAGGCGTTCCCGCAAAGCCGATAAGGAAACGATTTGCGGATGAAACAATAGCTAAACTTCTTATGATGAAATGGTGGGATTGGCCGGAGGAAGCGATTGCTCACAATATCCAAGCAATTCAATCCGGCCGAATCGAACAATTAAAATATAACGGAGATTAGGATGCGGGCCGAGCCAATTTACAGTATGCGTACAAACGCTCCAAGAGCTAAGCGTTCTCAAAGAATTATGGAGAACCATGTGTAACCATGACGAATTTGTTTAAGAACGCCTTTGAATTCTGTGGACGTTACGTAAATGCGGCGCCCTTTATATAAGGCTTTATTAAATTTTCGCTGTCAGCACGCTTCCACGCTTTCGTTTTCCTTCGTTACATGGTTAACCCACCAGGTCAAGCCGGAAAAGCTAACGCACGCGCAGGCCATCAAACGGTAATACAACGAATATCCGCTGATAAATGAGGCGATTGTCAAGCCGGCCGCCGCCAACAGATAGGCGCGCGCGCGGTTGTTTGAGAATGGTGAACTGAGCATTTTTTTACGATATTGTTTTTTAATCTCAATGCGATCTATTATTAATCCATCTATTGTATCTTCATCCGCGCCAAGTCCCATCTCCTCGGCTTTGTCGATGAGCTTATCCACTGGCTCAATGGTAATATCACAGCCTTTGAGCTTGGCTGCAAATTCAACAGCTTCTTTTGACGCTTTGGCGGTTGTTACGATAGCCAAGCTGTCGCAGCCGCGCCTCTGCGCCGCATGGTAGGCTTTTAAAACAACGTCGGCTGAGATGGGTGACGCCTGCTGAGACGTGTAGACGCAGTCCCCGGCTTTGGACAGGCATTTTACCGCAAGCTCCCTGAAGGGCTTGGGCTGCATCAGGATAAGCTGGGACCGGATGTACTCCCGGCCTAACGCGCGCCTCTCCCGTTTGATGAATTTATCCAGCCGCATGCTTTTATACAGCTTCACGGCCACGCACAGCATGAGCAGCGCGATTAAAGATAGAAACGCTGTCGCCGCGCTGTTTTTTACCATTCGTGAAAACCATAAATAAAATAAAAAGAAACTCAGCACGCGCAGCGTAACAAAATCAACCGCGCGCGCTACCACGCTTCTGCCGCCGTACATTTGATTTTTATAGTATTTGCGCATGCGCCTTGACTGCTGCTCCATATCCATAATCCCCCTGTTTAGCATTTATCCTAAAAAATGTTTGTTGCGCGGTTTCGAACGCCGCTGTAATGTGTATTTTTCCCCATGATGGAAAACATATACTTGACGGTGTATAATGGCCATAGAGTATTAACGAGGAGTATGAAATGCTTATCGGTATATTGGGCGGTACGTTCAACCCGATTCATAACGCGCATTTGGAGCTGGCTCGGCAGGTTAAAAAGGAGTTTTGCCTGGATAAGGTTCTGCTGATGGTCGCGGCCGATCCCCCGCATAAAACGGTTAAGGGCGGCGTTTGTGCGCTTCTTCGGTTAAAGATGACGGAGGCCGCCGCAAGCAACGAAAACGGAATTGAGGCTTCCGGCCTTGAATTAATGAGGGGCGGAAAGAGCTACACGGCGGACACGCTCATGCAGTTAAAAGGATTTTACCCTGAGGCCGGCTTTTTTCTTATTGTCGGGGGCGATATGCTCAAGGATTTTCCAAGCTGGCGGGAAAGTTCCGGCATAGCGGAAATGGCCCATATTATCGGCGTGCCGAGAAAGGGCATGCCGGAGGATATTTTCGAGCAGGCTAAAATTGCGCGGATGAAAACGGGCGCTCGAATAAGTGTATCAAAGGCGCGATGCCCGGAGATTTCTTCCACGCTGGTACGGGAACGCGTTTTTCACGCAAAGCCGGTCTCGGAGCTAGTCGCGCAAAGCGTGCAAAGCATTATTTATGAAACCGGGGTATATTTTCCAGAAAATATTCGCCTTATTCAGGAAAAGCTTAAAGACGTCTTGAATAAAAAAAGGTATAGGCATACAATGAATACTGTGCTAACGGCCGTTGAGCTGGCGGACAGGTATGGAATCGACCCCGAAAAAGCGCGGCTTGCCGCCCTGCTGCACGATTGCGCCAAAACAGGGGAACCGCCGCTTGAGCTGGCGGAACGGCTCGGCGTTGAACCGGATGATTGGGAACGAGCGGTTCCGGATATACTCCATGCGCGACTGGGCGCCGTAATTGCCAGAGAGGAGTATGGGGTAAACGACGCGGATACGCTTCAGGCCATCGCGGCGCACACGACCGGAGGGACTGGCATGTCGGACTTGGATAAGGTGATTTATCTATCCGATATGATAGAGCCCGGCCGCGATTTTCCTGGGGTTGACGAAATCAGGGACGAATCCTGGCGGGGTTTAAACCGCGCCGTGGTTTTGGGGATGGAGCGCAGCCTGAACTATTGCGGTAAGCTCGGCAAACGCGTCCATCCGGCGACACTGGAGGCAAAAAACGAAATACAATATCAGGAGGAATGGACTTGAGCGGACAGACTAGGGAGAAAGTACTGGAGCTATGTAAAGTGCTTTATGATAAAAAAGCGCAGGATATTCTGGCGATTGACGTTGTGGATAAAACAATCATCGCCGAGTGGTTTATCGTATGCAGCGGGCGCACTACGCCGCAGGTGAAGGCGCTGTGCGAGGAGGTAAACGCCAAAGCGCCCGAGCTGGGGCTTGAGATAAGGCGGCGCGAGGGATACGCGCAGGGCAGGTGGATTGTTATAGATTTTGGCCATATCCTCATGCATATCTTCCATCCGGAAGAGCGCAAATACTATAATATCGAACGGCTGTGGATCGACGATCCGGACGGGTGGATCAATTATTCCGCTCAGTTCGGTGAAGAGTGAGCTCATTTGCGCTTTATTAAACGTTTTTCGGCGCGGCCAGGTCGTTCCTGAGGGCGTTTATGATGTGGATTAATGATTAGCCTCACGGTGTACGCGCCTTAAATAAAGGTTAATATGAATATAGGCGTCTCGGCTCCCGCCGGTATAAACGGATAAGCCGGGGCGTTTTTTGTACAAGCCGCCGCCTGGTATTGGTATGCGATTTAATACGGTTAAAGGGTGTATGCGCAAACTTTGTATACTTAATAACAGCTGCGCTCAAATTCTGTATTGTCATTTGAAATACCTGCTATTATAATTGATTAATCAAATTTCTTGTGGTTAAAGCGAGGTATCGTATTGCAGAAAATATATAAAAATATACCCGTAATCCCGCTGCGCGGCCTGGTCATATTTCCTGGATCGCAGCTTCACTTTGACGTTGGAAGGGAAAAGAGCCTTAAAGCGCTTCAGGCGTCCGTACAGGGCGACTCTTTTGTGTTTTTGGTTGCGCAAAAAGAGTTTAACAAGTTGGACGCTTCTTTGGAAGATGTTTATAGCGTTGGCGTAGTTTCAAAAATACAGCACGCGCTGAGCCTGCCGGATGAAACTTGCCGCGTGCTTGCAAAAGGCGTAGCGAGGGCTAGGCTTAATAAGCCCGTTTCGGACGAACCATATCTGGAGGCGGAGGTTTCGCTCGTTGAAGACGAGCCTATAATGCCCGCAACGGCGGCGGCGATACGCAGGAAAATCATGAAATCCGCGCGCCAATTCGCTCAATACGGAGGCGTAAACAGCGATATGCTGCTGGGAGTTGAAAGAATTGAGGACGACGGCGCGTTTACGGACGCGGCCGCGGATTTCTCCGTAAAGGAAACTGAGGAACGTCAAGAGATTCTGGAGCAGCTTAGCGTGCTTGAGAGGATGAAGCGCGTAATCGGCATTATCGAGCGTGAGACAGAATATTCAAGGATAGACATGGAGATCACGGAACAGGTAAAAAAACAAATTGACTCAAACCAAAGGGAATACTATTTGAGGGAAAAGCTAAGGGCCGTGCGCAAAAAGCTTGGCGAGGGCGAGGATTCCCAGGCCGATGAGTATCGCGAACGGATGGAGAAAAAGTCGCTGCCGCCCAAAGTGCGCGCAAAGCTTGAGCAGGAGATAAACCGCATGAGCATGCTTCCGCCCGGCTCGCATGAGGCGCCGGGGATGATGAACTATGTGGAATGCGTCCTGGACCTTCCGTGGACAGAGGAGAGCGGAGGCGAGGCGGATATCGGCCGCGCGCGCGCAGTGCTGGATGAGGATCATTACGGCCTGAAAAAAGTGAAGGAACGTATCGTCGAGTATTTGGCGGTGGGAAAGCTGACGGGCAAAATAAACGGCCAAATACTATGCTTCGTCGGCCCGCCCGGGGTGGGGAAAACCTCGATATGCGCTTCCATCGCGCGCGCTCTTAGCAAAAATTTTGAACGAATGAGTTTAGGCGGGATAAATGACGAATCCGAAATCCGCGGGCACAGGCGCACATATATCGGCGCGATGCCCGGCCGCATAATCGCGGCAATGCGCCGTGCGGGCACTGTAAACCCGGTAATACTGTTTGACGAAATCGATAAACTCTCCAAGGATTACCGCGGCGATCCTGCCGCCGCCATGCTTGAAGCGCTCGACAGCGCGCAGAATTTCGCCTTTCAGGATCATTTTCTTGAACTGCCCTATGATTTATCCCGGGTGATGTTTTTAACGACCGCAAACGGCAAAGAGACGATACCGCCCCCACTTTTGGACAGGTTGGAGGTTATTGAGCTGGAAGGCTATATCGAAACGGAGAAAGCGCAAATAGCGAGGCGGCATCTCATACCTAAGCAGCTTGAAAAGCACGGGCTCAGAAAAAGCGCGCTAACCATCCCCGAAACCGTTGTTTATGATATTATACGCGGATATACGTCGGAATCGGGCGTGCGCGAACTGGAAAGAGCCATAGCGGCGGTGTGCCGAAAGGCGGCGTGTGAATTCGCCGGGGGGAAGAAATCCAGAATAACACTTACCGCGCGTAAGCTTGAAAGCTATCTGGGCAGACCGAAACACATTAATAAAGCCGCGTCCGGCGGGCAGGTCGGCGTAGTGAACGGCCTTGCGTGGACGGCGGCCGGAGGTACGGTGCTTCAGATTGAGGCCCAGCCGACGCCCGGCAGCGGCAGGCTCGAAATTACCGGCAAGCTCGGGGAGGTTATGCAGGAGAGCGTGAAAACAGCGTTAACCTTCATCCGCGCGAACGCGGCACGACTGAATATTCCTGAAAATTTTTTGGAAAAGTATGATCTGCACGTTCATGTTCCGGACGGCGCAACGCCCAAGGACGGGCCGAGCGCGGGAATAACCATAGCGACGGCTATCGCAAGCGCGCTCACGGGGATACCGCCGCGCCCATTAACGGCCATGACGGGCGAAATCACGCTTAGAGGCCGAATTCTCGCCGTTGGCGGGCTTAGGGAAAAGCTGCTCGCCGCCGTCCGCGCCGGCGTTCATACGGTTATTATACCGGAGGATAACCGCGCCGACCTTGACGATGTACCCGAGCAGATACGCGCCGCGTTGAACATCGTAATGCTTAAGGACGGCTGGTCCGTTCTGGAGGCGGTGCTATCACAAAGTCCGGCGCTTAATAACGCGGCGAGCGAGGCGGCGCTGATACCCCCCAAAAACACGGGGCGGGCGGTGCAATAGCTTATTTGGAGGTTTTGAGCAAAAATGGAGAAGGCGTTCGCCATTCGGCAAGCGGAATTTGTTACCAGCGTTGGGCTTGGCGGGGATTACCCGGAAAGACGCGGGATTGAAATAGCCATTGTTGGCAAATCCAACGTCGGTAAATCGAGCATCATTAACTCGCTGTGTAATAATTATAAGCTCGCGCGCGTATCATCCAGCCCCGGGAAAACGAGGCTTATCAATTATTTCAGCATCAACAACAGCTTTTATCTCGTCGATCTTCCGGGATACGGGTTTGCCAAAGCGCCGAAAATAGAGAAGCAGCGCTGGGGAGAGCTGATGGAGGCTTATCTGTCGTCCGGGCGCGTGGGACATATAATCCAGCTTTTGGATATACGTCACGCGCCGACCGAGGAGGATAAACAGATGTTCCGCTGGATACTCTATTATGGCGTGCCGTTCACGCTTGTAGCGACTAAATCGGATAAGCTTGCTAAATCAAAGCGCCTCCAGGCCGCGAATACGGCTGCCGGGCTCCTTGGCGCGCCGCCTGCGGCTATCCCCTATTCTTCGTTCAGCGGTGAAGGCAGGGATGCGCTTATAGCGGGTATTGGGCGCGTAGTAAATGATTCTTCATCGTTTTTCGGTGAAAATTAAATGCGCTATTGACATAGCATAGGCGTGTTCGCATAATAGTGAAGTGTACGAATAGTAAGTGTAAAGCAATCTCAAAACCTCGTAAGATGACGTATGCGGAACCGGCTTGCCGAGATTCCGGTCTTATGGATACGGCGGCGAGTTAATTTATGGAGGAGCGATTGGCCATGGGTTTGAGGAAGTGCCCCAAATGTGAACTTAATTATATTCGTGACGACGAAAAGTTTTGCAACGTCTGCCGTCGTGAAATGAAGGGCGAGGCTGAACCGGAGGAGGTCGTAATATGCATGGAATGCGGCGAGAACCCCGTTGTGAGAGGTTCGGAGCTTTGCGCCGTATGCCTGCGTGAAAAGCGCCGCCAGGAAAAGCTGGAGAAACTTTCGGACGAATTGGAGGCGGCTGACCCCCTTGATTTGGTTGATGTTGAAATGGATGAGATCGAGGTCCCTCTATCCTCCGACATTCCCGAGAACGAGCTGGAGGAGATTGACAAGGAGCTTGGCGATGATGTGACGCTTGAGGAAGGGCATGTTCTCGCGGAATAACGTATGAAGATATTTGCCATTGGCGATTTACACCTGCCCGGTAACGCCGGAAAACCCATGGACGTTTTTGGAACGGGATGGGAGCGGCACAGCGAGAGGATTGCCGAGGCGTGGGCCGATTTAGTCGGAGAGTCGGATCTAATGCTGATACCCGGAGACATCAGCTGGGCGATGCGCATTGACGCCGCCGCCGAGGATTTGTGCTTGGTATCAAAGCTCCCGGGCCGCAAGGTATTAATAAGGGGCAATCATGATTACTGGTGGAATTCTGTTTCAAAAGTAAGGGCCGCGCTGGGCGAAAACGCGTATGCGCTTCAAAACGATTCCATAACGATTGGGGGCGTATCCATAGCCGGTTCGCGCGGCTGGAATTTGCCCGGCTCCAACGGCTTTAACAATGAGGATGAGAAGATATACAAGCGCGAGTTGCTGAGGCTTAATCTGTCCTTATCCAGCATGGATAAGGGAAACGTTCGCATCGCCATGACGCATTTTCCGCCGATGGGCGATAACCTAAAAGACACCGGCTTTACTGATCTTTTGAAGGAACATCACGTTCAATACGCGGTTTACGGACATTTGCACGGAAGGGCGTGCAGAAACGCGTTTGAAGGGGAGATGGACGGAATACGGTATTTTTTGTGTTCCGCCGATCATCTGGGGTTTACGCCCCGGCTTATTGCCGAAGTTTAACGGCGAATTATTCTTATTTAATTATGTAGATATATGAGAAATGGTATTTAGACGCGAATTCTATAGAGATGAATGGTATAGGCAACTTCTAAATTTTCTATAACACTATATTGCGTAATTCAGAGTAAACGTTAATTTTATCACAAGGAAATCTACTGGCAAACTTAATGCTGTTCAGTTTGAATAAGGCTTTAAAGCTACAGCTAAGTTGAATTGTTTGGCTTAGCAGATGGCGTAAAGTTATATGCTTAAAATAATATAGGTTAACGTTTTAAAGATTGATTTTTCGGACATGTTTGAGCAAACGAGGACAGGATTTAACGCCTTAAATCCGTTATGCTTATAACAAGGGAGGGTTAAGCATGGAAACAATGAAACTTTTGCAGCAGGCTATATGCTATATGGAAAAACGTCTTTTAAATAGCATAAGCTATGAGGATGTCGCCAAAAGCGTGTGTATGTCGAGCTATAATTTATACAGTATATTTAGTTTTACGGCAGGAATGACGCCAACGAATACATCATGAACAGGCGCCTTTTGTTAGCGGGTCTGGAGCTTCAGACAACTGATATTTCAGTGATTGACGCCGCGTACAAGTATGGCTATGAAACGCCGGAAAGCTTCTCAAAGGCTTTTTCATATTTTCATTGACGCCAAAGCTGGCAAAGCGTAAAGGTACAGAACTTCATCTGTTTAATCCCCTCGTAATCAAATTAACGATGGAAGGCGGTATGAATACAAAATTGAGAGCAGAGGCGGCCAGAGGTTTATTGCTTTGGCAAGAGCATTTCCAAATGAAATCATCAATGATGACAACAAACATAGTATCCCGGATTTTTAGACTCAGTGTCACGAAAAAACTTATACAGCGCATAAGATTACTTCGTCCTGAAGGTAAAAGGGGATTTGTATGGGTTATGCAATCCCGTAACGAAATTCAATTATGATATAGACGTAATCACCGATGAGATAACCGACGTTTCACGGATGGACGAGGCTGTAAGCGGCGGATTTTTAATTTGGGAAATGAAGCCAATGGATTACGCTGTATACAAATGCATTGGAACCGGTGAGGATTGTATCAGTGAAACATAGAGAAATTCTTCAAAGAATTTGTTCCGCAAACAGGATAAACTCAAACGGATGATACCGATTATGAAGTTTATTCTGAAAAGGGCGAAAAGGGCCTGTTCTGTGAGCTTTGAATTCCTGTAAAAAAGTGTGACAGCATAAACGCGTTATGAACCGAGGCAACATGAGGGCTAAAACGAAAGCGTTTGCCTTCATGTTTGGGCTGTGAAACAGTAGAGGTTAAGAGCGTTTTAGGTATAGCAGACTTTTGGCCGCGAAAAGGTTACAATATAAGTTTTGATATAATATCGATAAAAACGGTGTTTTGCCTAGAGAGAAGTGATATTTATACTTTTGTAATTTATATTTTCTCGTAGTACTTCCTTAACGCGCGGGGAATGGGCATCGATTGGCGCGTTTGGTACACTTTAATTAAAAGTTACTAGCTTATTAAACATACCAATCATACAATTTAGGCGGAATGCGGGTTTCCCGCCATACATGGTTGTTCAACCCATTTATATAACATTGCTAACGCTTTTAGATTTTACATTGACAAAGCTGTATCCGTTATCTATAATGGTAACGGCTCGAAGCTTTGGAACGGCTGGCGATTTGTTAATATCGTAAAATTGGTTTTTGCCTAAACGGGGTTCATCCGCATAATAATATGCGGCTGTTAGGCCGGAAGGGTGCGCGGGGATTTCCTGTTTTATATGCTGCTATGGAGGATAAACTGGCTCATATAAGGCGGGAATAACAGTAGGGCCAAGGGAAGCGTACGCCGCCTTAAACGCGTACTGTAAGATTAAAACTGAATATGCACCTGTAGCTCAGCAGGATAGAGCGTCCGCCTCCTAAGCGGAAGGCCTTGGGTTCGAATCCCGACAGGTGCGCCACGTCGGGGCAAAGTCCGCTTTGCTCCGTTTTTTTAGTAATAGAAAAACATCCGCCCGCTGCCTTGCCCTTCCTTTAACGCAAAAAGTCGCGCTAGCTGCGGTAAAACATACTAAATCTTTATCGCACTCCATTCGTGTAGCACAAACACGGTATACAAGTACGGCTGGTAATCTCAAAAGCCGCGACATTAACGCGTTCCCCTTTTTTTGCAAAACTTGCCATAGCCCCAGTAGCCAATACTATACCCTCCGGCATTGCAACAGCGTAAGTTTCAGCAAGCCCACCTACAGAAGCATTGTATACAGAAACAGAACGGTATTCGCCGATTCCAGAAGCATTTATATACTTGCGGGAATTTCGGCGCTGCCATGCAGACAATCGGGATGTTTTTTGTTTTGCATACCCATAATCAAGGAGGATAGCTTACAACGCAACATATTACTGCGCAAGTCAATGCATTTTGCATGGAAGCGATATCATTGTTTACAACTGCTTTAAATCCCCTGTACTGCAATTCTAAAACCCAATGATTATTGTTCATAATATTTTCCGGGTCGAACCCAATATCAAATATTGGCCAATAATGGCCATTAAAACGGAGTTCTTCATCTTCACTAATATACACTTCTGATATAACGCATGTCAAATCACCAGCAGTGAAAAAATGCGCCAGACTCCCGATTGCGGGCACCTCGTTTGAGTCGATGAAGGCTTGCTGATTCCCCAAAGGATTATGAAAAGTGCTGATATGAAGAAATAGTTGTAACAAAAATTTACGGAAACTCGTGGATGAGTCGTATTCGTACTATTGCCAAAACATGCGAATATACGCGTATGATTTTATGCACATATAGCACATTGCATAAACCCGTGATAAAAGCGTACGGATTAGCTTTTGACACGGCGATTTTACGGCGTTATGATAGGAATATCAATTATCACATTCAAGGGTTTAAATGAATAACAGGAGGATACGCGATGAAGATTGTAGTTATAACGGGCAGCCCGCACAAAGCAGGAACATCCGCCCTGCTTACGGAGAGGTTCATCCGGGGCGCGGGCGAGGCGGGGCATCAAATCTATCGTTTTGACGCGGCGTTTAGGGATGTGCATCCCTGTATCGCCTGCGAAGCGTGCCGCGATACCGGCCGAGGCTGCGTTTTTGACGATTCCATGGAAGAGCTGAACCCCCACCTTCTGGCGGCGGACGCCGTGATTTTTGTATCCCCGGTTTACTATTACGGCGTAACCGCACAGATTAAAGCGGTAATCGATAGATTTTACGCGAACAACGCTGCGCTTCATACCCCGAAGAAAACCGCGCTCATACTCACGTTCGGCGACGATACGATGGAATCCGCAAACGGGGCCATCGCGACGTATAAGGGCATGACGGGTTATCTGGGATGGGAGAGGGCTGGGATAATCGCGGCGCTTGAATGCTACACCGTGGAGGACATAAAAAAGACCCGTTTCCCGGAAATGGCGTATGAGCTTGGGAGGGGTATTTAGTCCCCTCCAGCTCGCGCGGCCGCGCTTATAATAGAGTACCTCCGCGGGCTAAGCCGGCCCGCGGAGGCGTTTTTATAAAACCTTCTGTTCAATAATGCGCGCGATTTGTTCTTCAAAGATTTTTAAACGTACCCTCGCCCTTAACTCGGGCTCAAATATGCGTCCGCAGGGCCGCTGTCTGAAACGCGCGGCATATGAGATGAGCATCGTCACGGCAGGCACACGGAGCCTTGCTCCGCGCTGTTTTGCCAATAGTATGAAGGTAAAGCCAAATGGCTCAAATGCCGCGCGGTATGGAAAACCCCGGAAATAAAACGATTGAAACAAAACGCGGCTCAAAACACGGCTTGTAAGGGACCGCGCAGGGATAACGATAAGCAAATTTTACGTTTATAATCTCGTAACCCGCAGCCCTCAATGCGCACGCTGTGTTTAGAAGCATGTATATTCTAATCCCTTTGCCCGTGCTTTCTTTGAACGAACCAGCGATCCTCTTCAAGAAACAGGTACGTTTCCTTACCCTTAATGCTGACGGTATAGCGAAGGCCCGCGCCGCCCGCCTTGAGACTGGCCGCGCGCCGCACATCCAGCACCCGGTCGATTTCATACGTGCGCCCGTCCTCCCACTCTACGCAGAGCGGGCGCAGCCTTCCATCCGGCGAAAATTGCGCTTTTACCGTTACGTACACCTTCAACTGCATAATATCACCCGCCAAAGAACCCGATGGGATGGATAATATGATCCTCCTTCGGGTTCAGTCCGCCCAGACGCGGATCCTCGTATAAGGCGCCGCGCAGCACCGCCTCATGCCCGAACCGGGCGCGCAGAGAGTCAATCGCTCGCTCCAGCTTTTCCTGCCGCAGGCGGGTGTTTACGCTTTCATCAAATAAGGACGTCTGTACCGGCGTATCCTCCGCCGCCAGGCCGCATGCCCTCAGGCCGACGCTTCGCAGGGGGCGCGGCCATTGATAATGCCTGCGCAGCAGGGCGAGCGCCGCGTTCCACAATTCGTTTGACAGGTTTGTGGGCTCGCGGAGCTTCATTTGCCGCTCAATGGTATTAAGCTGATTATCCCTCAGGCTTATCTGCACCGTGCGCCCTTTGAGCCCGTATTCCCGCAGGCGCGCGGCCACGCTGTCCGCTAGCGTCCAAAATACGATGCGCGCGTCCTGTTCGCTGACTAAATCCCGCGGAGCGGTGGTTGAATTGCCTACGCTTTTAATAACGCTCTCCTGCCCGGCGCGGCGTACGGGCGAATAATCCTCGCCGTTGGCGAACCGGTAAAGCACAAGCCCCCATTTGCCAAACCAGCTTTGCAGCAGCCGGGGATCGGCTGAGGCTACGCCGCCGATGGTGGTAACGCCGCGCTGACGCAGCTTGCGCGCGGTTGCGGGGCCTACGTATAGCAGCTCGTTCGCCGGAAGCGGCCAGGCGCGCTTTCTGA
>OHTZ01000139.1_pt1 | contig 50129 bp, 29 predicted proteins | sample 1579011 | NCBI WGS metagenome assembly OHTZ01 (sample SAMEA3879603, study PRJEB24766) | human gut metagenome | biome: human-associated habitat; feature: feces | place: USA | collected 1985/1987
AAGGGCAAGGGCTACAAGCCTGCCGAGGAAAGCCCCAATAAGTTCCATGGTACCGGACCTTTTGATATTGCTACCGGCAAAAAGATTACTAATCCGAATGCACCCGTAAGCTATACCGAAGTTTTTGGTAAAACTTTGACTAAACTGGCTGATACCGACGATAAAATCGTGGGTATTACTGCTGCTATGCCTGACGGCACCGGACTTAATATTTTTGCCGAGGCGCATAAGGATCATTTCTTTGATGTTGGTATTGCCGAGCAACATGCGGTGACTGCGGCTGCAGGCATGGCTGCTGCCGGAATGAAGCCTGTGGCGGCAATTTATTCTACCTTCATGCAGCGTGCTTATGACTCCATCATGCACGATATCTGCATGCAGAAGCTGCACGTAACGCTGTGTCTGGACCGTGCCGGTCTGGTGGGAGAAGACGGACCTACCCATCACGGGGCTTTTGATATGGCTTACTTGCGTCCTATTCCGAATCTGGTCATCGCTTCTCCTTATAACGAGCATGAATTGCGCCGGCTGATGTACACTGCCCAGTTGCCGGATAAAGGGCCTTTTGTCATTCGTTATCCTCGTGGACGGGGAGTGTTGACCGACTGGGAATGCCCGTTGGAAGCCATCGAAGTCGGTAAGGGACGAAAGCTGAAGGAGGGTACCGACCTGGCTGTCATCACCATTGGGCCGATAGGTAACAAGGCGGCAGCGGCGATTGTCCGGGCGGAGAAGACGTTGGGCTGCAGCATTGCCCACTACGATTTGCGTTTCCTGAAGCCGCTGGATGAGGCTTTGCTACATGAAGTGGGACAGAAGTTCACGCACATATTGACCGTAGAAGACGGGGTGCGTAATGGTGGTATGGGCAGTGCCATACTGGAGTTTATGAACGACCATGGCTATTATCCGCGGGTGACACGTCTTGGGTTGCCCGACCGTTTTGTGCAGCATGGTCCCGTGAATGACTTGTACGCCATTTGCGGCATTGATGAGGAAAGTATATTGAACACAATCACTCAGATTATCAAGATATGAAAATTATTATCGCAGGTGCAGGTGCCGTAGGTACTCATCTGGCCAAACTGCTTTCCGGTGAAAAACAGGATATTATCCTGATGGACGAAGACGAGAGCAAGCTGAGTGCCATGGGAAGCAACCTGGACCTTATGACCGTGAATCTGTCGCCTACGTCCATTAACGGGCTGAAAGAGGCCGGAGTGTCCGGAGCCGATTTGTTTATCGGGGTTATGCCCGACGAAAGCCGTAACATGACGGCTTGTATGCTGGCGACCAGTCTGGGGGCAAAGAAAACCGTGGCTCGTATCGACAATTATGAATATCTGTTGCCCAAGCACAAGGAGTTTTTTGCCAAGCTGGGAGTACATTCCCTGATTTATCCGGAGATGCTGGCTGCCCGCGACATTGTGGATGCCATCAAGATGAGCTGGATACGGCAGTGGTGGGAATTTGCCGGAGGAGTACTGGTGCTTCTGGGAACCAAGATGCGTGAGCAGGCGGAGATTCTGAATGTGCCTTTGCACGAGCTGGGAGGAAGAAACATTCCGTTCCATATCGTGGCCATCAAGCGTGGCAACGAAACCATCATTCCACGGGGTGATGATGTCATCAAGCTGAACGACATCGTGTACTTTACAACTACCAAGAAATATATCCCTTATATCCGTAAAATCTCCGGAAAAGAAAACGAGGCCGATGTGCGGAATGTGATGATTATGGGCGGAAGCCGTATTGCCGTACGTACCGTACAGTATATGCCGGAGTACATGAAAGCGAAAATCATTGAGAGCAACATAGCCCGTTGCAACCGCCTGACGGAACTGGTGGACGATGGAGTGATGGTGATTAACGGAGATGGACGGGATATCCAACTTCTGCTGGAGGAAGGCATCAAGAATACGGAGGCGTTTGTGGCATTGACCGGCAACTCCGAAACCAACATTCTGGCCTGTCTGGCCGCCAAGCGGATGGGAGTGACCAAGACCGTGGCGGAAGTGGAGAATGTGGATTATATCAGTATGGCCGAAAGCCTGGACATCGGAACGGTCATCAATAAGAAATTCATAGCCGCCAGCCATATCTATCAGATGATGCTCGATGCCGATGTGTCGAATGTGAAATGTCTGACTTTTGCCAATGCCGATGTGGCCGAATTCACCGTCAAGCCGGGGGCTAAGATAACCAAGCAGCCGGTGAAAGATTTGGGACTTCCCAAGGGAGCCACCATCGGTGGGTTGATTCGGAATGGAGAAGGTATTCTGGTGACCGGTAACACCATGATTCAGGAAAACGATCATGTGGTTGTGTTCTGCCTGGGTATGATGATTAAGAAGCTGGAAAAATATTTTTAATTGCAATTTTTAAGCCGAAAAGGTGGACGGATGCGTCTGGACGCGTTGTTCTAAATAAAAAACATTATGGAACTACGTATTCAGACGCATTTATTTTTTGCCTTGTGGGCTTGTATACTTTTTTTGTGGGGGTGTGGTACTTATCAGGTAGACGATGATACGGAAACGGTGGAATCCTCCGGCCCTTATGTGATGGATGTGGCTCTGTCCAATGCATCGCTTTTCACTTCCCTTTATCCTTTGCAACTCTATCTGTTCGATTCGAAAGGGGCGACTGTCTGGAATGAAGAGGTACAGGCGCAGACGGAATGGCCTGTCCTGTCCCAGCCGACAGGGGATTATGTACTTGCGGCTATCTCCGGCCTTTCATCGGAAGACTATCTTCCTCCGATGAGCTTAAACGCCAAGCAGCTGTTGACTTTCTCGCAAGGGAACTGTGCAGATACGCCGTTGGTGATAGGAAAAAATGTAGTGAAACTGAAGAACGACGTAAAGATATCCATGAACTTGTCGTATGCGGTCGCGGCGTTGTATTTGTCGTTTGGCGGTGTGCCCGACGACGCTATCGTAGTAGAGGCACGCATCTCGCCGGTAAGTTCCGGAATAACTTTAGAGGGGAATTGGAACAATGACGGGCAGTTTGCCTCTGTGCCGTGCCAAAAAGTAAGAGGCATCTGGAAAGCGGGGCCTGTCTATGTCTTTCCGTCCGAAAGCAGTCAGACCCATCTCTCGTTAAATGTCAAGACCGCCTCCGGAGAAACGGTATATGGTTATTTCTTCAGCTATCCCTTGGAGGCAGGAAAACCGTATCGGTTTGTCAGCACGGGGGATGGCGAGGTCTCATTGGAGGGAAACGGACAGATAGAGGGCTGGACTCCCGAAGTTTCTGAGGAATTTCCTTTTGAGAACATGACTCCCGAAGAGGATTGGGACAATCCGCAACCGGATGTGCCGGATGGAGATGAGAATCCGGAGGGAGAGGAAGAAGAGAACGGCGGCACCAGTGATGAAAACGGAGATAACGGTGATGTGATGGTAGCCGAGGTGCTGCCGGAGTCGGGAAGCATCTGGGGACCCTTCTTTGTGTGGAAAGTGGAATCTGTTTCTTCCAATGAGGTGGAAGCTACCCTTGTTTCTCCCCGCCAGTGGCTGTTGAAGAAAGCGGAGGCTGTTTCCGTTTGCACGGCGTATGAGGTGGATGGAATCTCGGGGTGGAGGACATTAACGACAGAAGAAGCCGAAGAGTTTCGTGAGCAGTATGCCAGTACGTTGGAAGAACTGAATGAAATCTTACAGGAAAATGGGATTGACAGTTTTGATAAATACGATTGCCGGTATCTCTGCAATAATCTTAACTCCACTTTTTGTTTCTATAATAACAAGATACTCAATTCCGGGGAGACGGTAGACTATGCTTTGCGCCTGGTAAAGAAGGTACGGGTGGAAAAGGCAAAATAAGACATGAAAAATCCCGCCACTGGGCGTAGAATGCTCTGGGGCGGGATGTGATGTCTTATTTCAAATCAGGTGTTGGGCTTCCAATTCCTGGGCCACATTTTCCACTTCTTCGTACCATGCTTCTCCGAATTTTCGGATAAGCGGTTCCTTCAGGAACTTGTAGACCGGCAGGTTTTCTTTTCTTCCGAGCAATACCGCGGCTTTACACACATCCCAGCGATGATAGTTCAGGGCCTTATAAGGACCGTAATCGCTGACACGGATGGGATAAAGGTGGCAGGAAATCGGTTTGTAGAAACTGCATTTCCCTTCGCGGAACGCTTTCTCGATGGCGCAGTAGCAGAATCCTTTTTCATCGTAGCAGGTGAACACACAATCCTTTCCGTTGACGATGGAGGTCACCAGGTCACCGTCCTGGTCGGTATAGACCACTCCTTGACGTTTGATGACGGCTTGTGCCTCCGGTGAAAGGTCATCCCATATAACGGGAAGCACCTCTTCCAGCTTTTCCACTTCCTCCAGTTCCACTGGGGCTCCGGCGTCCCCTTCGATGCAACATTCACCCTTACAGGCATTCAGGTCGCACAGGAATTTTTCCCGGAAAATGTCCAGGCTTACTATTACGTCATCAATCTGTACCATACGTTAGTTTTTTTGTGGGGCAAAGATACGAATCTTCTGCCATATCCCATTAAGTCTCGGACGAAAATCGGTGCATAACCTTGGGATAACTTCTGCTTTCCGGAAGCGGCAGGCTGGGAAAAATGTGCTACCTTTGCAGTCCGAAAAAAGAAGAGGTGGATATGTTGTTACCCTATTTGCATAAAGAATTCATTGAGGCCGGATGTGATGAGGCTGGACGTGGGTGTCTGGCTGGAGCAGTCTATGCGGCAGCCGTTATTCTGCCTCCAGGATTTCGCAATGAGTTGCTGAACGATTCCAAGAAACTGACAGAGAAACAGCGTTATGAATTGCGTACGGTCATTGAGCAGGAAGCCACGGCGTGGGCCGTTGGAGTGGTATCGCCGGAAGAGATTGATAAAATCAACATTCTGAATGCCTCTTTCTTGGCTATGCACAGGGCTGTTGCCCAGTTGAAGGTGGTTCCCCAGCACCTGCTGATTGACGGTAACCGCTTCAATCCTTATCCGGACATTCCGCATACTACCATCGTAAAAGGAGACGGGAAATACCTGTCCATTGCGGCAGCTTCCATTCTGGCAAAGACCTACCGTGACGATTACATGAACCGTCTGCACGAAGAATATCCCATGTATGACTGGAAGGGCAACAAGGGCTATCCCACCAAGAAACACCGTGCCGCCATTGCCGCATACGGCACTTCCCCCTATCATCGCATGAGCTTCAATCTGCTGGGCGATGGCCAGCTTTCCTTCGATTTTTAAGGTGTGGAAAACAGCACAGCCTGTTAATAACCCGTCGAAGTTATTAACAAGCTGTTGAAAACTCTGTTTGTTTTACACCGTTCCCTGGATGGACAAGAAGAAAAAGATTCCTGTGCCCACCATCAGAATACCAATCAAGGCATAGAACCAGCGGGCTTGTTTCCGTCCTACGTTTCTCACAACAAATTGTGTGTTTTTGGCCGTGAAAAACCAGTTCCAGTTGCAGATGGCCGCCAGCAGGGACAGGAGTCCCACCAGGACGAACAAGGCCTGTATGAAATAGTGTACTTCCATTTTTAATCGTTATTCTCGTCGAAACGTACCGTGCGGGTACCGTCTTCGTTTTCATCGATGTGTACGCTGACCGCATCGCCTGGAAGCAGTTCCTCAATCAGTTCCGGCCATTCGATGAAGCAGAGTGCGCCGCTGTAGAAATAGTCTTCATATCCCATGTCGTACACTTCTTCCAGTTTTTTGATGCGGTAGAAGTCGAAGTGATAAATCAGTTCTCCGTTTTCATCCGAACGGTATTCGTTGACAATGGCGAATGTCGGTGAGTTAATGACGTCCGTCACGCCCAGTTCTTCGCATACGGCTTTGATAAAGGTTGTCTTTCCTGCCCCCATTTTTCCATAGAAGGCAAAAACCGTGTTGTCACCCATGGCTGCGATAAATTTCTTGGCAGCTTCGTGGATGTTTTCCAGTGAATCAATTTTTATTTCCATATACTGTGATTTTAACTTGAATGCTTATGTTACAAAATTAGGATAAATCTCCCTCAGCTCATTCGTTTTTTGCGGAGCATGCAAAATATTTTGGCTCCTACATAAATCAGGATGGACACGAAAATGATAGCCGCTCCCGAAGGTACCCGCAGCTGGTATGACAGCAGCAAACCGCCCAGGCATCCCAGGTAACCGATACCGATGGAAAGCCAGATAATACGTTTGAAACTGTAGGTGAAAAGGTTGGCCGTCATCTGCGGAAGGGTCAGCAGGGAAATGGCCAGTACGATGCCCACCATCCGGAGGCAGGCCACGATGGTCAGTGCGATGAAAGCCATCAGGGTATATTCGAAGGCACTCACGGGGATGCGCTGGGAACGGGCAAATTCCCGGTCGAAGGCAATGGCCGTGATGGGCCGGAGAAACAAGGTGAAAAAGGCGGTAAGCGCCAGGCTCAACACCACCAGTAAAAGGATGTCCGCCCGCGTGATGGTCAGGATGTTGCCGAAGAGGAACGAAGAAAGGTCGGGTGTGAATCCGGGTGCCAGAAAGCTGAAGATGATACCCACAGCCATGCCGAACGTCCAGAATACGGCGATGGCCGAGTCTTCGCGCATGTCGCTGCGTTTGCTGAGCCATTCTACGCCGAAAGCCGACAGCACAGAAAACACTGCCGCGCTCAGAATCGGAGAGATACCGGCGTAGAGTCCGATACCGATGCCTCCGAACGAGGCATGCGTGATACCCCCGCTGATGAATACCAGCCTTCGGGTCACGATATACGTGCCGATGATGCCGCAGGCGATGCTGGCGAAAAGACTACCCAGCAGCGCATGCTGGAAAAAAGTATAATGCAACAATTCGAGGATATTCATGGGCAAGTGAGGGAGGGTTAATGGAAACGGCGTTCTCCGACTATCAGGAACAGCTCGTCTTTCAGTTCATCGGGAATTTCCACGCCACGGAGTTGCAGGCTGCGGCACCATCCGGCCACTTCCTCCTCTTTCATGGTGTACATGATTTCCCGGAATTCATCAATCTCTTTTTCCGTATAAGTATCCGACGGATGCCCCTTGAAGCGGTCCAGTTCCTCATCGTCGTAATACTCTATCTGTTTGCTGACGGCCGCCAGCAAACTTTCTTTTTCGCAGACCTGATGTTGTCCGCAGCATTCCCCATCCACCGTCTTGACTTCCGGGGCTTCTGTCAGTTCTCCGCGGTCAATCTTCTTTTGTACGGAGCGGTTGTAGAAAAATCCGGCCACCAGTCCAAAGAGAACGACTCCAATTAATATGATGATTAAAATCCACATGATACAATCAGTTTTGAGTGAGATGAAAACCAGCTTGCTGCAAATCTTCCCAGAACCGGGGATATGATTTGGAGACTACTTGTGGGTTGCGCACATACAACGCGCCTTGGCGTAATGCCGCCGGTGCAAAGGCCATGGCCATGCGGTGGTCTTCGTACGTGTCGATGACTGGCGGATTCTGCGGTTCGCACCGTTCACCCGTCCAGGCAAGTACAGAACCTTCGCTTTCTTCCAGTACGTAGCCCAGTTTGCGCATTTCTGCGATTAAGGCCGCCATGCGGTCGGTTTCCTTGATTTTCAGACTTTGCAGTCCCGAAAAACGGAAAGTGACTCCCCGCATGGCACATGTCACTACGAATGTCTGCGCCAGGTCGGGCTGGTTCACAAAATTATATTCCAAGTGTTTTACGCAGGAATTTGTCTGGTAGAGTGTGACGGTCTGTCCTTCTCTTTTCGTGCCCACGCCCAGTTGTTCGAACAGTTCCGCTACTTTTGAATCGCCCTGCGGACTCTGTGCGAAAAGTCCCGGAAGGCTTACGGTGGCATCCTGTGGCGACAAGGCTACTGTCTCATACCAGTAGGAAGCTGCGCTCCAGTCGCTTTCTATATAATAAGGTAAAGCCTGATAGGGAGTAGGAGCCACATGAAGGCTGCAGTCGGAAGTCCATTCCACTTCTGCTCCGAAATCCCGCATCACTTTCAGCGTCAGGTTGATGTAAGGACGTGATACGATTTCCCCACTGAGGGTCAGGTCCAGTCCTTTCTCCAGCATCGGACCAATCATCAGCAAGGCCGAGATGTATTGGGAACTCACGTTTCCCGGAAGGGTCAGGCAATTTCCTTTCAGCGTCTGTCCGGAAATTTTCAGGGGAGGATAGCCTTCGTTCTCCACGTATGCGATGTCCGCTCCCAGGCTTCGCAGAGCTTCCACCAGAATCTGGATGGGGCGTTGCCGCATCCGTTCCGTACCGGTCAGGATATGGGTACCGGGTGTAACGGAAAGATAAGCTGTAAGAAAACGCATGGCAGTTCCCGCCGCCATGATGTCAATCACTTCCGGCATGTGAGCCAGCGCTTCGGTCATGACATGCGTATCGTCGCAGTCGGACAGGTTTTCCAATTTGCACTGACTGTGAGCCAGTGCATGGATAATCAGTGCCCGGTTGCAGATACTCTTGGACGAAGGCAACTGAATGGTTGCCTGTATGCGTTCCGGTGGGGTAATGGTTATGCACTTCATGTTGAATCAAATCTTTGAATCGCAAAGATACACAATTTTACGTAGTCGCGCCGTCGTACCCTTATAAAATCTCATTCCTTCTCTGTCGGTGAACCGGCAGGCTGGGACGTGTGACTGGCGATGTATTCGCCCGGTTTCATGCCAAACTGTTTCTGGAAGCACTTGCTGAAGTACGACGGGTTGTTGAATCCCACCATGTAGCTCACCTCGTTGATGCGGTACTGGTTTTCCAGCAGCAGGGAGGCCGCCTTCTTCAACCGGATAATCTGAATCATTTCGTTCGGGGTGGTATTGGCCAGTCCCTTGAGTTTGACGAACAGTCCCGAACGGCTGATGCACAGTTTTTCAGCCAGAAAATCCACCGAAAGCTGGTCGTTGTTCAGGTTCTCCTCAATCAGGTGGTTCATTTTCTCCAGGAACACCTTGTCGGTCTGGTTGGCTGCGATGGAGTTGATGGAAACAGTCGGCATCTGCGAGAATTTCTGTCTCAGTTGCAGGCGCAGTTCCAGCAGGTTTTTGATACAGGCTTCCAGGTATTGCAGAGAGAACGGCTTTTCGATGTAAGCATCCGCGCCACAGTTCATGCTGGCAATCTTGGCATCCGTACCCGTTTTGGCAGTCAGCAGAATGAACGGGATGTGACTGGTCAGCTGGTTGCCTCTCACTGCTTTACACAGGTCGATGCCGTTCATGTGGGGCATCATCCAGTCGCTGATAATCAGTGAAACCTTCTGTTCTTTCAGCTTGTGGAGCGCTTCGGTGCCGTCGGAGGCCGTTACGATGGTATAGTTGTTCTGGAAATGCGAAGACAGGAAATGGAGCATGTCTTCGTTGTCGTCCACGATGAGCATGATGGGCAGCACCTTGTTGGGGGCTGAAGAGTCATGTTGCTCGGGGATGATGTCTTCGGGTAGCGGGCCTGCCGAAAGGATTTCCCCGTTTTCGTTGGTCTGTTTCTCCTGTTTCTGTGGAAGTGTGATGATGAAGGCAGACCCCATTCCCGGTTGGGAGGTCACTTCCACTTTGCCATAATGCGCTTCCACGATACCTTTTACGATACTCAGTCCGATGCCTGTACCCGGTTTGTTTTCCGACGCCTGATAGAAAGGCTTGAAGATTTTGCTCAGTTCCTCTTCGTTCATTCCTTTCCCGTTGTCTTTCACCTGGATAGAGAAAGTCTGCTGCTCCGGTTGTTCTTGGAAGCGGACTTCAATCATGCTTTCCGTATATTTGTTGGCGTTAGTGAGCAGGTTGCTCAATACTTTTGTGATGGCTTCCTTGTCTACGTCGGCATGGAAATCCTTTTCCGGATAGACAACGGAGAAACTGACTCCTTTCTGGTGGAGAGTCGGAGAGAAGCGTTCGCACACGCCCTCCATCAGTTCCCGTACCGATTGTGAGGTGAAGCGCATCCGCATTTCCTTCTGTTCCACTTTCCGGAAGTCGAGCAGCTGGTTCACCAGATAAAGCAGACGCTGGCTGTTGCGGTCGATGATTTCCAGTTCCTGCCGTTCGTTGGACGGGATGTGCGTGGACTGCATCACTTTTTCCAGCGGGCCGATGATGAGTGACACCGGCGTACGGATTTCATGGGCAATCATGGTGAAGAAATTGATTTTCGCTTCATGGATTTCCTTCTCTTTCTTGCTGTTCAGTTCGTCGATGGCTTTGGCATGTTTCTTTTCGCTCCGGCGCACCACGTAACGCAGCAGCAGTCCGATAGCGAGGACAAACAGCAGAAAATAGCCAATCTTGAACGGCAGGGAGAAATAGAACGGAGGATGTACGATGATACGGATGGCAGTACCTTCCTCATTCCACACGTTGTCATTGTTTGAGGCCTTGACCCGGAAGGTATAAGTACCTGCCGGCAAGTTGGTGTAGGTGGTGCTGTGCTGTGCTCCCACATAGTTCCATTCCTTGTCGAATCCTTCCAGAATGTAGGCGTACTGGTTTTTTTGTGGCGTACAGTAGCTTAAAGCCGCATACGTCAGGGTGATGACATTATCTTTGTAGGGGAGATGGATTTCCTCCAGATGGTCGATAGCCTCCGGCAATAATCCTCCTGCCTGTGTCTCTATCCTTTTATTGAATATTTCCAGTCCGGTCAGCACCACGTTGGGTTTTTGTGTATTGAGTTTCAGTTGATGTGGATAGAACGTATTGAACCCGTTGATGCTGCCGATATAGAATTCTCCGTTGCGGGTTTTCAAGGCTGAGGCCATGATAAAGGCTTCACTTTGCAGCCCGTCACTTTTGGTGAAGATTTGTGTGGCTCTTGTGGTGGGCGTGTATTTCACCAGTCCTTTGGCCGTAGTAAGCCATAAACAGTCTTCTCCTTCTAAGATGGCGTTGATGCATTCGTTGGAAATCTTGAGTGGGTGGCGGATAAATTGGTCTTTTTCCGGTTGATAGGAATACAATCCTTCGAACGTAGCCGCCCAAAGTGTTTTTTCTCGGTCGATGCAAAGATGATTGATGAGGTTGCAGTCAAGTCCCTGAGTCTGGTTGTATCTTTTCCAGACCTGCTTTTGGGGAATATACTTGAAAAGTCCTTTTCCTTGGGTGGCTACCCACAGGTTGCCTTGGGCATCTTCCATTATTTTGATGATTAGCGCATCCAGTTTTTTTATCAGGTTGAAGCGGTTTTTCTGGGCATTGAACAGGCAGACTCCGTTCATGGAGCCAGTCCATATTTGCCCTTGTCTGTCTTGAAAAATGTCATAAATATTGTTCTCGTCCAGCCCGTCTTTCATATCGTATTTTGTTATTTGTCCGCTTTGAGTCTCTATGACATAGATTCCGTCACTATAAGTGCCAATCCAGAGTTTTTTTCCGATATGGCATAAGGCATGGACATTTTTGTGGGTCAGATGCTCTCTCCCAGGAAAGTTGACAAACTGTCCTTTGGATGGAGAAAAACAACTCACTCCTGCATCGTCCGAGCCAATCCATATCTCTCCGTTTTCACCTTCACAGAAGCGGCTGATGATTTGTCCATTGAAAAAGGGGAAATTATCTGCTCCGGAATATCCGTGAAATTGTCCACAATAGGGAGGCAGGTAGTTTACTCCGTTATAATAGGTACCTATCCATACACCACCTTCCCGGTCTTTCAGCATCGGATAGATGAATTTGTCGGACAAGGACTCATTACCTTCACCATATTGATTGTAGAGAAAACTTTCTTGGGTAATTGTATTAAAAATAGTCAGCCCTTCATCGGAGCCTATAAAGAAGATTCCGGGAGAATACTCCAGAATGGAATGGATATGCCGTATACCTATACCTTTTTCGGAAACCAGAAACTTTTGTACTTCATGTGTCTGCATATTTAATTTCCAGAGCCCTTTTTCCCAGGTTCCTATCCAAAGATAATTACCCGTATCCTCCCATAAGGCCATAGAATAGACGCCGTCGGGCTCTCCTTGAATGGGAAACACTTCAAAAGTGTTATTGACTTTATTGAGTCGGCAGAGTTGATAAGGTCCTGACACCCATATGTTGTTTTGCTTGTCGTTTAGGATACGGATGGCAATATTGTTATTTTGAGGAATTTCATATTGTATTAACTTGTGGGAGGATACGTTGTATTGGAAGATTCCCTGGTTACGGGTCGCAATCCAAATGTTTCCTTCCTTGTCTTGAATGATATGCATTACCCAGGAAGTAATGCGGGTGTGTGCGTTGGTCTGTGAAGAGAATGCTGTAAAGGTATCCTTTACTGGATTGTAAATATATACTCCATTTTCTGTGCCCAACCATAACTCGTTGGTTTTGGTTTCACAGATAGTATTGATAGTACTTGCATGGAAATTGGAATACAATTTATAGCTTTTTTGATAGAACGTAAACTGGTTTCCGTCGAATCTGCTCAGTCCGTTGTCTGTACCTAGCCAGATGTAGCCCTTTGAATCTTGCAGAATGTCTGCAATATTATTGGATGATACTCCGTTCTCTATGTTATAGTGGCGGAACTGGAATTGGAGGGATGAATTGGCATGTCCCCATAAGCAACTTGCTAAGAAAATGAGTAGGCAATAAAGTGTCCTCATACGTATCTACTTTTTAAGACTGTGCAAAGTTGCTTAAAATATATGAATAAGGCGTATAAAATAATCTAAAAAAGATGATGTGAAAGTCTAATTTTGAAAGGTGGTGTCGGTTGGTTAACACGTGCGGCGGATGAATGTCTTTTGTTTGTCGGTTTTCTTTGTCTTTTGTGTAAAGTTCCGGCCTACTTTGTAGGTTTCCCTGTACGGAACCGTACGTTTCCCCTGGCGGAGCCATACGTTTTCCAATGGGAAAACCTACGTTTCCGGCACGGGAAACATACAAACCGAAGAAAGAAAGTGGATTTTGCATCAAGGCGTTTTCAGCTTTAAGAATTGATAACTGAAATTTCAGCGCAGCCTATCCCCTTCTTGTCTGGAAAAGGATGATAAAATCGTCCGAAGATATGCTATAAAAATCCATTTTGTATTGCATAATATGTTGATTTGTAGTAAATTATACATTTGTAAAATATTTCTTCCCATGCGACTATTTTTGTAGCTGAATGGATGATATTTTTACCCATCTTTCTTATTAAAAGCTACTTTTGCTAAAAGAAAATAAAAACCCAATTTATACAAAATGAAGAACAGACTTTTGATATTGATGAGTGGAATCGCAGTGATGGGAATTACTTCCTGTACCAAGCCTGCTTATCAACAGCCGGATGCTCCGATTCAGGAGGTCCCGTTTACCCAAGTACATATTAGTGACGGTTTCTGGTCGCCTCGTATTGAAACGAACCGCACCGTCTCCATTCCTTCTGCATTTAAGGAATGTGAGAAAAACGGCCGTTTCGACAATTTCGCCATTGCGGGTGGATTGAAAAAAGGAGAGCATCGCGGTGATTTCTCTTTCGATGATACCGATCCTTATAAAGTAATAGAAGGTGCCTCTTATTCACTGGCTGTGAAATATGATCCGAAATTGGACCATTACTTGGACAGTGTAATTAATATCATTGCGGCAGCTCAGGAACCGGACGGCTATCTGACCACCTGCGTCACCAACAAATGCTACCGTCTTTCCGGATGGTGGGGTCATTCCAAATGGGAAAAACTGAACAGCCATGAACTGTATAACAGTGGTCACATGTATGAGGCAGCCATCGCACACTATCGGGCTACCGGTAAACGTACCTTCCTCGATGTGGCTATCAAGAATGCCGACCTGGTATGCAAGGTATTTGGCCCGGGCGAGGGACAGAAGCACGTGCCGTCGGGACATCCCATCATCGAAATGGCATTGTGTAAATTATATAAGGTAACGGGCGACGAGAAATACCTCAACATGGCGAAGTATTTCGTGGAAGAAACCGGACGCGGTACCGACGGTCACAAACTGAGCGAATACAGTCAGGACCACAAGCCTATTCTTCAGCAGGATGAAATCGTAGGTCATGCCGTACGTGCCGGATACCTTTATTCAGGTGTGGCCGATGTAGCAGCCTTGACCAAGGATACCGCTTATTTCCATGCCTTGACCCGCTTGTGGGACAATCTGGTGAGCAAGAAATTGTATATCACCGGTGGTATGGGTTCCCGGGCACAGGGAGAAGGTTTCGGACCGAACTATGAATTGCAGAACCATACCGCTTATTGCGAAACTTGTGCAGCCATTGCCAATGTGTACTGGAACTACCGTATGTTCCTGGCTACCGGCGATTCCAAATACATGGATGTGCTGGAACGTGCCTTGTACAACGGCGTGATTTCGGGTGTGTCATTGAGCGGTGACAAGTTCTTCTATGATAATCCGTTGGAATCCATGGGTGAACACGACCGCCAGCCTTGGTTTGGTTGTGCCTGCTGTCCGGGTAATGTGACCCGTTTTATGGCTTCCATTTCCAATTATGTATATGCCACTCAGCAGAACGACATTTATGTAAACCTGTACATTCAGGGAAAAGCAGAAATGAAGACGGCCGACAATAAAGTAACATTGGAACAGACCACTCAGTATCCGTGGGACGGCAAGATTGCCATCAAAGTCACTCCAGAGAAAGAAGGTAAGTTTGCCATCCGTCTGCGTATCCCCAGCTGGGCAAAATCGGCTCCGGTAGCTTCCGACCTGTATGCGTATACAGATGCCGCCAAGAAATATACGTTGAAAGTCAATGGTTCCGACGTAAAAGGCATGGAAGGTGACGGTTACGAAACACTTGTCCGCGCCTGGAAACCGGGTGATGTGATTGAATTGAATTTGCCGATGGATGTCCGTCGTATCACGGCTAACGACAAAGTGGAAGTCGACCGGGGTATGGTGGCTTTGGAACGTGGTCCGATTATGTTCTGCTTGGAAGGCAAAGACCAGCCCGACAGCATCGTCTTTAACAAGTTCATTCCGCGTGACGCCAAGATAAAGGCTACTTACGATGCCAACCTGCTGAAAGGGGTGATGGTATTGAGTGGAACTGCTAAGGAACTGGGTAAGGACGGCAGTGTGAAAGATGTACCGTTCCGTGCCATCCCTTATTCTACATGGGATAACCGCGGGTCTGACCAGATGGAAGTTTGGATTCCGGAGACCAAGGAATACGCTACTCCGACACCGGAACCGACCATCGCTTCCAAGGCTAAGACATTTACCATTCAGGCCGCTATCCAGAAAGATGCACCCGAGTCGGCAGCTGTGATGTCATACGCATGGGGCGTGAACGATCAGTGGGAACCCAAACGTTCTTCTGATACTTCCAAACCTTATTTCTACTGGTGGTTGAAAGACGGAACACTGGAATCTCTGGCCTACGAGTTTGACCAGCCTTACACGGTTTCGAAAGTAGAGGTCTACTGGCTCGACTTTGATCATTACGACGGCAATTTCCGCGTACCGCAAAGCTGGAAGCTCTATTACAAGAACGGAAATTCCTGGAAAGAAGTAGAAACCAATGATCAATATGGCGTAGAAAAAGACAAGTACAACGTAGTCAATTTCAAGCCGGTCAAGACTACCGGATTGAAAATCTCTGCACAGCTTCAGAAAGGAGCTTCGGGAGGTATTATAGAATGGAAAGTAGAATGATTATTAACCCCTAAATACAAGCGAAATGAATACACATTTAAATCACATGTTGTTTAGTCGTGCATTTGTAAAAGTGTCGGCATGTGTGGTGCTCTCTGCGGGTTGTCTGCCTATGGCAGTCTATGCAGAATCTACTGGAGCACCGGTGGTAGAGAGTGTCTTGCAGCAGAAGACGATCTCAGGTCAGGTGGTCGATTCGAAAGGTGAGCCTGTCATCGGTGCAAATATCATGGAGAAGGGTACAACAAATGGTACCATTACAGATATTGATGGAAAGTTTAGTCTAAATGTCTCTGCCAAAGCTGTTCTTCAGGTTAGTTATATCGGTTATAAGACGCAAGAGATTCCTGCCGGCCAGTTGAAGGCAGGAGCGACTATTACCTTGCGTGAAGATACCGAGGTGATGGACGAAGTCGTAGTGATTGGTTATGGTACACAGCGTAAAGGTGATGTGACCAGTGCAATTTCTTCTGTCAAGGCAGAAGACTTTACAGTGGGTAAGGTGGGTGATGCTGCCGATTTGATTAAAGGTAAGGTAGCCGGTTTGACCATTGCAAAAGGTTCTGGTGATCCGAATGCGACTTCTACAATTCGTCTGCGTGGTGTTATCTCTGTGAACGGTAGTACGACTCCTTTGATTTTGATTGATGGGGTAGAAGGTGACTTGACGACAGTAGCACCTGAAAATATCGAATCTATCGATGTACTGAAGGATGCCTCTGCGGCTGCTATTTACGGTACACGAGGCGCAAATGGTGTGATTCTGATTACTACAAAAAACGGTAAGCGTGAGGCACATACCACAGCTTCCTATTCAGGTTATGTATCTGCTTCTCAGTTTGGCAAGAAACTGGATTTTATGACGGCAGAAGATGTACGTGCCGGAAAGACAAACTTTACGGATAAGGGATATGATACTGACTGGCTGGATGCCATCAGCCGTACAGGTTTTACGCACAATCACAACTTCAATATTACCGGTGGTACCAAGCAGACTACTTATTCTGCAGACTTTACTTATCGTAAGGAAGACGGTGTAATCATGAATACATACGCAGAAGATATTCGTATGCGTTTCGATGTGTCTCACTGGATGTTGAATGACATGTTGAAAGTGAACTTGAATATGGTGAAAAAGTGGCATAAGAATAGTGCGACCAATGCCACTGCTACAGACCAGTCAAATATTTATCGTCAGGCGATTGCCCGTAACCCGACTGCACCGATTTACAATGAAGATGGTTCATACAATGAAGATTTTGGAGTAAACTATTATTATAACCCGGTAGGTATGCTGGAAGAGCGTCTGGGTAACTATACCTATGAAGAAACACGTGCTACCGGTAATATCACTTTTGAACCGATTAAAGGATGGCAGACTAACTTGATGTTGGCAACGAGTCGTTTCGGAGCACATGATAAAGGATATAATACTTCCGACTACTTTAGTAATAAGTTGAACCAGTGGACGGGTTATGCTTATCATACCAATGATGAAACGCGGACTGATAATTTGGAAATTACCTCAAAATACGATTTAAATATAGGAAAACATCGTATGAATGCATTGGTGGGCTATAGTTATCAGTATTATAAATACGAAAGGAATTATGCCAATAACTATGATTTCCCGACAGACTTCTTCCAATGGTACAATTTGGGTATCGGTCAAGCTTTAAAAGAAGGAAAAGCTGGAATGGGTAGTGAGGCTAATGAAAATACCTTGATTGGTTTCTTTGCTCGTGTAAGTTATGCTTATGATAACCGCTATAATTTATTGGTGAGTGTCCGTCGTGAAGGATCTTCTAAGTTTGGTGCTGATAATAAGTGGGGTACATTCCCTTCTGCTTCATTGGGATGGACTATCAGTAATGAAGAATTTATGAAGGGAATTACTTGGGTGAATAATTTGAAACTCCGTGCAGGTTTTGGTATTACTGGTGTCATTCCCAATAATCCATACGAATCGTTGACAAAATATACTTACGGAAGTTCTTATTATTATAGTAATGGAACTTGGTTACCTGGTTTGTCTGTAAGTTCTAATCCGAATCCTAATCTTAGATGGGAAAAATCAACAGAATTCAATGTGGGATTAGATTGGAGTGTATTGGATGATCGTTTGGGTGGTTCTATTGACTTGTATAATAAGAAAACAACTGATTTGTTGTTCTTATATACAGTACCAACTCCTCCGAACTTGTATAATACGACATTGGCTAATGCGGGTTCTGTACGGAATCAAGGAATTGAAGTGGCTGTGAATGCAGTTCCGGTACGTACAAAAGATTTTGAATGGAAAACAGTGGTGACCGTTTCTGCTAATAAAAACAAGCTGATAAGTTTGTCTAACGATTTGTATGAAGCAAATAGTTATATTGATACCGGTGGCTTGGGAGAACCTATTAGTATTTCTACTCATCGTATGGAAGAAGGACATGCTTTAGGAGATTTCTATGGATTGAAATCTGTCGGCGTATCTGAGAACGGTCTATTCCTGATTGAAAAGCCGGATGGGGAGGTTGTAGAGTTTTCAAATGATCAGTTGAAGAATGATGAATACCGTCAATATTTGGGTAGTGGTTTGCCAAAAGTTTATTTGGGATGGACAAACAACTTGTCTTATAAAAACTGGGATTTAAGTATGCAATTCACTAGTCAGTTGGGCTTTAAAATTCTGAATGAACCTCGTGCTTTCTATGAAAATAACTCAATTGCCTATAATCGATTAAAATCAGTTGAAAAGGCACCTTACGGCGGACAATATACTCTGTCTTCTTCTCAGCCTCAGACATTTGTCAGCTATTATTTGGAAGATGGTGATTTCTTGAAGTTAACGAACTTAACTATTGGTTATACGTTCCCGATAAAGAGAGACAATAAATATATCAAAGGTGTTCGTGCTTATTTGTCAGGTGATAATCTGTTCTGTATTACAGGCTATTCAGGACTGGATCCGGAATTGTCAAATCCATATCCTACCTATGCAGGTATTGATTATCGTGACAAGTATCCCTCTATCCGTTCATTTACCTTTGGTTTGAATTTAACTTTCTAATATTGAAGAGATATGAAATCAAAATTATATAAATCATTACTCGGAACAGTAATCGGTGCTAGTATGTTTTCAATAAGTGGCTGTACCGACCTGAGTGAGACTATTTATAGCGAATTGGCATCAGAAAAGTATCAATTTACAGATAAGGATGCTGCTGCAATGTTTGCTCCTGTATATTCCTCTTTACGTAACGTATATTGGGCTTGGAATGGATATGCAGATGTGATGGATGAAACTTCAGATTTGTGGGTAACTCCGCTACGAATTGGAGTTGGTTGGGGAGATCTTTACATCGCTATGCATGAACACAATTTCCATTCACAGATTGACCACTTGTGGACTGAATGGCAATATGCTTATGAGGGTATTAATACTTGCAACAAGTTGTTGGCCGATGAGGCTGTTCAGAAGGTTGAAACTTCAGTTTCACAGCTTCGTGCTTACCGTGCATTGTATTATTATATCCTGTTCGACTTGTTCCGTAATATTCCATTAGACACAACATATGATCATCCTTCTGGCTGGCAGCCGGAGCAGGCTAAACCGCAGGAAGTATGGGATTTCTTGATTACAGAGTTAAATGATATCAAGGATAAGTGTGGTAATGAAGTGAAAATGGGTGAAATTAATAACTATGCGGTACACATGATTCTAGCTAAGATGTATCTGAATCATAACGCATGGTTTAATGATCATTCAGATAATACATATTATCAGAAGTGTATTGATGAGTTGAATCAGGTATTGGCTGGTCCGTTCTCATTAACTTCGAATTATTCAGATAACTTTAAGGAAGATATTTCAACTTCTCCAGAGATTATTTTTGGTATTCCGTTTGAATATTTGTATGCCGGCGGTAACTACTATGCCAACAAATGGATGAATGAAGCAGGACGTGCCACATGGGGATTTACCGGATGGGCTACAGGCGGAAGTGCGGCTTTGCCACAGTTCCTGGAAACCTATGATCCAGATGATACTCGTTTTACGGACTGTTGGATTGAGGGTGAACAGAAAGATATGAATGGTAATACTATTTATGTAGATGGAAAACCTTTGAACTATACCCGCGAAATCCGTAGTACAGATAATCCGGGTTGTTACCCGATGGAAGGGGCCCGTTTGGTAAAATATGAAATCAAGTCGGGCGATTGGGGGACTTCTTACGATGATGTTCCTTTCTTCCGTTTGGCTGATGCTATGATGATGAAAGCTGAATGTTTGTTGCGTTTGGGTGGATACAATGGTGAGACAGAACAAGATGCTGCTGATTTGGTAACCAAAGTTCGTGCACGTGCGTTCAAGGATAATCCAGAAAAAGCAGTACGAACAGTTGCTCAGTTGAAAGGTGGCAGTGTATATAAATATGGTCATCGTGAGAATACAGCCAAACAGGATGAACCGGATAACTGGGTAACTACCGAAGAAGGTGGTGCTGATATTATTTTAGGGGGATTGCTGGACGATCTGGCTTGGGAATTTGTGGCAGAACATCATCGTCGCCAAGATTTGATTCGTTTCCGTATGACTAATGGACAGAATGTATTCAATGGCAAATCTTGGTTCTGTAAAGATCGGACACAGGATATAAATGACAATCACTGTGATATTTTCCCGATTCATAAGACGTTCCTGGAAGGAAACTTAAAGTTAAAACAAAATCCGGGTTATGGAGGTTAATGACAACAATTAAAAAAGATTTATCATGAAAAAGAATATATTATTGGCGTTTTGCTGCTGTTCGTTGCTTGCATTTACTACAGCATGTAGTGATGATTACAATGATGCGAGCTCAAAACATGTATATGGGGAAAATGAGAATCCTTATTTGAAAATTGATACAGAAGCTCAAATCTCCGTTTCAGGCGACTTGGAAGTAAATGGTGCACATTCATATACTGTGAAGCTTGCAGACTATGCTGCAAAGTTTGAAGAAAAGATGGGTATGAGTGTAGATGCAGTTATAGATGGATTAAGTTCAGGTGAAACTGTTTTTTATCCTATTAATATTACGCGTAACCAGTGGTTGAAGACACCCTATAATAAGGATGATGCTGGATGGTATTTCAATTCAGCTAATCAGCCTTGTGCTCAGGATGATGCGGCTTGTAAGGCATCTGTTGTATTGGATAAGGCTAATAAAGAATTGGTGTTTGATTTGACTGAAGGTGGAATTGCTGCCGGTACGGTGCTGTCATTGGAAGTTGGATTTGCCAAAAACGGACCGGATTACGATGATTATGTACGTTTTACTCTGAATGCGAGTGTGACGGATCCTACAGTAGCTGTTTTATCTCTGACTTTCGCAGATGGGGCAGCAAATACTATAAACCTGTCAGATTATCAGGAAAACATTGAAGCTGTATTTGATATGCCGTATGCTGATTTTATTTCTGCTGTTGCTGCCAATGACGGAATCAAATTTAGTTTATTTGATGTCACTACCAGTGCAGTGAAAGATATGGGTGAACATTATACAGCAAATGCTCCTGGTTATTGGATGAATGCTGCGGGTGACTATGTCACATGGGGAACAGATGGTTTTGCAGCGTATATGGAATATTATAGTGATGATGAAGCATGTGGCATTGGTTATAATGCTGATCTTGCTTCGGGTACTACTGGTCAATTTACGGCAGGATGGATAGACACGAATGATACTTCTAAGTCCTTCCGTTTAATTGTCACTTGGACTGTTCAGTAATATAGGAATTTAGTATTATTGAGATAGAATCTCATCCTAAGTGGTAGGAACCTCAGGAAAATTCTGTAATAAGGTTATTTCGATGTGTTTCTTCATTTAGGATGAGTTTTTATTATATCCTTTTGGGAGGTTGTATGAGAAATACCATTCAAAAATTATTTATCATTGGGAGTCTTTTTTGTCTTTTCTTTTGTAATGGATGTAAGGATGAGTCTGATGGTGTAAAGGAAGAGACAATAGAAATAGAAAAGGAGGAAGACAATCTGGTGATGGACGAGTCGGAGGTAGAGGATTTCGATAAATACTACAAACCGGCAGAGTTCGAAGGCATGGACATGTTGCGCAACGATGCCAAATGGTCGTGGTTCCGTTCTAAACAGAGCGAACATTTCTTCGTGTTCTGGGAAGCCGGATTTGGCGATGACCCGAATGCGGAAACGGTGCCTGCCAATTTGCGGGTAGACATCGATGACCTTTTGAAAAAGGCCGAGCAGTTCTATAAGACCAATATCGAAAAGCTGAAGTTTGCGGAAACCGGACAGGGCAAATCATTCCTGGACCGCTACAAGATGGAAATCTATCTGTTGTATCAGGAAGAATGGCTCGCTACGGGTTCCGGGTACGACAATACCATCGGGGCTTTGTGGGTGAATCCAAGTACGTGTCAGCCTGTGGGGTCTACCATTGCGCATGAAATCGGGCATAGCTTCCAGTATCAGGTGTATTGTGACAAATTGTGTCAGGGAGGAAATGACGACTTGAAGTCGGGTTTCCGTTACGGATATGAAGGAAGTAACGGTGGAAACGGTTTCTGGGAGCAGTGTGCCCAATGGCAGTCGTTCCAGGATTATCCGGAAGAGATGTTCACCTCTTACTATTTTGATGTGTGGTTGCAGAATAATCACCGTCATTTTGAAAACGAATGGATGCGTTATGCCAGCTACTGGTTGCAGTCTTATTGGGTCATGAAACATGGCATTGAGACGATTGGTAATATCTGGAGAGAGTCTGTGTATCCGGAGGATGCCATCTCGGCTTATACACGGTTGTATTGCAACAACGATTGGAACAAGACGAAAGAAGAGTTGTATGATTATGCCAGCCGGATGGCTACTTTCGACATCGACGGGGTACGTGAATATTCCGATGGGTATCTCGGACGGTATCACACTACATTCTATACAAATGGAGACTATTATCAAGTGGCGTATGCTAATTGTCCGGAGGCTACCGGTTTCAATGTGATTCCTTTGAACCTGCCGGAAGCAGGCAATACGGTGGTGACGGCCGATTTCGTAGGACTGGAACCTGGTGCAGTTTTGGCAGCGGGCGATCCGGGTGAGTACATGGAATCGGAGGCCGTGAAGGGTACAACCACGAAATACAATACGGCAGGAAGTGCCGAGAATATGGGCTGGATGTATGGCTTCGTGGCGTTGAAACAGGATGGAAGCCGGGAATACGGTGAGGCACATTCGGATAAGAACGGGAAAGTTTCCTTTAATGTACCGGCTGGTACGCAGAGTTTGTATTTCATTGTACAGGCAGCTCCGCAGGCCTATACGGTTCATCCGTGGGATGAAAAGGAATTGACTGACCAACAGTTCCCGTATAAAGTGAAGTTCGAGCATACGGATTTGTTGGGTAACGTGACGATTGACCCGGATGCAGAGCCCCAGAACCTGACACTGACGTACGACGTTTCTTTTGCAGCGAGCGCGACAGATTACAATGGGACTTCTGTCAATATCTCTGAAGTGGGAGATCTCACGAAAGTAGCACAGGCACTGACCATGCAGCCTTCACAGCTGGCATCGTACATGTTGTCGGCAAAAACAGAGCCTCAAGAGGGAAAAATTGCCTTTGCTGCAGTGAAGGCGGACGGTAGTCTGGACTATAATACGACAGCCAACGGATATGGCTTCTGGTTTGACAGCCTGGGTAATTCCATTGGATGGGGTAGTGACAATGACAGTAAGGTGTATGTGGAATACGATGCGGAGAACTTTATTTTCTCCATCGGACAATATCCGGGCAAATCGGCCTCCGGTGATACTTATACGGTGAAGGAAGCCTTGGTTTATACCGAAGGAGGGAAACAGTATCGGATAACTTTTGTCTTTAATATTCATATCAAATGAACAAACGATTTATAGGAGCATTTCTTTTAGCGGCAGTGTGTACTGCCGCTTTTTCACAATCGGTGTGTCCCGTCGATTTGTGTAATAACAAACTGAGAGGGAAGGAAATTTACATTCCCAAGGATTTGCAAGGCATGGACCTTCATAACCCGGACTCCAAATGGAGTTATCAGCGGATGTGCTGCACGGACAATGTGGCGGTGTTCTGGGAGAAGGGATTTGGCAATGACTTGGCGAATCCTCCTCAGCTGGAAGGACACGACATGCACGTGGACTTGAACAACCTGACGGACAAGCTGGAACATTTCTACACGTTTTTCCGGGATTCCCTGCAATTTACCAAGCCGGGGTCGAAGAGCGACCGTTACCGGATGATGGTTATGATTAACTACTCGCTCGAGGGAACGGCCTACGGCGGGGATTATGACCAGCAGATTGGAGCCTTGTGGGTGGCTCCCAACCGTATTCAGGATGAAAAGCTGAACTGTGTGGCACATGAGCTGGGCCACAGTTTTCAGTCGCAAATCTCGTGTGACGGAGCAGGAGAGGCCTGGGGAGGTTCCGGTTTCTTCGAGATGGCTTCGCAATGGATGTTGTGGCAGGTCAATCCGGACTGGCAGACCGACGAGCGTTATCACTGGGATGCCTTTACGAAACTGACGCACAAGGCCTATCTGCATCTGGAGAATATCTATCACTCTCCGTACATTCTGGAGTATTGGGGAGTGAAGCGGGGACGTCCCATCATTGCTGAACTTTTCCGGCAGGGAAAGAAGGGAGAAGACCCGGTAATGACGTATAAACGGCTGACGGGATTGTCGCAGGAGGCTTTCTGCGACGAGATGTTCGATGCCAGCCGTCACTTGGTGAACCTGGATTTTGAACGGGTGTGGAAGAATACACGGCCTTATGCCAACCAGTATGATTGTAAGCTGTCGAAGCAGGCTGATGGATGGTATCAGGTGCCCGCTGAGGTTTGTCCGGAAAACTACGGCTTCAATGTCATTCCGTTGATGGTGCCGGAACCGGGTACCAAAGTGGAATTGCAGTTTGAGGGATTGAAAGGCTCGCAGGACGGGTATGTATCGGTTCATCCGGAAAAGGCAGGCTGGCGGTATGGTTTTGTAGCCGTAAAGGCGGACGGAAAAAGTCTGTATGGCGAAATGAGTGCCAAGCAGAAAGGAAAACTGACTTTTAAGGTACCTGAAAACGAGAAGTTAGTATATTTGTGGCTCGTAGTGATGGGGGCACCGGAAGAGCATTGGATGAATCCTTCGCCTCGGAGCGGGGAAAAAGATGCACAATGGCCTTATCGCATCAGACTGAAAGGTACGGATTTAAAGGACTAAATGGATAAAACTATGTTTGCAAAAGAAACGTATGTCGCCCGCAGGCGGCAATTGAAGGAGAGTGTGGGCTCAGGTCTGCTCCTCTTTTTAGGGAACGATGAGTGTGGAATGAACTATGAGGACAACACGTACGATTACCGGCAGGATTCCTCCTTCCTGTATTTTTGGGGGTTGTCGTATGCAGGACTGGCTGCCGTGATTGACATTGATGAGGGTCGTGAAATCATTTTTGGCGACGAACTGACCATCGACCATATAGTGTGGATGGGCACGCAGCCTACCTTGCACGAGAAAGCACAGCGGGTAGGGGTGACGGAAACGCGCCCGTTGGCAGAACTGAAGACATACGTGCAGAAAGTGGTGGCACAAAAGCGGATGGTGCATTATTTGCCTCCCTATCGCGCGGAACATCGGTTGAAGCTGATGGATTTGCTGGGAGTGAAGCCGGGAGCGGAGATGCCTTCCGTACCGTTTATCAAAGGGATTGTCGACTTGCGGAATCACAAGACGGAAGAGGAAATTGCGGAGATTGAACGGGCTTGCAATGTGACGGCAGAAATGCACCTGGAAGCCATGCGGGTGTTGCGCATCGGCATGAAGGAATATGAAGCGGCTGCGGCTCTGGAGGCAGTGGCTCGGGCGAACGGATGCCGTCTGTCTTTCCCGACTATCGCTACGGTGTGCGGACAAACGCTCCACAACCACTATTACGGACATACGGTGAAGGAAGGCGATATGCTGTTGGTGGATGCAGGGGCAGAAACGGAGATGGGTTATGCTGGAGACATGTCGTCTACCATCTGTGCCGGAAAGAAATTCACCAGCCGTCAGAAGGATGTGTACGACATTCAGGTGGCGGCGCATCGGGCGGCGGTGGATGCCTTGAAGCCGGGAGTGTATTTCCGGGATGTGTATGATTTGGCTTGCCGGGTGATTTGCGAGGGCTTGAAAGGACTGGGCTTGATGAAAGGCAATCCGGCGGATGCCGTGGAACAGGGAGCACACGCGATGTTTTTCCCTTGCGGACTGGGCCACATGATGGGACTGGATGTACACGACATGGAGAACTTGGGCGAAGTGTGGGTTGGCTATGACGGACAGCCCAAGAGTACGCAGTTCGGGCGGAAGTCGCTTCGTCTGGCGCGGAAGCTGGAGCCGGGGTTCGTGCTGACCATTGAGCCGGGTATTTATTTCATTCCGGAACTGATAGATTATTGGAAATCGGAACATCGCTTTACGGATTTCATCAATTACGAGAAACTGGAGAGTTACCGTGATTTTACGGGTTTGCGCAATGAAGAGGATTACCTGATTACAGCCACCGGAGCACGGCGACTGGGACAGAGGATTCCATTGACAACCGAAGAAGTGGAGGCGATGAGATGACGAACGATAACAAAGCGATTGCGTGTGCCTGTGTGGCGGTGTTGAGCTGGTCGACGGTAGCCACGGCGTTCAAGATGGCGTTGCGTTATCTGACGCATTTTGAGATGTTGTGGGTGGCCAGCCTGACCTCGCTGGTGATATTTACGGTGTTGCTCACCGTACAGCGGAAATGGAGGCTGTTGGGAGGCCTGACCGGGAAGCAATGGGGATATTATGCCGCATTGGGCTTGCTGAATCCGGTGGCCTACTATCTGGTGCTGTTCAAGGCGTATGAACTGCTGCCGGCACAGGTGGCACAGCCCATCAACTATGCGTGGCCGATTGTGCTGCTGATTTTGCTGGCTCTGTTTGCCGGACAGCCCATTCCGAAGAAGAAGTACATCGGGATGTTTGTGTCGTTGGCTGGAGTGGCATTGATTTCTATCGGTACCGGATTCGAGGGGGAAATGACCGTGTCGGCCGAAGGTTTCCTGTTGGCGGCATTGAGTGCGGTGCTGTGGGCTGCCTACTGGATGTTCAACAACCGGAATAAGGTGCAGACGGACGGCAGTGTGGTGCTGTTCCTGACTTTTCTGTTCGGTTCGGTTTATTTGTCTATCGGTGCATTGTGTGTCGGATTGAATCTGCATTCTTTGACCGGGGTGTTGTCGGGCATGTATGTGGGTGGTTTTGAAATGGGCATTCCTTTTATTTTCTTCGGACTGGCCATGCGGAAAACCTCCAATCCGGCGTTGATAAACCAGCTGTGTTACTTGTCTCCTTTCATGTCGTTGTTCTTCATCTCCGTGGTGTTGGGCGAACGCATCGTCTTTACCACTTACATCGGACTGGTGATGATTGTGCTGGGCATCGTGTTCAACCAGTATTTCGTGAAGGCTAAGAAGTAGGCAAAAATCGTCCAGCCGGATGAAAAAATAATACAAAATCTCTTCTCTTGAGTGCAGGGGAAGAGATTTTGGGATGATATTGTTATCGTTTCAGACTTCCCTGTCAGGGACTTATTCGTTTATCTTTTTTCTTTGTAATCGGAAAAATAATTCTATGGATATGAAAAATACATCGTTTCTGTTCAGTGCCGTTTTATGGCTTTGCGGTTGCTTTTCTGTGATGGCAGCCGGTAATAAAGTGTATGTGGTGCAGTCGCCGGACAAACACCTGAAGGTGGAGGTCTCATCCGGTGACGATGGGTTGACTTATTGTATATATCATAAAGACTCTCTTATTGTTGTAGATAGTAAATTAGGGTTAATTCAAGAAGGAAAATCGTCGGCTTCATCCGGCGGGGGGAAAGTGATTTCTTCCAAGACTAAAAAGATGATTCAGGACATTGATGCACCTTTTTATCGCTTCAAGTCGTTTCGTGCGATTTGCAATGAAATGGACTTGAAGCTGAAAGGTGGGTACGGAGTTTATTTCCGTGTCTACAACGACGGAGTGGCTTATCGCTTTTATACTTCTTCAAAAGAGGATTTGATTATCAAGAATGAAATCGCAGAATTCCGGTTTGCCGGTGATTATACGGCCTATCTGCCTTATTCCACGAACAAGGAAAAGCCGATGGCGATGGCATACCAGAATACGTATGAGGTGAAACCGTTGTCGGAAGCGCCGCAGGAACTGGCTTTCTTGCCGGTCACAGTGGATTGCCGGCAGGTGAAGGTGACGTTGCTGGAGTCGGACTTGGAGGCGTATCCGGGTATGTTCGTGCAGCCGGACGGGAAGCAGACCTTGAAGGGGGTGTTTGCTCCTTATCCGAAAAAGACGGATTTTTATCCGTGGCGCAAGCAGGAATATGTGACGGAAACGGAAGATTATATTGCGCATGTAAAAGGTAGCCGCACGTATCCGTGGCGTATTCTGGCCATTACGGAAAAAGATACGGACATGCCGGTGAATAATCTGGTGTATGCCTTGGCTTCGCCAAACCGTATCGGCGACTGTTCGTGGGTGAAACCGGGAAAGGTGGCCTGGGACTGGTGGAATGACTGGAACCTGAAAGGAGTATCTTTCAAGGCGGGCATCAACATGGATACGTATAAATATTATATCGATTTTGCTTCCCGTAACGGACTGGAATATGTGGTGCTGGATGAAGGATGGTACGACCCGAAGAGCGGGGACATGCTGACGGTGATTCCGGAACTGGATCTGCCGGAGCTGGTTCGTTACGGAAAGAGCAAGGGAGTGGAACTGGTTCTCTGGACAGTATTCAACGTGTTGGATTCGCAGTTGGATGAGGCTTGCCGGAAATATTCGGAGATGGGCATCAAGGGATTCAAGGTGGATTTCCTGGATAGGGATGACCAGACGGCAGTAGAGATGATTTATCGTATTGCGGCAAAGGCGGCAGAATATAAGCTGATGCTGGACTATCACGGCATCTACAAACCGACAGGGCTGAACCGTACGTATCCGAACGTGGTGAACTATGAGAGTGTGTTCGGTATGGAGGAAATGAAATGGAGTGAGGTGGAAAAGAACATGCCGCTTTATGATGTGACTTTCCCCTACATCCGCTTGATGGCGGGATACGTGGACTATACGCCGGGAGCGATGCGGAACTTGTCGAAACGTGACTTCCAGCCGATGTATTCCACACCGGCCAGCATGGGTACGCGCTGTCATCAGCTGGCAGCTTACATCGTACATGATTCACCGTTTACGATGTTGTGCGACGCGCCGACGAATTACCTGAAAGAGCAGGAATGTGTGGATTTCATCAGTTCGATTCCGATGGAGGTAGATTCTACTTTTGTTTACTCGGGTAAGCTGGGTGAGTCGATTGTGACGGTCCGCAAGAAAGATATCAACTGGTATATCGGTGGAATGACCAATTGGGACGAGCGGGATATCACATTGGACTTCTCGTTCCTGGGCAAAGGGGAGAAGTATAGATGTACGTTGTTTAAAGACGGTATCAATGCTTCTCGTCAGGCGGAAGATTACGTAAAGCAGACCTTCATCGTAGATGCGAATACGAAGCTACCTATCCATCTGGCTTCGGGAGGTGGTTTCGCCTTGAAACTGGAACGCACGTTTGTGGCAGAAGTGAAGCCTTCGGCTGTACCGGAAGGAAAGGGAATACCTTCTTTCTATAAGAAATACCTGGCTGTGGACGGTTTGTATATCGTGTCTTCGGAACACGTGCGCGACGAGGCGTTGGAAAAAGCTTATGAGATTGTGTCGTTGATGACGGCCAAGCGTCCGGACATCAAGAAAGAAATGGTGAGCAAAGGCTGTCATGTGATGATTATCGGAGAACATGAAGAGGTGTGTGACTTGCCGGAATATGCACATATCTGCAACTCACCGGAGAACATCGCTTTCTGGAACAAGCGGGCCCGTGGATTTGGCGGAGCACCGGAGGATGACTTCTCGGCCAGTTGCGGAGAAGAGAATGTGCTGGCTTTGCCGGGCGACCGGTATGTGGGCGAGAATATCCTGATTCATGAGTTCGCGCATCTGTTCCACACCATCGGTATAGTGGGGGTAGAACCTGATTTCAACGAACGCTTGGAGAAATGCCGTCAGCATGCCATTGCCAAAGGTTTGTGGAAAGATACGTATGCTATCTCGAACAAGGAAGAGTATTTTGCAGAGTGTGTGCAGTCGTTTTTTAACTGCAACCGTTATTCGGAGACTCCCAACAAGGTGCATAATTCCATGAACCGCCGTACGAAACTGAAATCGTACGATCCGGAGATGTATCAGCTGCTGAAGGAGTATTTCTATGAGATAGAGATTCCGATTTTGAATGAAGTTCACTTGTAATAAGAAAAAGAGAAATACAATGAAAAAGCAAGTTTTGACAGGTTTGTTTCTGTGTATGGCTTTGAATACGACGTATGCACAGAAAGTGGAATGGAATACACCGGGAGCAGGAAATCCTTTTATCCCCGGTTATTTTGCAGACCCTACTGTAAAGAAATTTGGAGACATGTATTATGTATATGCCACGACTGATGGAAGTGGAGCCGGCTTTGGCCCTTCACAGGTGTGGTGCAGCAAGGATTTTGAGAACTGGACCATTATGCCGATGAACTGGCCGGACAGTCACTGGATTTGGGCACCGGATGTGATGAAACATACGGATGGAACGTATCGGATGTTTTATTGCCAGCCGTGTAATGTGTATGAAGGAATGGCCGAAACTCCACGTGGCCCGTGGAAAAACGTGCTCGGCGAGAGTGAGGCAGTGCTGGTTCCTGACCGGTTTGTAAAGAATGCCATCACATTGGATGGGCAGTCGTTTGTAGATGACGATGGTTCCGTGTATCTGTACTGGGGAACATGGGGTATTTACAAAGGCTTCGGTTGCGGGGCAGGAAAAATGACGCCCGACATGAAAGGTTTTGTGGAAACGAAATTGATTCCCAATACGGAGGTGAAGGACTTCTTCGAGGCTCCGTTTGTCATGAAGCGGAACGGAATTTATTATTTCATGTATTCCTCCGATTCTTGTCATGACAGCACCTATCATGTACAGTATGCCACAAGTACAGTAGGACCGCTCGGTCCTTATACGTACAGAGGTACGGTACTGAAAACTTCGGCCGACGGTACGGTGCATGGTCCGGGGCATCACAGTATCCTGAAGGAAGGCGACAATTACTACATTGTCTATCATCGTCACGACAATCCGCATTCCAACCGGGGATTCCATCGCCAGCTTTGCATAGACAAGCTGGAGTTTAATGCCGATGGTTCGATTGTACCGGTGGAAGGAACGCACAGCGGAGTCGGTGCTTTTGCCAAGAGTATCTTGAAATCGAAAAATCTGGCATACGGGAAACCGGTCAAGGCTTCTTCGTATTATGATGCGAATTTCTTGCCTGAATATGCGGTGGATGACAATAACGGTACGTTGTGGCGTCCGAAAACGATGGGGCAGGAATGGATTGAAATTGATTTGCAGAAGGTGGAAAAGATACGTACCATCTGGACGCAGTTTGAATATGGTACATCTTATTATCAATACCTGATTGAAACTTCAGTGGATGGAAAGCAGTGGAAGGTCTTTGCGGACAAGCGTCACAATTACTTGGCTGGAAGTCCGATGGTGGATTTTGGAGAAACGGATGCGCGTTATGTACGGTTGACAACCACGGGTACACAGAAAAACGGTTTTGCCGGTGCGTTGTGGAACATCAAGGTGTTTGGGGAGTATGAAACGGCCTCTCCTCAGCTGTGGATGGGGCTTTCAGGCTTGGACTGGAACGGTACGGAATGGAAGAACGACGGCGGTATGCTGGGCGGCATCTTCCGACTGACTACCGGACAAGTTTCCCGCAAGCGTATAGGAGGACAGGAAGCCATCGTCTTGGCACCGGGTACGCAGCTGGAATTTGAATCACCGGTCATCAATCCGAAAGAGGAACATACGGCTACCGTCTGGGTATATGAAAACAACCGCTGGACTTCCAAGTCGGCAGAAGATTATGTGCAACGTGGAAAAGTGGTGATTCAGGCTTCAGGTCAGGAACTGGCCGTGACGAATTTCCGGTATTATAACTGGAAGCAGGAAGAAGCGGAAAAAGCTTACGATGCGACAGTGGGACTGGTACGTGTGGAGGTTTCCGACCGTGTAAAGAAAGGATTGTTGGTCTCTATGACAGCCGAAGATTTCGCCGTAGGAGATACGGTACCATATATCCCGAATAAGGGTGTAGTGGAAGGTTATTTCGAGGCACAGAAGGCGCCGGTAGTGGTGGAGGAAGTGCAAGGAAAGAAGGCTTTCCGCTTTGAAGGCGAACAGTTCTTCCGCTCCAGCTTTACGTTGCCGGCCACTCTTCGTGACAATGCGCCTTACACTTTGGAAGCGTGGGTGCTGAACCCGGAACTGGCGGAAAATGAATGCGTGGCCGATTTTACCAGTTCACACGATGAAATGGAAAAAATCATGCTGGTGAACGGGACAGAACCACGATGTGGTATGTTGAACCATTACGGCTGGTATGAAGACGTGGGTTATAAAGATGCCAAGAGTTTGGCCGGGAAATGGCAGCACATTTATGTGGTTTTTGATGGAAGAATAGAAAAAGTGTATATAAATGACCAATTAATCAGTTCGAAAGACATTCAGTTGCTGATAAAACCGATACAATTTGTAACTTTGGGACAGAATGCGGAAGGCAACTGGCCGTTCAGCGGTTATGTGCATGCGTTGAATATTTGGGATGAAGCTCTCCCATTGGAAAATAAATGAAAAAAAGAACCTATAAATAAACAATGAAACCATGAAAAAACTAGTGATTTCAGCTCTGCTCTTTTCGTTGATTGGAGGCGGGGCGTACGCACAGAAGAAAACTCCGGCACATGGCTATCCGATTGATCCGGTTCCGTTTACTTCGGTAAAACTGACGGATTCTTTTTGGGGACAGCGTTTGAAGGCTAGCCGTGAGGTAACGATTCCGTTGGCTTTCAGCAAATGTGAAGAAACCGGACGTTACAAGAACTTTGAAATGGCTGCTCACCCGAGTGAAAACAACAAGGTGACAGGGTATTCGTTTGATGATACGGATGTATACAAAACTATTGAGGGAGCAAGTTATCTGCTTCAGACGTATCCGGATGAGAAATTGAAGAAGTACATCGACAGTGTACTGGTGATTGTGGCAGCTGCACAGGAGCCCGACGGTTATCTGTACACGGCACGTACCATGAACCCCAAACATCCGCATGAATGGGCGGGTAGCAAACGCTGGGAAAAGGTGGAGGAGCTGAGTCATGAGTTCTATAATCTGGGACACATGATTGAAGGAGCCATTGCACATTATCAGGCTACGGGACAGCGCAACTTCCTGGATATCGCAATTCGTTATGCAGACTGTGTCTGCCGGGAAATCGGTGACAAGCCGGGACAGCAGGTGCGTGTACCGGGGCATCAGATTGCTGAAATGGCGTTGGCCAAACTGTATCTGGTGACAGGTGACCAGAAATATCTGGATGAAGCTAAATTCTTCCTGGACAAACGTGGCTACACTTCCCGCCGGGATGAATACAGTCAGGCTCATAAGCCGGTGATTGAACAGGATGAGGCAGTAGGTCATGCCGTTCGTGCGGCTTACATGTATTCCGGTATGGCCGATGTGGCTGCTTTGACGGGAGACACAGCGTATGTGCATGCCATCGACCGCATTTGGGAGAACATCGTTTCCAAGAAATTGTATATTACCGGTGGTATTGGAGCCACTAACAATGGAGAGGCTTTCGGAAAGAATTATGAACTTCCCAACATGTCGGCTTACTGTGAGACTTGTGCGGCTATCGGAAACGTGTATATGAATTACCGTCTGTTCCTCTTGCACGGGGATTCCAAGTATTACGATGTGCTGGAACGTACATTGTACAACGGGCTGATTTCAGGTGTGTCACTGGATGGAGGGGCTTTCTTCTATCCGAATCCGTTGGAATCCATGGGACAGCATCAGCGCCAGCCTTGGTTCGGTTGTGCCTGCTGCCCGTCTAACATCTGCCGTTTCATCCCGTCTGTACCGGGTTATGTGTATGCGGTGAAGGACAAGGATGTGTATGTCAACTTGTTCATTGCCAACAATGCCACGCTGAAAGTAAACGGCAAGAAGGTGACCTTGTCACAGACCACTTCTTATCCTTGGAACGGAGACATCACGTTGGCCGTAGACCGCAATTCAGCTGGACAGTTTGCCATGAAGATTCGTATCCCGGGATGGGTACGTAACCAGGTGGTTCCAAGTGACCTGTACACTTATACTGACGGAAGTCGTCCGAAGTACAGTGTAAAGGTAAACGGACAAGAGGTGAAGTCGGATTTAGAGAAAGGATATCTCACTATCGACCGGAAATGGAAGAAGGGGGATAAGGTGGAAATCCATTTCGACATGAATGTGCGTACGGTTAGAGCCAACGGTAAAGTGGAAGCTGACCGTGGCCGGGTGTCTGTAGAACGTGGCCCGATTGTCTATTGTGCGGAATGGCCGGACAACGACTTCGATGTGCTGAGTGTCTTGATGAACCGCACGCCGAAGTTCGAAGTGGTAGAAAAACCGGATTTGCTGTATGGTATTAACGAAATCAAGACACAGGCCCAGACCTTGGAATACGATGAGTCGGGTCGTCTGGTGGCTAAAGATCATACACTGACAATGATTCCGTATTATGCATGGGCTCACCGTGGAGCCGGTAACATGGCGGTATGGCTGCCGAATGAAGTAAGTGCTACTCGTCCGGTAGCTACTCCTACCTTGGCTTCCAAGAGTAAGATAGATGCATCCCATAAAGTGACTTCTTTGTCTGCCATCACCGACGGGCTGGTGCCGAAGGATGAAAACGACCGTACCATTCCTTACTATCACTGGTGGCCGAAAGAAGGTACTACGGAATGGATTTCTTACGAATTCCCGGAAGAGATGGAAGTTTCCAGCTCTACGGTTTACTGGTTTGACGATGCACCATGGGGAGGTTGCCGTGTGCCGAAAGCTTGGAAGATTTATTACAAAGATGCTTCCGGAAACTGGACTCCGGTACAGAACATCTCGGAATATGGCGTGAAGAAAGGCAATCCGAACACGGTAGAGTTTGAACCGGTAAAGACCAAGGCTGTAAAACTGGAAGTCGTTCAGCCGGATAAGAACTCTTCAGGCTTGTACGAATGGGAAGTGAAATAACCATGATAATTGATAGATAATAATGCAATCAGATTCGGGGCTTTGGATATTCTTGGATACGAGAAAGAATATCTGAAGTCCCGATTTTTAAAATAAAACACAATGGGAAACAATTTATGGAAATCGGGACTTTTGTCCATCATGCTGGGAAGTGCGGCTTGTATGCCGCTTTTTGCACAGGGCACGGTAGAAGATTATAACCGGGCTTATGCGCTTCGGGAGAAATACAGTATGAAGCAGGTGCTTTATGCAGGAGTGGTGCCACATTGGGTAGAACATACTTCTTCTTTCTGGTATGTACGTCAGACCGAGAAAGGGAATGAGTATGTGAAAGTGGATGCGGCATCGGCTAAACGGACAGTCTTGTTCGACCAGCAGAAAATGGCTACTGCTTTATCTGAACAGTCAGGTCGGAAGGTGGATGCGTATCATCTTCCGCTTCAGGATTGTCGGTTGAATGCGTCTCTTGATACGCTGCGCTTCCAGCTTGACGGAAAGTTCTGGGCTTACAGCATCAAGCACAACCGTTTGCTCGATGAAGGTGCGGTTCCTCCCCGTGGGAAAGAACGCCACTGGATGGAAGTGGACGATGAAAAAAACGGAGGTCCGGTGACATCTCCCGATGGCAAATGGGTGGCCTTCATCAAGAATGACAATGTGTATGCGCGTGAAGTGGCTACTGGAAAGGAAAAACAGTTGAGCCAGGACGGTACATTGAGCAACTATTATTCTTCTTATATCCAATGGTCGCCCGACTCCAAGTCGGTGGTGTCTTGTCGGATTCGTCCGGTAGAGAAGCGCTATGTGTATTATGTGGAATCTTCTCCTGCCGACCAGTCACAGCCTAAACTGCACAAGCAGGAATATGCCAAACCGGGCGATGAGCTGCGTTTCAAGGTGCCTTGCATCTTTGAGGTGGAATCTGGTCGTCGGTTGATTCCTTCTACAGAGTTATTCAGTCACCAGTATGATTTGTCGGCTCCGATGTGGAATGCAGACAGCAAAGGCATTACTTTTGAATACAACGAACGTGGACACAAGGTGTATCGGGTGTTGGAAATGTCGGCAGTCGATGGAAAGGTCCGTTCGTTGATTGAAGAGAAAGAAGAGAAATACGTGAACTATCCGCGTATTTACCGGAATTACCTGAGCGACGGCAAACGGATTATCTGGTCAAGTGAACGGGACAACTACAATCACCTGTATATGTACGACCGGGCTACCGGGAAACCGTTGAACCAGATTACCAAGGGTGAATGGTACGTGCGCGGCGTGCAGTATGTGGATGAGGCCAATGGGGTGATTTATTTCTCTGCCAATGGCATGAACAAGAACGAAGACCCTTATCTGATTCATTATTACAGAATTAACTTCGACGGCAGCAATCTGGTGGAACTGACTCCCGAAGAGGGTATGCACCAATGCTGGTATTCGCCCGACTATAAGTATCTGGTGGATGTGTACAGTAAGGTAGACCAGGCGCCGGTAGCTGTGTTGCGTGAGGCTAAGAATGGGAAAATCCGTATGCAGCTGGAAAAGGCGGACATTTCTGCATTGCTGGCTAACGGATGGAAGGCCCCCGAAGTGTTTACAGCCAAGGGTCGTGATGGAAAAACCGACATGTGGGGTGTGATTTACCGTCCGTCCAATTTCAATCCGTCGAAGAAATATCCGGTGATTGAGTACATCTACTCCGGTCCGGGCGACCAGTATGTGCCGAAGACTTTCTCTTCTTATAACTGGTGGATGACTTCTTTGGCCGAGCTTGGATTTATCGTAGTACAGGTAGATGGTATGACCACTTCTTTCCGTTCCAAAGAATTTGAGGAAGTGTGCTACAAAAACCTGAAAGATGCCGGACTGCCCGATCACATTGCTTGGATTAAGGCTGCTGCACAGAAATATCCTTATATGGATATTGACCGTGTCGGTATCTTTGGTTGCTCAGCCGGCGGACAGGAATCTACAGGAGCCGTGCTGTTCCATCCAGAATTCTATAAGGCGGCTTATTCGGCTTGTGGTTGTCACGACAACCGGATGGATAAAATCTGGTGGAACGAACTTTGGATGGGATATCCGGTAGATGAGTCTTACAGTGCTTGTTCGAATGTGGACAATGCCTATCGGCTGACTCGTCCGCTGATGCTGGTGGTCGGCGAATTGGACGACAATGTAGATCCGGCTTCTACGATGCAGGTGGTCAATGCGTTGGTAAAAGCCAATAAGGATTTTGAACTGGTGGTGATTCCGGGTGCTCACCATACCATGGGAGAGGATTTTGGCGAACACAAACGATATGATTTCTTTGTCCGCAATTTGATGGGAGTCACTCCTCCGTCATGGGATAAAATCAAAACCGGAAAATAAATCATCCGGTTTTACAGATAGCAAAATGGGTCATTCATTCTTGAGTGACCCATTTTGCTATATCTTCCATTACTTTTCCGGATACCCGTGCAGGGTGATTGTATTCCATCGGTGTCGATTTACCGGTGCCTTCCATGAAACAGTGGTTTAAGGTGGGGTAGGACTGGAACGTGGCATTCGTTTTGCCGAACATTCCCAGTTTCCACATGGCAAAATCCTGCATCGTTACCTGATAATCTCGTTCTCCTTGCAGGAAGAGCATGGGAATGGACAAGGAACAGGCAGTCATGACAGGTGCGTACTTGTCCAGATAGTCCCAATAGATTTGGGGAGCAGCGGCTTTTATTTGCTGGTATTGTTGGGCAAGAAGCTTTTCATCCGTGTTTCCGTTCAATGAGCCCAAATAACGTATTTGCTCTTTAAGAATATCATCCTGTGGACGGGACGGAGCGGCCAGCAGAATAAGTCCGGTGACCGACGGACAACGGGTAGCAATAAGCGGGGCCAGTAGTCCTCCCAGGCTGTGTCCGGCCAGGAAGACTTTCCGTTTGTCTATAAACGGCAGGGAGGCCGCTAATTGGCAGGCTGAAACCGCATCTTCTACCACTTCTTCATCGGGGGTAATCTCTTTGCCTTCCGGAACGGAGGATTTTCCATATACATACGTACGTTTGTCATAGCGAAGTACAGCTATACCTTTTGCCGCTAGTCCCCAGGCAATGTCCCGGTAAATTTTGTTGGGACCGATACTTCCGTCTCTGTCTTGAGGCCCGGAACCATGTACCAGGATGACAATCGGAAGGTGGGCCTTTCCTTTCGGACGGGTGAGGATGCCGGGGAGTTTATAGTTCCCGGTAGTCACTTCAATGGGTGATTCTTCCAGATGCGTGCTGTCAAACGGAGCGACCAACGGCTTTTCTTCCGGAGGAACCGGAAGCAACCGGAGTCCGCTCACTTTGTTTTCGGAATTGAAGGCTACCAGAAAGCGTAATGGAGCGCGTTGGAATTTCAAATCAGTATAGTAGACCACCGTACCGTCGATGGCATCCTGTTTCCATTCTTTTTCTTTTTCTAGCGGGCCAAGTTGTTGCTCCACCTGTGTCCACATGTCTTTTAACTGCGAGGAGGAAATGGCCTGCTGCATTTTTGCATCGAAACAGGCATAGATACTGTCGCATTGGGTGTCTTTCATCCATTGCAGAATGGTTGCGGCCCGTTGCAGGTTGGTCTGCTGGGCGTGGAGGGTAGAAACTAAAAATAAGCTCCCGATAAAGAATAGTTTAAATTTTCTCATGATAGAAAATCTTTTCAATAAAACAAAGGTAAGAATTTTTCTCAGAGGTTGAATTGGTGAGCGTTATATATTTGAAAAAGGTTGCTAAATAAATGGGAGAGTAAATTGGGCAGTTTTATAAAGTATATGTCCCTTCTTCTCTTTATATATCGGAGAGCTTGTAGTTTAGATTTGATATGTTTTTTTACTCTGGTCATAACATCTGATTGTATTTATATAGGCTTTATTATAGGAATAATATGAGATTTTAACTTATTTCTTTTAGCTTGATTTTTCATAAAAGGTAGGTAGATATAGATTATATTATGAAATAATGGGAAATATATATCGTTTTATAATAAAATATTTATATATTTGCACAGGTGAAATCTAATTAATAAAGCTCTAATAATATGAAAAGCTTATTCTTTTTTAATTAAGAGCATACTTAAAACTTAGAATACTAAAAAAGGAAGTGACATATATACAAATATTAATCTATTAAACTTAAATCTATGGCTAAGGAGCATTTAAAATCACTAAGTGCATTTTTGCTTTTTTCAGGTCTCCCACTGGGGATTATGGCTATGCCTGAGGTGGATGCAATGAACTTGCAAGTCGTACAGCAGACTTCTTGTACAGGTACTGTAGTGGATCGGAATGGAGAAACGATTATTGGAGCCTCTGTAGTTGTGAAAGGAACGACTAATGGAACAATTACTGGACTAGAAGGGGAATTTAGCATTCCTAATGTGAAAAAAGGTGACATTATTATGATTTCTTATGTAGGATATACAACACAAGAAATTGTATGGGATGGAAAGCCTTTGAAAGTTATATTGAAAGAAGATACTGAAGTCTTGGACGAAGTTGTTGTGGTTGGTTACGCCACTGTAAAGAAGGCCAACTTGACAGGTGCAGTTTCTGCGGTAGATGAGAAGGTTTTGGCAGAACGTCCTATTGTTAACTTGGGACAAGGTCTTCAAGGTACGATTCCTAACTTGAATATCACTACAAGTGCACAGCCTGGAGCTGGTTCAACGTTTAATGTCCGTGGTGAAACATCTATTAATGGAGGTTCACCATTGGTTCTGGTAGATGGAGTGGAAATGGATCCTAACTTGATTAACCCGCAAGATGTGGCAAGTGTATCAGTTTTGAAGGATGCTGCTTCTGCTTCTATTTATGGTGCGCGTGCTGCGTATGGTGTGGTATTGATTACGACTAAGGGAGGTAAGAAGAATCAGGCTACTCGTGTTTCTTTGGATGCTTCAGTTTCTTTTAATAGTCCTACTACTCGTCCTAGCTATATGGATTCCATGCAATACGCTACATGGATGAATGCGGCTAATAATAATACCAATGGTCGTGATCTTTTCAGTCAGGAAGAGATGGAGCATATCAAAGCATATTATGAGGATCCTGCCAATAATTCTCCGGTATTTATTGCTACCGACCCTAACAGTTGGCAATATAGTAACTGTCAGCAGGGAAAATATGCTTATTGTGGTAATACAGACTGGATGGATGAAATCTATAAGAAGAGCTATCCTTTACAGAAGTATAATGTAAATATCAGTGGAGGTAGTGAAAAGACCACATATTATACTTCAGTTGGCTATACTAACCAGGGTTCAATCTTACGTTATGGTGATGAAAAATACCGTAAGTTCAATGTCGTAAACAATGTAAGTTATGACATTACAAACTGGATGAATGTATCAATGAAAACTTCATTTATTCGTACAGAGTTGAATGGCATTGCACAGGATAATGTACATGGTAGCGCATGGATTGGTAATGATACTCAGCCTTTGATGCCTGTTAAACATCCGGATGGTAACTGGGCAGGACAAGGTAACTATACCAACTTTGCTGCAGTCCTGGAAGATGGTGGTACGCGTGCGACCACTAAGAATGACTTTTGGAATACATTGGCATTAGAATTGAAGCCGTTGGCAGGGTTGAGCATAAAAATGGATTATACCTTTAATTATTATGCAGAACATATCAAGAATCATGCCAAGTCATTCAATGAGTATGGAGCAGATGGTCAATTCTTGCAAGTTTTCCAGTATACGAATCCGAACTATGCGTATGAACATCAGCAGAATGATACATATAATTCATTTAACTTGGTGGGTAATTATGAACGGACATTCGGAAAGCATTATTTCAAGGTGATGTTGGGTTATAATCAAGAGACCAAACATACGCGTGCATTTTATGCTGAACGTGAAGGACTGATTTCGAATGATTTGCCTTCTATGAATGCAGCTACAGGAGAGAAATATGTGGGTAATTCAGATGACAGTTGGGCTACTCGAAGTGGTTTTGCTCGTATTAATTATACGTTTGCAGACCGTTATTTGCTGGAATTGAACGGACGTTATGACCTTTCTTCTAAGTTCCCGAAAAATGACCGTGCTGTATTTAGCCCTTCATTCTCTGTTGGATGGAGATTGGGTGAGGAATCATGGTTTAAGAATCCTACTAACGGTTTCTTCGATGATTTGAAGTTGAGAGCTTCTTATGGTAGCCAAGCTAATCAGGCGTTGGATAATGGCTGGTATGCTTATTTGTCCAATTATGGAACAGGTAATACCGGTTATTTGATGGGAGGACAACGTGTGACTTATGTATTGCCAGGTTCGTTGGTAAGTAGTACTGTTACATGGGAAAAAGTAACGCAGTGGAACGTCGGTCTCGATTTTACTGTTCTGCAAAACCGATTGACCGGTTCATTTGACTACTATCAGCGTAAAACAACTGGTATGTTAGGAGCTGGTAAACTGTTGCCTAATATTCTTGGTATGAGTGAGCCGCAGGAAAATGCATCTGACATGGTGACAAAAGGTTGGGAATTGGCATTGTCTTGGAATGATCAATTGGAAAATGGATTACATTATTCTGTTGGTTTTAACCTTTCTGATACATACGCAAAGATTACCAAGTATGATAATCCTACAAAATCTTTGTCGGCAAGTTATTATGAAGGTATGACTATTGGTGAAATCTGGGGATATGAATCAACCTTGTTCCAGTCTGAAGATGAGATAGCTTCAGCACCCGACCAGTCACAGTTGGACGGAGGTATTCATAAAATTCCAGGTGATATAAAGTTCATTGATATTAATGGAGATGGTGTAGTAAATAACGGAGAAAATACAGTAGATAATCCGGGTGACAAGAAGATTATAGGTAATAATCGTGCTCGTTATCGTTATGGCTTTAATATTACAGCTGACTGGAAAGGCTTTGATTTCGGTATTTTCTTCCAAGGTGTAGGAAAACGCGACATGGTATTGCCGAACACTTATAGATGGCAATATGGTAGCCAGTGGCAGGTTCCGACTGCTTATGCAAATGATTATTGGAGTGAAAACAATACGGATGCTTATTTCCCGGTAGCTCGTTTTAATGGTGGATCTGCTTTTGGACAGTACCAGACACGTTATTTGCTGAATGCAGCTTATTTGCGATTGAAATCATTGTCTTTGGGTTATACATTACCTGAAGCTTTGACTCAGAAGTGGGGAATCCAGAAAGCTCGTGTATATTTCACAGGTGAAAATCTTTTGACGTTTAAGCATACGCCAGAAGGTTTTGACCCAGAATTGGATGATCCGTATAAATATCCACAACAAAAGGCTTTCTCTATAGGTGTTAATCTTACATTCTGATAATTTAATTAATTTATTACTGATATGAAACTAAAATATATCTTATATTCCGTGGTGGGAATGATGCTTCATACAAGTTGTAATGATGCTTTTCTGGAGAGGTCATCCCAAAGTTTGAACGATGAAACTTATTGGACTTCAACGGGAGATTTACGTACTTATGCGAACGCGTTCTATGGCATATTGCCTGGTGGAGTGACAAACTATGGTGATACTAATGCGGATGATCAAGTGACTAGCAGTATCAATCAATTCCTTTGGGGAGAATATGTGGTTCCGACAGAAGATGGCTTATGGTCTAAAAACAATTGGTCCAATATCCGTAATATAAACTATTTTATGACGCATTATAATACGGTGACGGGTTCAGAAGAAGAAATTAACCTTTATGTCGCAGAAATGCGCTTCTTCCGGGCGTTGGAATATTTCAGCAAGATTAAGACATTTGGTGATGTTCCTTGGTTGGAAGAAGACTTGAAAACAGATAGTGAAGAATTGTATGGTCCAAAGATGCCTAGAAACCAGGTAGCAGAAAAGATTATTGCAGATTTGGATTTCGCTATTACTTGGTTACCGGAAAAAGGTTCGGAAGAGTCTAACCGTTTGAATAAAGACATTGCACGTCATGTAAAGGCACGTGTATGTTTGCACGAAGGGACATATTATAAATATCATTCTGATTTGGGATATGCTTATGAAGATTTGTTGAAGGCAGCTGCAAGTGAAACTGATAAGCTGATTGCCGACGGACATTATTCTATCTATAAGACAGGAGATACGAAGCACGATTATTACAATATGTTCATTATGGAGGATAAAAGTAATTTGAGTGAAGCGATTCTTTACATCGATTATTCTTATCCAATTCGTACACACAATATGGGACATGGTGCCATGGAAGCCAGTGCAGGTTTCTCAAAGGATTTCGTAGATTGCTTCCTTTATACAGACGGACTTCCGAAAGCTTTGACTTCTTGTCCTAAGGATGATGAGACATTGGTTCAAGAACTGGCAAACAGAGACCCACGTGCAACTCAGTTGATTCGAAACGACGAATTCTTTACGGGAAACGCTAATTATAGTGCGGTGGGCAATGACGATGCTTATATTACGCAGTTCTGTCCTACAGGTTATCAGTCTATCAAAGGATATAACCCAGCTACTGCGCATGAAGGTTATAATGTGGAAGATGCAGATGGTATTGCTTATCGTTATGCGGAAACATTGCTTATTAATGCGGAAGCTAAGGCTGAACTGGGTACGATTTCTCAGCCAGATTTGGATAAAACGATTAATGAGTTACGGAATCGTGTAGGAATGCCGCATTTGACTTTGTCTGTCGGGTTTACTGATCCTAATTGGCCTGATTATGGATATACTCTTAGTCCATTGTTACAGGAAATCCGTCGTGAACGTCGTATTGAGTTAGCAGGTGAGGGTTTCCGTTTTGATGATATCTGCCGTTGGAAAGCAGGTAAGATTGTAAATAATGTAATGACCTATGTAGGTAAGAAAGTATCAACAGAATCTAGTATGGCTGCAAACGGACTTCGTTCTAATGCCGGCTATGTGATTGTTTATCCTAATTATACAAATGCTGATCTTTCTTATACAGCAGGTAAGAGCCGTACATGGGAAGACAAGATGTATCTGTACCCAATTCCTACAGGTGAATTGCAACGTAATCCGAATTTGTTGCCTCAGAATCCGGGCTGGTAATCAATCTTTCTTCTAAGAATAATAAAATAAGAACTTCTCTCGCACAGGAAAATTTCTTTTGTGTGAGAGAAGTTTTTTTGTATGTAAGTATCAATAGGGAGATTCCATTTATGGGTTATAGTTGTTGCAAAGTTTGAGCTCTGAATTATTGTGCGGCTATGGCTGTTAATGGGTCTGTTGACATTGGCAAAAGTGAGTCATGTGTAAATGCGCAATTTAGCACACTCTTCTTGCCATATCAACCATCTCTTTTTATGTCTGATTGGCGATATTTGTCTTCAAATTAAGAATGAAATGTCATGAAGCAAGAAACAGTGAATTCACGCCCTCAGAAGGGGAACCCGTTTGTGGCCTTTTTATGGGTCATCTTGATTGTCTTATTTTTGAATTGGTTGATTTTCCCGAATTTGACGGGGCAGAAAATCAAGTCCACTGATTATGGTACTTTCATAGAAAAGATGGAAGAGGGGGCGATAAAGGAAGTGATGATTAAATCCGGACAGATTTATTTCACGGTAGCCGACAAAGGAGACGTCACGACTTATCAGACTGGAGAGATAAATGACCCTCAGCTGGTGGACAGGCTGCTGAAGGCAAAAAGTCCGAATGAGGACGGTAAAGTAGCTTTTACAGAGATTGTTCCTGAGGAAAATTCTCCTTTTTTGAATTTTATCTTGATGTGGGTACTGCCGGGGCTGTTGTTTTATGTAATCTGGAAGCAAGCCAGTCGAAGTATTCAGGCACGTATGGGCGCATCGGGAGGTAATTTTATGTCATTCGGGAATGGAGGGGCCAAGATTTATGCGGACTCAGAAATCAAAACGACATTTGCCGATGTAGCCGGGCAGAATGAAGCGAAAGAAATGCTGAAAGAGATTGTGGAATTTCTGCATAAGCCACAGAAATATGCGGATATAGGTGCTTCGTTGCCTAAGGGAGCCTTGTTGGTGGGGCCTCCTGGAACAGGAAAAACGTTGATTGCACGTGCGGTAGCCGGAGAAGCGAAGGTGCCTTTCTTTGCCATCTCGGGTTCCGAGTTTGTGCAGATGTTTGTAGGAATGGGAGCTGCAAAAGTACGCGACCTTTTCAGGCAGGCAAACGAGAAAGCTCCTTGTATCATTTTCATTGATGAGATAGATGCCATTGGCAAGCGAAGGGACAGTGGACTGGGAGGAAACGATGAACGAGAACAGACGCTGAACCAGTTGCTGACCGAAATGGATGGATTTGACGGGCGGAAAGGGGTTGTGATATTGGCAGCCACTAATCGCCCGGAGGACTTGGATAAGGCCTTGCTTCGTCCGGGACGTTTTGACAGACGTATCCAGATGGAATTGCCCGACTTGGAGGGACGGAAGGCGATTCTGGACGTACATCTGAAGAAGGTAAGGCATGAGACGGTAGATATAGGTATTGTGGCTCGTGCTACGGCGGGTACATCGGGTGCGGAACTGGCTAATATTGTCAATGAAGCGGCATTGAGGGCGGTCCGTATGGGAAGAAGTGAAGTGACTACCGAGGATTTGGAAGAAAGTGTGGAAACCGTGATAGCGGGTGCACAGAAAAAGGGAAAGGTCGTTTCTTCGGAAGAGAAGAAAATCATAGCCTACCATGAAATAGGGCATGCGTTAGTGGCTGCCATGCAGAGTCATTCGGCACCGGTACATAAGATTACGATTATTCCTCGCACTTCGGGAGCACTCGGATATACCATGCAGGTGGAGAGTGGAGAACAGGTGATGATGAACAGGGAAGAATTATTCAACCGGATTGTAACCCTGACAGGTGGACGGACGGCGGAGGAGGAAATTTGTCATGTCGTGACTACAGGGGCTTCAAATGATATTGAGCAGGCTACCAAACTGGCCCGTGCGATGGTCACTCGGTATGGCATGAGTGATAAATATGACATGATGGGACTGGAGACCGTGCATAATGTCTATTTGGGAGGAGATACTTCGCTCACTTGTTCTGCTGAAACGGCAGCCAGCATTGACCAGGAAGTGCTTGAAATGATTCGGGAAGCACATGAGAAATCACGTCGCCTCATTCGGGAAAATCTGGATGTGATGCATGAGGCGGCTTCTTTCTTGATTGAAAAAGAGACTATTACCGGTGAGGAGTTCATGCATATTCTGCAACGGTCGGGTAAACTGTAATGGCTTGCAATTCTTCTAGGATTTAGAAGCGCAACGAAGAATTGGACAAGAGAATATGTGCGGAAGAAAAAGAATGGAGGTGGAGATAAAAAATAAAATCTTATTTTTGTCATCGACAAAAGAATGATGGTTGAACCTTTCAAATTCATATTATTATGATAGCACCTGTTTATGCTGCGGCAGAAAACCGCTACGAGTGTGGCATGCAATATCGGCGTGCCGGACGGAGTGGGGTGATGCTGCCCGCCATTTCACTGGGATTATGGCATAATTTCGGGGACGTGGATACATTCTCGCTCAGCCGGAAGAAGTTGCATTATGCCTTCGACCATGGAATTACACACTTTGACCTGGCCAATAATTACGGGCCGTCGTATGGCTCGGCCGAGGAGACTTTCGGACAGATCATGAAATCGTCATTGGCTCCTTACCGGGATGAACTGTTCATCTCTACAAAGGCGGGACATGACATGTGGCCGGGTCCGTATGGCAACTGGGGTTCCCGCAAACATTTGATGGCCAGCCTGGAACAGAGTCTGAAACGGATGAACCTGGAATATGTGGATGTGTTTTATTCACATCGTTATGATCCGGAAACGCCGTTGGAAGAAACACTTCAGGCGTTGGTGGATATCGTACACCAAGGGAAGGCTTTGTATGTGGGCCTGTCCAAATATCCCTTGGAGGCTTATTTGTTTGCCAGCCGTTATTTGAAAGAACGTGATGTGCCGTGCCTGTTGTATCAGGGACGTTACAGCATGCTGGTACGTGAGCCGGAATCTCAAGGAATCTTACAGGCGGTCAGAGAAAATGGAGCAGGGTTTGTGGCCTTTTCTCCTTTGGCCCAGGGCTTGCTGACCAATCGTTACTTGAACGGTATTCCGGAGGATTCCCGTATTGCCCGGGGTGGTTTCCTGAAAAAAGAAGCGCTTACGCCGGAAGTCTTGAGAAGGATTCAGGCATTGAACGAACATGCGCGCTTGCGCGGGCAGTCGTTGGCCGAGATGGCATTGGCTTGGCTGCTGAAAGATGCGTCGATCACTTCCGTGTTGGTGGGAGCCAGTTCGGTGGAACAATTGGGTGATAGCTTGAAGGCGCTGGACAATCTTTCGTTCGAGGAAGAAGAGCTTCAGCGTATTGAAGAGATTCTTGCGTAGGCTTTTAATCTCGTGTGTTTGAGGAAGAAAGAGAAATGTAAAAAAGTGGGCTGTCTGTTTGTTAAAACTATTTAATTATAGACGGCTCACTTTTTTGGATATGAACATTCCTTTAAATTTGCTCCTTTGAAACACACTCGTTTTTATATATGGATGAAATAATCATTATTATCGGGTTGATAGTACTGAACGGTATCTTCGCCATGTCCGAGGTGGCATTAATATCAGCCCGAAAATCCCGGTTGTCGACCGACGTAAAAAAAGGTAATAAATCTGCTCGCGTAGCATTGAAACTGGCAGGGGACCCAGATCGTTTTCTTTCTACCGTCCAAATCGGAATCACATTGATAGGTATTTTGACCGGTATTTATTCGGGAAATAAAATTGCGATTGATTTGACCAATGTGCTGGTTTCGTGGGGAGTCTCTTCTACTTATGCATCCGGACTGGCACAGGGGATTATCGTCGTTATCGTTACTTACCTGACTATCATTTTTGGGGAGTTGGTGCCGAAGCGTATCGGTATGAGCATGGCCGAGAGAATGGCCAAACTGGTGTCCCGTCCGATGAATGTGCTGGCTAAGATTGCCTTACCGTTTGTCTGGTTGCTTTCAAAGAGCACAGAATTGATTTTCAATCTGTTGAATATTAAAGAAGCCGATAATAAGGTGACAGAAGAGGAAATCAAATCGATTATCAAAGAGGGGGCTGACGATGGAGAAGTGCAACCTGTGGAACAGGACATCGTGCAGCGTGTATTTCTGTTGGGTGATTTGAAGGTCGGTTCCATCATGACACACAAAAGTGATATCGTTTCATTGGAAAGCAACATGACGGCAGCCGAAGTGAAGGAGGTGCTGGTGAAGGAGTTGTATGAGTTCTATCCGGTGACAGAAGATGGAGATTTGGATAAGGTGAAAGGAGTGGTGAATCTGAAAGATTTGGTTTTGCATCTCCCCGAGAAGGATTTCAATCTGCCTGCCTTGACACATGAAGCTACGTTTTTCCATGAGAATATGAACGTATATAAGGCGCTGGAACAGATGAAGGCGCAGAAAATAAGTCGTGCGCTGGTCTGCGATGAGTTCGGGGCTTGTGTGGGAATCATTACTTTGCGTGACATTCTGGAAGGGTTGGTCGGTTCGATGGATGATGCCGGAGAAGAGCCGGATATCATTAAGCGGATTAACAAGGAAGGATGGCTGGTCGACGGACAGTGCCCGTTGTATGATTTCTTGTGTTATTTTAACCGGCAGGATTTGTTGGAGGATGTGGATTACCATACAGTAGGAGGGTTGATTCTGCAATATTTACAGCATATCCCTCAAAGTGGTGAAACTTTGGAATGGAATAATTTTGTTTTCGAGGTTGTAGATATGGATGGAGCTCGAATCGATAAGGTATTGGTGACAATTCCTTCTTCAGAAGAAGAGGGTGAATGTGAGTTTTGATTTTGCAAATAATTCGCGACTGAAAGGCTTTCCGGGCTTTGGCTTGGGAAAGCCTTTTTTGTTAATGGGATTGAATGTGCTGCTCCCCTTGGTTAATATGTGTTGTAAAACATGATTTTTCGGCTATATTCTTTGTGGTTTTCCCGAGAATGTTTACTTTTGCACTGTGTTTTTCATAGTATTAGATTTAAGGTTAACAAAGGTTGGAGTTCAGCGGAACTCCTTTTTTTATGTCCTTATGTGAGGTTTCCTTTTTTCTGTTTGCTGAGTCGTTTTTTTATTTGTTCGTTTTTCTGTAAGTTTTCCTTCAAGCTGTTTCTTCAGTTTTTCCTGTAAGCACCTACTTATTTTTCCTTGTAAGCACCCCATTTGTTTTTCAAACTCTTCGTTTTTCCTCCTTCAAGCGTTCCGTATTGAAGAAATGTCGGTGAGATAATCCTTCGTTGCCTTTAAGTTTTCTATGTTTCCGTTAGGGGAGACGTATGTTTTCCTTTCGTGAAACGTACGTTTTCCCCGGCGGAAACCTACGTTTCCCGAGAGGAAAACATAGAAAATGTCGGGAGTCTCTGAAAAAAATGTGCCTGCGGTGTGAATATTCCGGGGCGTTATTTGTCATGCCGCCTGTGAAAATCACGGCTTTTACGATGGACTGGTGCCTCTGTTTCCTGCGTTCTCGGATGTTTTTCCGTTTTTTGGCCTTCGTGCAAAGAAATTTCGTGCAGGATTTTTCCGTGTTTCCGCTGTTCTCTTGTACCGGTTCGGCGTGCATCTTTGCCTTTTCTTTTTACACATGCGCTCATGTGCGCACGTACGCGCCCGCGCGAAATATATAATGTAGGGCTGTTCCCGTCCGTTTCCGGAGTGGTCGGAAAAACATGTCCTTCAACACGTTCTTTTCCAGCGACTTATAAAAATCTTCAAAAAATTCTTCAAAAAAGAGTGTGATAAAAGTTGCAGGATCGGAAAAAGTGCGTACCTTTGCAACCGCTTTCGAGAGGGAGAGCCGCTGAGAATGACAGACTGGTGAAGAGAGGCAGACTTTCAAAGGCGCTGCACCCGAGTATCTTACCTTGCAAGGACGCAAGGGAGCGAGAAACGGATAAGCCCCGCGAGGTCCTCCCGAGAAACTTTTTCGAAAAAAACTTTCGGAAAAATTTGGAGGGAAAGAAAAAACGCCTTACCTTTGCAAACGCTTTCCCGCTGAAACGGGAGCTCAAGAAAAGATAGTTCTTTGAAAGACTTTAGATAAACAAACGAAGATGTAGTACAAGAAGTAGTCTTATATATAATGTATATATGGGATGAAACAAGAACCGTCAATAACCTGAAAAAGGATATAGAGAATCGGTTTCCTGGAACAGAATCAACAATACCCGCAAGGGTAAGAAAATATTTTACAATGAAGAGTTTGATCCTGGCTCAGGATGAACGCTAGCTACAGGCTTAACAC
>OHTZ01000164.1_pt1 | contig 46405 bp, 40 predicted proteins | sample 1579011 | NCBI WGS metagenome assembly OHTZ01 (sample SAMEA3879603, study PRJEB24766) | human gut metagenome | biome: human-associated habitat; feature: feces | place: USA | collected 1985/1987
CGGCGTCATATCCGGTAAATGTGGCACGCCAATCTCCTTGGGATAAAAGCCACGTACGAATATCCTTAAAGAACTTCACTCCGTAAACGGAGTCACGGGGAAGCTTTTCCAAAGAAGTCATTTTCACAGAAGGCAGTTCTAAAAAAGAAGCCAACGCCTTGGCATGCCCAAATGTATGATGAATACAAGGAGAAACACCGGATGCAAAATAATGCATTCCTCCATAAAGAAGTCCACCATGGGTAGCCTTACTCAATAAACGGATATTGCAGCGAATGGCTTCCAAATATTCCGGATGACGGGCAGCAGCCATCAAATAATAACCTCCCATAAAGCCATCACTGGTACGCCCGCCCCAATAAGTCCATTTAAAGCTTCGTGTTCCCCAACTGTTGTCCCAAGCGCCATCGGGTAACATAAACTCAAGATGAGTATCCATGGAACGTTCCACAAGCGAAAATAGTTCCATGTCGTTTGCCATCACTGCATAATATGCCATATTAGGCAGTGATTCTTCTACATTATAAAGCAAATCTACCGGACGGCAACCGTTTGGAGTTTCTGAGGCGATATTAGGTCCCTCGCCATACAAGAAACAGTCATTCACGGTAAAATATTCTTTTAATCCGAGAGCTATCTCTTCGGCTTCCTTCTTAAATTCAGGCCGATTGCACATTTCACCGATAGCATATAGTGCATAGGTTGCTGAAGCAGAATAATTTACATTCATATTTCTCATGCCTTCTCGCCTTCGGCTATAAATGAAAGGATTGTTCATCATAAACTCACCAGCCTCTACCAATCGCTGTTTCCAATGATGATGGGTTGAATCATCCAATAGATGTCCGTGATAATGCAAAGCTTCATAAAGAGCAATCGCTGCAAATACCGTCGTACCGTTCCAATCCGATACATGTACATCGTTCATCCATGACCCGTCCGGACGGTGCACATTCTCCATCCACGCCATCAAGCGCTTGGCTCCAAGCAAATATTTTTGGTTTCCGGTCTTTTCTGCCAAATACATCAAAGGAAGTACGGCATCACCTATACGTCCATGCATACGGGCACATGCAGGGCATAAGACTCCTCCATCAAGTGCGGAATCGGAATAGGTGCACTGATAAGCCAGAAAAGCATCCATCCATTCCGTCAACAGCTTATCCGCTTCACTACGCAATGAATCATCAAAAGAGTTCGCATTTACATTCTGGGCTTGTCCTGCCAAAGATGATACACAAAACAGCACCATCATAAACAACATGTTTTTCATATCTCTTTCATGGTTAGATTTTAATGCTCAAAGTTAGTCCTTTGTTATCAGTATTTCACTCTCTTTTTATTCAATATCATGCCAATGGGCGTTTAAACCTCTTGTAATATTGTTGAATCAATGCTAATATTGTTGAAACCTCACTTGCCAAAACAATATTGGTACACTTTTAAACATAAGGAAGTCTCAGTTAAACACAAACGGACTACTTTAGCTGCGGGAAACAAATGTTCTTAATTCTTAATGCTTTATGAGACACCTACCTTTATTAATGTGTACTGCCTTCTGCGGATTGTATTCCACACAGACAAAGGCGGCAGACACAAAAAACGAAAAGCCCAATATTCTTTGGCTCACCTTTGAAGATACTAGTGCATACGAATTCGGTTGCTACGGCAACAGAGGAGTACATACTCCCAATGCGGACAGCCTTGCCGCCCGCGGCATACAGTTTATGAACGCATGGTCCGTAGCTCCCCAGAGCTCGGCTGCCCGTTCTTCACTGATTACCGGATGCTATTCAAGCACTTACGGCATGGACATCCATCCTGTGCCCTACGATACACCTGCTGACATCTTCTTTCCACAGAAATTACGCGAAGCCGGATATTACTGTACAAACAACAGCAAGACACACTACAACTCTACCACTGACAATAAAATATGTTGGGACGAATGTAGCAACAAAGCCTCATACAATAGTCCCAAACGAAAAAAGAACCAACCCTTTTTCGCTGTATTCAACACGGTAACCTCACACATGGGACGCATCCGAACTTTCCATACAGACGGACGCAGAGATTACACACGGGAAGGCATATACCCGGCACTGCTTTCATTGCCTGCTTATGTTCCCGACTTGCCGGAAGTACGTTCCGACTATGCCGGTCATTTAGAAGCAGTACAAGACGTGGATACCTGGCTGGGATTCTTCCTGAAAGACCTGAAAGAGAAAGGCTTGGATGAAAATACAATTATATTTTTCTTCAGTGACCACGGCGGTTGTATACCCCGTGGTAAAGGATATTTGTACGAAAGCGGTCTAAAAGTACCTCTGATTGTCTATTTCCCGCCCAAATGGCAACACCTGGCCAAGCAGGCTTCAGGCAAAGAGTACAGCTTGGTCAACTTCACGGATTTAGGGCCTACCGTACTTAGTCTTGCAGGGGTAAAACCACCCAAACAGATGCAGGGCAAAGCACTTTACGGCAAGTTTGCAAACAAAGAAAAACGCCAGATGCAATTTGCATTAGCAGCCAATCAATTGCATCATTTCATGCCGGTACGCGCCGTTACCGATGGGCGTTTCAAATATATCCGTAGTTATATCCCCTATCGTCAGTTTGCCCTGCGCAATTATTATCAATGGGGAATGCCTTCCAACAAAGCATGGGATAAACTAGTATTGGAAGGGCATAATACCAACCCTAACTGGAAACTGACTTTCGAAGCCCATCCGGCAGAAATGCTGTTTGACCTTGAAAAAGATCCGGATGAACTGCACGACTTATCCGGTACTCCCGAATATGCAGAAATCTTGTCCAAAATGCGCCAAGCACTATCTGACCATATTCGTGTCACCGGTGATTTGGGGTTCTTCCTTCCCACTTCACGCACCGGTCATATTCTTTACGACAAAGTGCGCAAGGAGAAATATCCTCTGAACGAACTTTATACTCTTGTTGAAACAGCTGGAACAGCAACCACCGCCTCTCTGTCTATGTTAGAAGAAGCAATTACCAATCCGCTATCCGAAATGAGATTCTGGGGAGTAGTAGGATATGCCAAACTTGCCAGAGAAAAGCAAATATCTTCTTGTCCGCAAGCCTTGTTGGCACTCCTCCAAGACAGTAATCCCTACATCGCTTCCGAAGCCGCCTATGCCGCAGCCTATCTGGGTAAAAGTCAAGAAAGCGTTGCCCGCCTAATTATTCCCACAGAGGAAAAATACAGAAAAATAGGGTACTCTTCACTGGAATGCTTATCTTTAGACCCTGATATGCGTGACTGTATCCGTCCTTTCCTGTCGGAGCTGAGAGAAGCCGCAGAAACCCTGCCACGCCTTGAAAACGAAGATGCCGGACTCATGGCGCGGGGAATCCTCGTGAACTTGGGTGAAATGGATATCCAAGACCTATATGGTCCTGAAGCTTATAAAAGAGGTCTGAAATTTAACTATGGTCGTAGAGCAATGATACCGTTGCCCAACTAAAAGGAATAAATTTATGCGTAGTACAATCAAAATCGTAATTTTATTGTTTTTCATATGTACTTCCATGTCCGGAGCTTCGTTTCCGGACATGGAAAAGTATATGCGCCAACATGCCTTGATATGGGAACAATTACCCATGCAATGGAATGAAGGTGCTTTTTTAGGTAATGGATTGGTCGGCATGATGGTATATGCCGATTCCACACTCAATGCATTAGTTTTCCATCTGGGACGTCCCGATGTCACAGATCATAGGAAAGCTCCCTACCGAAAAACCTCCATCGGCACGGAAGAGGCAGATAAAATGGTGGATTTTTGCAGGCTTGATGTCGGTAAAATGCTATTATTCCCTGAAGGGAAGATACTTTCAGGCACTTTTTATCTCGACATTTACAATGCCGAACTGACCGGACACCTAAAAACAGACAAAGGAGACTTGACTTTCCACGCCTATACTCCCCAACCCGAAGAAGTGAATATCGTGGAAGTTTCCTCCGGAGTCCCTTACCGCTGGAAGGGGATTCCCGGGAACCCATGCTCTCCCCGCATAAGAGTATTTCCCCATTTGAAAGAAAAATTAAAATACAAGGACAACCCCGCACCTGTCGTCGACCAAAAAGACAAAGAAGGTAGTTGGGTACAGTCCTTGTTGGCGGGAGGAGACTATGCAACCTACTGGAAAGAGGTGCCGGGCGGAAAATCACGTTCCGTATTGTACGTGTCTACAGCCAATGAAGTGCCGGCTTCATCCCTCTCTCTTGCCAAAGCCATGAAGACTGTAGAAGCAACACAGATTACAGGAACTAAATTGTTGAAACAAAAGACACGCCAGTGGTGGAATGCCTACCACGAACGTTCTTTCCTTTCCATTCCGGACAAAAAACTGGAGAACTTTTATTTCATACAGATGTACAAACTTGCCACTTGTTCTCATCCGGATGGCCCGGCAATGGACGTAATGGGCACTTTCTTCAAACTGAGCCCATGGCCCAGTTTCTGGTGGAACCTAAATATACAACTGACTTATATGCCCATAGGACCAGCCAATAGGATGGAACAAGGCAAAAACTTCCAGCGACTGATGGATGAAGTGTTTCCTTCACTTGTCCGTTCTATTGAACCATGCAAGATAGGTGACTACACCTGGGCATTGCAAAACTATTATATGTACCTGCGATATGCCGGTGCTGACTGGCAAGATATCAAACAACAAGTAGTTCCAAAAGCACTGGACGCATTTGCCGTATTCGATAAAATACTGTGTTATAAAGAAAACACATGGCATCTCACCCATATTGAGTCTCCCGAATATGAAGGGTTCCAAAAATACAATGACAGCAATTACGGATTAGCTTCACTGAGCTGGTTGCTCCAAACATTGATAGCATGTCATGACAGAACTTCAAGCACTCATCCCGACTATGCACGCTGGAAAGAAATCCTGACACGACTGGCTCCATATCCCACCAATGAAAACGGTCTGATGATTGCCGCCAACAAACCGCTGGAGAAGTCCCACCGCCATTATTCACACCTATTGGCCTTCTACCCTTTCCGACTTTTACATCCCGATGTACCAGAGAACCGTAAATTCCTGGAGAAATCCATCGAACACTGGTTGTCTTTAGAAGATGGGAAAGGATTAGCAGGATATTCCTATACCGGAGCAGCTTCTCTATATGCCTATTTGGGTAACGGTAACAAGGCTTACGAACGCTTGGCACATTTCATCAACAAACCAATCGGAATCAGCATTCTGCTACCCAATACATTCTATGTGGAAAGTCAAGGCAAGAATCCGGTAATAGAAACCCCATTAAGTGCTGCGGCCTCCCTTACTGAGCTGCTTATACAAAGCTGGGATGAGACTATACGTATCTTCCCGGCTGTGCCAGACCATTGGAAAGATTGTGCTTTCCATGCCCTCAGGGCGGAAGGAGGATTTACCGTCTCGGCTCAACGCCAAGACGGAAGAACCGAATGGGTCAGCCTGACCAGTGAAAAAGGACAACCTTGCCGTATACAGTTATCCGGATGGGATGCCGTCCATCAGCTATCTGCAGGACGTACCGTCTCCATCAAACCGCTGGGTAATGAGACCTATGAACTGGACCTGAAAACCGGAGAAAGCGTAACGCTGGCCCCTGACAAATCAACAAAATGCAAACTACGCCTTATCCGGGCAAAAAACAAATCCCAATCCAACTTCTATGGAGTGAAATCAAGAAAAGGTTTGCCCGAAATAATGGAATGGCCGGAATTAACTCCCATCAAGGAACGTGTGAATGTACAGGCCGACTCTGCTCGTATCCGACAGATTGTCGACGGCTGTTGGGTGGCCGTAGGTACCAATAAGTCCCATGCCATACAACTGGACTACTCCCGTCCCTTTCAAGGACAGCCTTCTTACCGTTTTGAGCTGAAACAAGATGACAACACTCTGGAAGGCTACTCTAAAGGAGAAACCAAAGGTCGCGCCGAACTATGCTATTGCTATGCCGTATCCGACGATTTCAAAAACTATCCGGCAGATGAATATCCCAATGCTCAAAAGATGAAGACCGTCTATCATTATGGCAAGGGAAGTTGCCCGCAAGGTTCATCCATGAGCTACACATTCTCTGTTTACATTCCACATACCCTTGACAAAAACGTATCTACCATCTTTGCCCAATGGCACGGCATGCCAAGCCGTACACTTGTGTCCGACCCTGATGGCAAAGTAATGAGACTCAGTACCAAGGAGTTTCTGGAACTGGAGAGGCGAATGATTTTCAAGAAAAATACGGCATATGATAAAATTATCAAAATCAACGCCCAAGGAGATACCCTCTACAGAGCAGGGAAACCGAACGGTTGGCTGATAGAACAAGGCGGTTATCCCCCGCTTGCCTTCGGCTTTTCACAAGGTTATTTCTACATCAAAGCCAATTCGGACCGCAAATGGCTGACGGACAAGACCGACCGCTGTAATGCCAATCCTGACAAGGCAGAAATCATGCATCCAGTCACCTCTACCTTCAAAACCTCGACAATAGCATATAAAATGCCATTCGAGAATTTCCCCAAAGATTGCTGGATAACTTTTCAGGTAAATATAGACTGGACCGAATATGGAAAAGAAAAAGAAACCATTCTTAAACCCGGACTTCTTGACGTAACCATGTCCTACCGTCAATCAGAAAAGGAAGTGAAAGAACATATCGTAAACAATGAGGAGATACTGATTGGCCGCAATGACGAAGAAGGATATTACTTCAAATTCGGCATATACCGTGTCGGCAACAGTACCATTCCGGTTTGCTATAACCTAGCCGGTTATAAAGAGCAGTTCCGAAAAGTAACGACAAGAATCACGCAATTTTAAATCCCATATTTTTCAACTCAACACAGAACGATTGATTTCTTGTTTTTTCGTAGAAAAACAAAAAAGGAAGAAATAATAGCCGAATTCAACAAGCAACAAAAAGCCCGCCACCTTAATGGAGACGGGCTTGAAAAGTAGCTCCGAGGGGAATCGAACCCCTATCTAAAATTTAGGAAATTCTTGTTCTATCCGTTGAACTACAGAGCCTCAACTGATAATCAGCGGAATATGTAGAATATTTATAGAACTTCTACACTATTTTTACACGACGCAAGCTGATTACGGATGCAAAGATAATGTATTCTGCCGATTTTCCGAAAAAAGTTTTGTTAATCCGATTAACTTTCCGAAATTTGCTGCCTATGTAAACGGAATAGTAATCCTCAAATAATCTATAGTAATTCGTAAGTTATGGCAAACGACATGATGGTCAAAGAACTGGAGCAAGTGGTAGTCCGCTTCTCCGGAGACTCCGGCGATGGTATGCAGCTCGCCGGCAACATCTTTTCAACAGTTTCGGCTACCGTGGGCAATGATATCAGTACATTCCCCGACTATCCGGCAGATATCCGCGCCCCGCAAGGCTCACTCACCGGTGTTTCCGGTTTTCAGGTACATATCGGTGCAGAGAAAGTCTATACCCCAGGTGACAAATGCGACGTATTGGTAGCGATGAACGCCGCCGCACTGAAAACCCAATATAAGTTTGCTAAATCCACTGCTTGTATCATCATCGATACAGATGCTTTCCAGAAGTCAGACTTGGAAAAGGCCGCTTTCAAGACCGATAATCCGATAGAGGAAATGGGTATTAAGCAGGATGTCATCGCCGCCCCCATCTCGAAGATGGTGAAAGACTGCCTTGCCGACACCGGAATGGACAACAAGTCCATGCTGAAATGCCGCAATATGTTTGCAGTAGGCCTGGTATGCTGGCTGTTCAACCGCGATCTGAAAATAGCCGAAGATTTCATCCGCGAGAAATTCGCCAAAAAGCCCGAAATAGCCGAAGCAAATATCAAGGTCATTCATGCAGGATATGACTACGGACACAACACCCATGCTTCCGTAGCCCATACATATAAGATTGAAAGTAAGACTACCGTTCCCGGCAGATACATGGATATCACGGGGAACAAAGCAACTGCTTACGGTTTCATCGCCGCAGCTGAAAAGGCTGGCTTGAAGCTGTTCCTCGGCTCCTATCCCATTACTCCGGCAACCGATGTACTGCACGAACTCTCCAAGCACAAGTCTCTGGGCGTGATGACCGTGCAATGCGAAGACGAGATTTCCGGTTGCGCCACTTCTATCGGCGCCGCTTTTGCAGGTGCGCTGGCTGTGAGCTCCACTTCCGGTCCCGGTGTCTGCCTGAAATCGGAAGCTATGAACCTGGCAGTCATTACAGAACTTCCGCTGGTTGTGCTCGACGTGCAACGTGGCGGTCCTTCTACCGGTTTGCCTACCAAATCGGAGCAGACAGACTTGTTGCAGGCATTGTTCGGACGTAACGGTGAATCTCCCATGCCGGTGATTGCCGCAGCTTCTCCCACTCATTGTTTTGATGCTGCTTATGCTGCTTGTAAAATGGCATTGGAACACATGACTCCGGTTGTTCTTCTGACAGACGGGTTTGTTGCCAATGGTTCGGGTGCATGGAGATTGCCCGACTTGGAAAGCTATCCTGCCATCAATCCTCCTTACGTGACTCCGGAAATGAAAGATAACTATACACCTTATAAACGTAATCCGGAAACCGGCGTTCGTTATTGGGCTCTTCCCGGACAGGAAGGTTATATGCACATTCTGGGTGGTCTGGAGAAAGACAGTAATACGGGAGCTATCTCTACAGACCCTGAAAACCATAATCTGATGTGTCGCTTACGTGCCGAAAAGGTGGCGAAGATTCCTGTGCCCGATGTGAAGGTGCAAGGCTGTGCAGATGATGCCGACCTTTTGATTGTGGGCTTTGGCGGAACTTACGGTCATTTGTATTCGGCCATGGAAGAAATGAATAAGGCGGGAAAGAAAGTTGCTTTGGCTCATTTCGTTCATTTGAACCCATTGCCTGAGAATACGGCGGAAGTGCTGAAGAAATATAAGAAGGTAGTGGTGGCCGAACAGAACTTAGGCCAGTTTGCCGGATATCTCCGTATGAAAGTAGACGGATTTGTTCCTTATCAGTTTAATGAAGTAAAAGGTCAACCGTTTGTTGTCAGCGAATTAGTTGATGCTTTCACAGAGATTTTAAATAAATAATAACCGTAAAGAAAGTAAGAACTATGAGCGAATATACAGCAAAAGATTTTAAGAAAGGACAGCCCCGTTGGTGTCCGGGCTGCGGTGACCATTTCTTTTTGGCATCATTGCACAAAGCGATGGCTGAACTGGGAATAGCTCCTCATAATACAGCAGTTATTTCGGGTATCGGTTGTTCCAGCCGTTTGCCTTATTATATGAATACATACGCCATGCAAACTGTTCATGGTCGTGCGGCAGCAATTTCTACCGGTTGCAAGGTAGCTAATCCGAAACTCACCGTGTGGCAGATTTCCGGTGACGGTGATGGGCTGGCTATCGGTGGTAATCATTTTATCCACGCTGTGCGTCGTAATATCGACTTGAACATGATTTTGCTGAACAATCGTATTTATGGCTTGACGAAAGGGCAGTATTCTCCTACTTCTCCCCGTGGGTTTGTCAGCAAGTCGTCTCCTTACGGAACAGTGGAAGACCCGTTCCATCCGGCCGAATTATGCTTTGGTGCACGCGGACGTTTCTTTGCCCGTGCTGTGGCAACGGACGGTCCCGGCACTGTGGAAGTGTTGAAGGCAGCCGCTAACCATAAGGGTGCTTCGGTTTGCGAGATTCTTCAGAATTGCGTGATATTCAATGACGGTACACACGAATCTGTATACAATAAGGAAGGCCGCGCCAAGAATGCGATTTATCTGGAACATGGCAAACCGATGTTGTTTGGCGAGAACAAGGAATTCGGATTGATGCAGGAAGGCTTCGGACTGAAAGTGGTGAAACTGGGTGAGAATGGAATTACAGAAAAAGACATTCTGATTCACGATGCACATTGCATGGATAACACGTTGCAGCTGAAACTGGCTTTGATGGAAGGTCCTGATTTCCCGATTGCATTGGGCGTTATTCGTGATGTGGAGGCTCCTACTTATGATGATGCGGTTCACGAACAAATTGATGAAGTCTCAGCTAAAAAGAAATATCATAATTTCCGGGAATTGCTGATGACCAATGATATCTGGGAAGTGAAATAACGATATGGAAATTACTTTTTGACATATCGTCGAAAATAATAAATGGTTAGTAATGAGCAGCGAGAGGGCTGCCGGTTACTAACCATTTGTGATTTATGACATCGGATGTTAGAGTTTCTCACCAAACGATAAGTCACCTGCATCTCCCAGCCCCGGAACAATGTATTTGTGCTCGTCCAAAACCGGGTCGATGGCGGCACACCATAATGTGATATCATCACCGGGAAAAAGTTTTGCCATATGCTCTACTCCTTGTCGGCTGGCAATGACACAGGCCATTTGCAGTTTGGCAGGAGTACCTTTAGTGAGTAAAGCTTTCCAGGCAAGTTCCATGCTTTCGCCGGTGGCAAGCATCGGGTCGACCAAAAGCAATGTCTTGTCATTCAGAGAGGGAGCGGCAATGTATTCGATGTGTACATCTACAATACGGTGTTCATCATCCTTGTAGAAACGGAATGCGGAAACGAAAGCGTTATCGGCATGGTCGAACATATTCAGAAAACCGGTGTGCAGGGGCAGTCCGGCGCGGAATACAGTGGCAATCACTATTTTGTCATCATGCGTACTGGCCGTGGCAGTTCCCAGTGGTGTCTGTACCTGCTTGACGGAATAGGTTAGTGCTTTACTCATTTCGTATGCCATGATTTCCCCTATTCTTTCGATATTTCTGCGGAAGCGCATACGGTCGTTCTGAACATGTACATCACGCAATTCTGCTACGTATTGGTTCAGAAGCGAATTGCCTTCACTGAGATTGATGATTTTCATATCTGTGTTATTGTTATATGATTGACTTTGACCTGCAAAGAAACAAAATAAATTTCATATTTGTAAAGTGCAAATTGCATTTTTGTTACACAAATATAAATCTTTCACTATTACGGAAATTTTTCTCTAATAACTTCTTTTTTTTAAAATAAAGCACTAATTTTGTAGCGCCTTAGACAAGGGGGTGTTGAAAAACATCTTCTTCCGAAATAGAGAGTAAAAACAACATTATACAATTAACCAATTTAAATCATTTAAAAATGGCAAATTTAGATTTAAGCAAGTACGGTATTACCGACGTGAAGGAAGTTCTCCACAATCCTTCTTATGATGTGCTTTTCGCTGAAGAAACTAAACCGGGATTGGAAGGTTTCGAAAAAGGACAGGTAACTGAACTGGGCGCTGTAAACGTAATGACCGGTGTTTATACAGGTCGTTCTCCTAAAGATAAATTCTTCGTTAAGAATGAAGCTTCTGAAAACTCAGTATGGTGGACTTCTGACGAATATAAAAACGATAACAAACCTTGTACTGAAGAAGCTTGGGCTGATTTGAAAGCTAAAGCTGTAAAACAATTGAGCGGCAAGCGTTTGTTCGTTGTTGATACATTCTGCGGTGCTAATGCTGCAACTCGTATGAAAGTACGTTTCATCATGGAAGTAGCTTGGCAGGCTCATTTCGTAACTAACATGTTCATCCGCCCGACTGCTGAAGAACTGGAAGCTTACGGAGAACCTGATTTTGTATGTTTCAATGCATCTAAAGCAAAAGTTGACAACTATAAAGAACTGGGCTTGAACTCTGAAACAGCTACTGTTTTCAACTTGAAGACTAAAGAACAAGTTATCCTGAACACTTGGTACGGTGGTGAAATGAAGAAAGGTATGTTCTCTATCATGAACTACATGAACCCGCTTCGTGGTATCGCTTCTATGCACTGCTCTGCTAATACAAATATGGAAGGAACTAGTTCGGCTATCTTCTTCGGTTTGTCTGGTACAGGTAAGACTACTTTGTCTACTGACCCGAAACGTAAGTTGATCGGTGACGACGAACACGGATGGGATGACGAAGGTGTATTCAACTACGAAGGTGGTTGCTATGCTAAAGTTATCAACTTGGATAAGGAAAGTGAACCCGATATCTACGCTGCTATCAAACGTGACGCTTTGCTGGAAAACGTAACAGTTGATGCTGACGGTAAGATTGATTTCGCTGATAAGAGCGTAACAGAAAACACTCGTGTTTCTTATCCTATCTATCATATCGAAAACATCGTTAAACCTATCTCTAAAGGTCCTCACGCTCAACAAGTTATTTTCTTGTCAGCTGATGCATTCGGTGTATTGCCTCCGGTATCTATCTTGAACCCTGAACAAGCTCAGTATTACTTCTTGTCTGGATTTACAGCTAAATTGGCTGGTACAGAACGTGGTATCACTGAACCGACTCCGACATTCTCTGCTTGCTTCGGTGCTGCTTTCTTGTCATTGCACCCGACTAAATATGCAGAAGAATTGGTTAAGAAGATGAAGATGACTGGTGCAAAAGCATACTTGGTTAACACTGGTTGGAACGGAACTGGCAAACGTATTTCTATCCGTGATACTCGTGGTATCATCGACGCTATCCTGGATGGTTCTATCGAAAAAGCTCCAACTAAGACTATTCCTTACTTCGACTTCGTTGTTCCGACTGAATTGCCGGGTGTTGATCCGAAGATCTTGGATCCGCGTGACACTTACGACTGCGCTTGCAAGTGGGAAGAAAAAGCTAAAGACTTGGCTGCTCGCTTCATCAAGAACTTCGCTAAGTTCACTGGTAACGAAGCTGGTAAAGCTTTGGTTGCTGCTGGTCCGAAATTGTAATTCTGACTTACAAATTCTTAAATATGAAAGCGGTTTCCTTCGGGGAACCGCTTTTTTTGTTATATTTGGTCGGATGGCGGCAGGGCTAGCGGGAAACTTGTCGTCGGGAGAAGAGGAAAAACGGCTGTTCTGACAGCTGGTGTGAGGAAGAGAACGAAAGAAATTGAAGATTGAGCTAATCAAAGATAAAACGTATGAAAAAGATGATTTATTCGATGCTGGGGGCAGGCTTGCTCTGTCTTTCCAGCTGTGGCGGTCAGACACAGCAATCACAGCCGGCTGCCGAGAACGAGGCTGACAGTACGAATCAGGTTATAGAGACCATCATGGCACGTCGCAGCGTGCGGAAGTATCTGCCACAACCGGTAAATCGGGATACGATGCAGGTGATTCTGGACTGTGGTATTAATGCGCCTAACGGACAGAACAAACAGTCGTGGGCAATCCGGGTAGTAGACAATCCGGAATTTATCAATGGTCTGACGGAGGTATATAAGAAGGCCAATCCGAAAGCGGCTGAAGACCCTGATTTCCGGAATATGTTCCGCAATGCACCGACGGTGGTGTTTATTGCCAACGACACCGCCTACGATTTCTCACAAGTGGATTGTGGACTGTTGGGTGAGAACATGATTCTTTCTGCCTGGTCTATGGGCATCGGTTCCTGCTGCCTGGGTGGTCCCATACGTTTCATGAAGACCGACCCCGGAGCCGCAGAATACCTGAAACGTCTGAACATTCCCGAAGGCTATGACCTGTTGTATTGCATTGCCTTCGGATATCCGGATGAATCGCCGGCTGCCAAGCCTCGTGATGCATCGAAAGTGATGTTTGTGGAGTAATGTGTTATCGCGCTCCCAAATCATCGTAAGAAGATTGTAGAATCGCTTTCCCCAGTTCTGTGCGTCGTGCGTTCGGAGCTGGGGATTCTATTAATGCCTTGCCGGAGTTGTTGTCTATCAGGGTGACGCCGGTACTGTCGCAGAAGGCAAAGCCGTTGTTGTAGGTGTAGTAGGCAAAGGGGTATTTGTAATCCTTGCCCAGCACGTTGCGGCTGAAATTGAATTCTTTGTGGCTGAGTCCCATTTGTGCCAGCAGGGTAGCGGCCATGTCGCTTTGGTTCATCAGCTTGTCGATGACCATGGGTTGCTTTACGGCACCGCCCAGCCAGAGCATCGGGATGTGATGGATGCGAGGGTCGTGCACCAGTCCCTCTTCCGGATAATAGAAGCCATGGTCCGGCAGGCAGACAATGAGCAGGTTCTTCCATTGTGGAAGCGCCTTGAGCTTGTCGATGAATTTCCCCAGGCAGTCGTCCGTAAAGGCGAAGGCATTGGGAATCTTCTCGTTCAGGCGATGGTAAGGCACCTCGAAAGGTTCGTGGCTGCTGAGAGTCAGAAAGGCCGTGTGCCAAGGCTGGTTGCCTGTGCGTGTCTTTATCTGCTGGTAGAGATATTCAAAAGTGATGTCATCGTTCACTCCCCATGGATTCTGTCGCTCCTCCAGGCTGAAATCCACATCGGCCGTGAGATGCTGGTAACCACTGCCTAACAGGTAGCTCTTCATGTTGGTAAAGTTGATGTCACCCCCGTACAGAAAGTCGGTGGCATAACCTTGCTCCCGCAGCTTCCCGGCAATGGAAGGCAGCGTACGGCTCTTGGCCGGTGACTTCATGACCGACACGGTAGGGAAACTCTGGTAGCCGCTGAAGGTGCAGACCGTGCCCCGGTCGGTGCGGAAACTGTTGGCGTAACAGTTCGTGAAAAAGACTCCCTCCTTGCTCAGCCTTTCCAGGTTGGGACTGACATCCGGGAGACCTCCCAGCGATTCCACAAACACCCCTCCGAAGCTCTCCATCAGGACAATCAGTACGTTGGGGCGTTGCGTGTTCAGCAGGGATACCGTGTTTTCTCCGGTGCCGGCATACAATCCGTCGAACAGGCTGGCCCGTTTTTCCTCGTCAAAGAAATTGAACTGCTGGGCGAAATCGGTCGTCTTGCTGATGGACGACAGCAGGCTGAAATCCGGGTTGACCGCCGAGTGGTTCAGGAACTCGTTGTCGCAGAAATACGCCTGTCCTACGTTACTGGTTGATTCGGTGACACCGCCTCGGATGATGATGAAGAGGATACCCCCCAGCAGAATCGTGACCAGACTGCCCGTAAGACGTTTTCGGACCTGCGGTATTTGGGGAAGTTGGGCAGGCGTCATTTTATACAGTCCCCACGTGAGCAGGGCCGACAATATCAGGATACATAGCACCCGTATCAGGATGAAACCGACCGACACACTGGCCATGGCATTTTTCGGAGAGTCCAGGTAGAGGAAGATGGAGGCATCGAGCTTGAATCCCCAGAACGGATACAGGGCCATGTCGCCGATGAAGACGAGGGTGGTAGCCAGCGCAATCAGCGCATAGTAGCCCACGAGGAGCTTTCGCAGCGGGAAACGGCGGAACCAGATACTCACCAGAATAATCAGCCAGGGGAGGGCGGTGAGATAGCCTGTGGTGGCTGCATCGAGGGTAAAGCCGTGATACAGCACTTTCAGGTAGTCCACGAAGGATACCCCTTTCTCGCAAGCTCCGTTGTAGAGCATGAACACTGGTTTCTGAAGCAGGAAATAGCCTAAAATAGCGGCAAAAATACATCCCAGGTAAGCAAGTCTCTTTTTCATCTGTCTAGATCTGATTATTTACGTCCGAAATCGGCGGGGACTTCTCCCCATGATTCTGTTTCCCATTTGCGCAAGGGAGTGGTGTAGGTGTTTTCCTTCAGCCATTTCTCTGCCCGTTCAATCAGCTGGAACAGGGTTTCGGTCTTGGCATTGCGTTCCAGTTTGGTCTTGCATTTCTTCTGTTTCACCCACAGGAGGGCGTTGCGGCTGTCGGAGTAGAGAGGCATGTCCAGCTGCTTCTGTTTGAGAAGGGCCAGCCCATGTACGATGGCCAGAAACTCTCCTATGTTGTTGGTGCCATACACCGGTCCGAAATGGAAAATCTCCTGTCCGGTAAGCAGATACACTCCACGGTATTCCATGGGGCCGGGGTTTCCACTGCAGGCCGCATCTACTGCCAGGCAGTTCAGGTCGAAATTTTCCGGAAGCTGTTTGGCGGAAGGTTCTTTGGGAGCCGAAGTCCGGTGGCGTTGCAGGTACACGTGTGCCGGAGTGGCAAAAGCCTGTGCGGCTTCCTCTTCTGTGTCGAATGATTTATAGATGGCTCCTTTGTATCCTTGGATTTGCAGCCGGCATTCAGTCCAGGAAGCATACACCCCCGGATTCACACCCTTCCACACTACATAGAATTTTTGTTTCGCCATAAAAAGATAAGGAGGTTAAAAAAAGTGGGTGGTTCCCTCGCCACCCGCTATTTTCAAATGAATTACATGCGTTCAGGCACTTCGATGCCCAGCAAGCCCATGGCCAGCTTGACAATCTTTCCTACGTTCTGACTCAGTGCCAGACGGAAAATCTTCACAGCCTCGTTCTCTTCACGCAGAATACTGAAATCGTGATAGAACTGGTTGTATTCTTTCACCAAGTCGTAGGCATAGTTGGCCAGGATAGACGGGTTGTAGTCCGTCCCCGCCTGTTTTACCACGTTGGGGAAGTCGGCCAGCATCTGAATCAGTGCTTCTTCCTTGGTGCTCAGTTCGATACCTTCCGGAATCGCAGCCGGAATCTGGATACCGGCTTCTGCTGCCTTGCGGAGGATAGACTGGATACGTGCGTAGGTGTACTGGATGAACGGTCCCGTATTTCCGTTGAAGTCGATGGATTCCTTCGGGTTGAACGTCATGTTCTTGCGGGCATCCACTTTCAGGATGAAATACTTCAAGGCACCCAGTCCCACGATACGGGCGATGTCATCGGCCTCTTCCTTCGTCAGTCCGTCCAGTTTGCCCAGTTCGCTGCTGGTTTCCTTGGCCGTTTCAATCATGGCTTCCATCAGGTCGTCCGCATCGACTACGGTACCTTCGCGGCTCTTCATCTTACCTTCCGGCAGTTCCACCATACCGTAGGAGAAGTGAACCAGATCCTTGCCCCATTCGAAGCCCAGCTTGTCGAGCAGGATAGACAACACCTGGAAGTGATAGTTCTGTTCGTTACCCACCACATAAATCATCTTGTTGATGGGATAATCCTGGAAGCGCAGCTTGGCTGTACCGATGTCCTGTGTCATGTAGACCGAAGTACCGTCTGCACGGAGCAGCAGCTTCTGGTCCAGTCCTTCCGGAGTGAGGTCAGCCCATACAGAACCGTCTTCCTTGCGGTAGAAGAGTCCTTTTTCCAGTCCTTCCAATACCTTGGCCTTTCCTTCCAGGTAAGTCTGTGATTCGTAATATATCTTGTCGAAGCTGACGCCCATCATCTTGTACGTCTCGTCGAAGCCGGCATATACCCAGTCGTTCATCTTCTTCCAGAGCGCGCGTACTTCCGGGTCGTTGGCTTCCCATTTGCGGAGCATTTCGCGGGCTTCCAGCATCAGCGGAGAGTTGGCTTCTGCCTGGGCCTTGGCTTCTTCCTCGTTCATGCCTTCCGCTTCATACTTTGCCATCAGTTCTTTCACTTCCGCCTTGTAGTGCTTGTCGAACGCCACGTAGTAATCGCCAATCAGGTGGTCACCCTTCTTTCCGGAGGATTCCGGAGTCTCGCCGTTGCCATATTTCAGCCAAGCCAGCATGGACTTGCAGATATGGATACCGCGGTCGTTGACAATGTTGGTTTTCACCACCTTGTTGCCGTTGGCCGCCATGATGTTGGCCAGCGCATTACCCAGCAGGTTGTTGCGCACGTGTCCCAGGTGGAGCGGTTTGTTGGTGTTCGGAGAAGAATATTCAATCATCACCAGCGGCGCATTGTCGGCAGCTTTCTGGATTCCCCATTGACTGTCTGCCTGGATGCGGTTCAGCAAGTCAATCCATACGCTCGAAGCGATGGTCAGGTTCAGGAATCCCTTGATTACGTTGTAGCTGGCAATGGCAGGCTCATGCTGCTTCAGATACTCTCCAATTTCCTGTGCGGTCTGTTCCGGACCTTTTTTGGACATTTTCAGGAAAGGGAAGACAACCAGTGTGAGGTGGCCTTCAAACTCTTTCTTGGTCTTCTGCAGCTGTACCATCTTGGCGGGAACTTCCTGCCCGTACAACTCCTTCACGCCGTTGATTACGGACGCCGTCAGTTTATCTTCTATTTTCATGCGTGTATGTAGTTTTATGATAATCCGTTCAATGGCGCAAAGATAGTGAATTTATTTCGTTCTTCCGACAGGGTGTTTCTTCTATTTGTATTTTGTATTATTGGTGGATGTGCTCTTCCGCTGAAGGTAGGTTCTGTGAATCTTTTTTCCAAGTGGAGGGAGAACATCCTTCCTTCATCTTGAATTGTTTGCTGAAGTGGGCAAGATCTGCAAAACCCACTTGTTCGGCTACTTCGGCCAGACTGATGTCCGGATTGTTGCGCATCCGGAGTTTGGCTTCTTCAATCCGTAGCCCGTTTATCCATCCATTAAAGTTAGTCTGGTAGGTTTCATTGATGAAGTTTGACAGATAAGTACGATTGATACCTATTTCTTTGCTCATGTCCTGGATGGTCAGACTGGGATGAAGGTAGCCTTTTTCGGACATCCATTCGTTCAGCTTCTCTTCAATTTTTTCAGAATTCCATTTGTGGGTCTTTTTCTCCTGAGGCGAGGAAGTAGAAGTATAAGGAGATGATTTTTCTGTTTCCACCTGTTCTTTGAGCAGTGGATAATCAGCGATGAAAATACCATAGTTGTGATATTGAAGGGCGAACACGATGTAGAATATGGTGTAAATTCCTGTGAATATCAGCTGACTGATGAGGTGTGGGTAGATGTTTACAGCCACAGAGAGTGCGAATATGGCACACAATCCGATGAGCAGCGGATATACTCGCTTTTTCAAGTAGGGTATACGCTCAGGATGTACTTGTACCCAGCGTCTGGAGATACGGAGGTACACACGTATATAGAGCACCAGCAGGCAGGCGTAGCAGGTCATGAGGATATAGTAGAAAAGAGTGCCTGTCCGCCCGTCCATGCCGAAATAATAGATTAAATTGGCGGCAGCCAGTAGAAGCGTATAAATCAACTGTCGTCGCAGGAAGCCTTCCAGCTTGTGCCCTATATATATAGGGAAAGTGATGGCCCAAAGAAACAAGAGGGTTTGTATAGGGGCCAAACTTTGTATAAAGAAGGCTTTCAGTGTTTCATGATAGCTTTCTGTAGAGAATGCGATGCCCAATGAGGTAAGGCCTACCAGTATGTAGGCCACTTCTATATAAACCCGACTGTGTTTGCTGCGTGTGCTCATTTCTCCTTTCGGTACTTCAGCGAAGTGGAGAAAGAGGGCCAGTAGCAAGCTGCTGATGCCGGAGAATGTTTCCATAGTAAAAAAGATTTTTTCCATGACTTGTTGTTTTTCGTTTGTAATAGCGAAATCAATGAAGCCTTTGTCGAATTGTCTTTTTCTTCACCTAAACTTATCAGAAAATAGACAAAGGCTCTATTTTTCTTTTCGCAAAGGTAAATTTAATAAATTGACAACTCTTTTTTTCCCTGCTTTTCTGTCAATCTTTACTATGAGGACAGAATGAATAGTTATTAGATAGATTTTCGTAACTATTCAGTCAAAAAATAGTTCCTCACTATGGCTCAGTAGCTTGTCATTCTATAAATTTATTCCACTTCTTTTCTCCATACAGAAGGAGATACTCCTACGAGAAGCTTGAATTGCTTGCTGAAATGCGCCAGGTCAGTAAAGCCTACCTGTTGGGCTATTTCCGACAAGTTGCGCTTGGGAGATTGCTTGATGAGTAACTTGGCCTCTTCTATACGTAAATGATTAAGCCATAAATTAAAGTTTAATCCATAAGTGGTGTTGATGTGATTGGACAGATAAGTTCTGTTGATTCCAATGATTTTGCTTAACTGGATGATGGTAACCCGGGCATTTAAATAACCCTTTTGTTCAATCCATTCTGCAAGTCTGTCTTTAATTACTTCATTCTTTTTCATAGTTCCTATTTTTCCCCGAAAGTAAGAAGTTTTAAAATTTTATGGAAAGACAAAATATTGAATTTGGGAATATTTGTCTGTATCCAGTGATTAAGTGGTCAAAAATATATACTATCCGGTCTTTAATTTACTGATAGATTAATGTGGAAAGATAGCTTTCAGCCAGTACTTCGTTGGCTATATCGAGCAGTTGGGAGGTGGTAAGGCTCTCAATCCGTTTAAATACCTCCTCTTTTTCCTCGTAGGTCTGGTAGTGGAGGAAGCATTTTCCCATGTTGAGGGCATTGTTCTCAAAGTTGTCGCCGGCCACTCCTATCTGTCCGATAATTTGCTTTTTGGCTGCATGGAGCTGCAAGCTTGTCAGCGCTTTGTCGCGGATTTTCTTGAGTTCCTTGTGCACCAACGAAATGCAATGTGCTGTGTCGTGCGGGTCGCAACCAAAGTAGATGCAAAACGTGCCGGTATCCGTATAGGAGGTGAGGTTTGATTCCACATTGTAGACCAGACCTTTTTTCTCACGCAAGGAAACGTTGAGGCGGCTGTTCATGCCGGGTCCTCCCAGGATGTTGTTGAGCAGGTAGAGCCCTGTCCGGCGTTCGTCGTAAGCATGGTAGCCTCTTCCTCCTATCATGACGTGAGCCTGATGGGTGTCCTTATGGAGCGTCAGTTGACGTGGCTGGTAGGCGGCAGGCTGTGTGCGCACTTGTTTTTCTCCATGCCAGGGAGGGATTTCAGCTGTCACCTTTTCCAAGGTGCGAATGACTTTAGAAAAGGGGATATTGCCTTGCACAAAGAATACCATGTTTTGCGGCTGGTAGTGTCTGTGCACAAAATGCTGTGCGTCCTCGCTGGTGAACTTCCGCAGCAGTTCCGGATTGCCAAGGATGTTCCGTCCAAGCGGATGGTCAGGGAAAATCAGTTCCTCGAAATCGTCGAAGATGAGTTCGGCAGGACTGTCCTCGTAGCTTTGTATCTCGTCAATGATGACTTCTACCTCTTTTTCTATTTCATTTGAAGGAAACAGGCTGTGAAACACGATGTCGGCCAGCAGTTCTGCTGCCCGGTCGAAATGTTCTTTCAGAAAGGCGCTGTAGATGACGGTTTCCTCCTTGTTGGTATATGCGTTCAGGTCGCCTCCCACATTTTCCATGCGGTTCAGGATGTGCCAGGCCTTCCGTTTATGAGTTCCTTTGAAAATGAGGTGCTCCACGAAATGGGCCATTCCTTGCTCTTGCGGAAGTTCGTCACGGGTGCCGGTATCTACAGCAAAACCACAATAAGCCACATTGGTAGGGCTTGTGGTGTGGATAATCCGCAATCCGCTGGGAAGGGTGAAAGTTGAATATGCCATATATCTGTGGTCTAATTTTTATTTTTGCCGCAAATTTACAATAAATACTTATTGCCTTTCCTTAAAAAATACAGATATTTGCACCAAAGGATATTTAAAACTAATATATGAATAAAATTGCAGTCTTTTGTTCAGCGTCGGATGCCATTGCTCCCGTGTTTATAGAGAAGGCAGAGGAACTGGGAACATGGCTGGGACAGCACCGTAAATGGCTGATTTACGGAGGTTCCAATACGGGACTGATGGAGGTCCTGGCGAAAAGTGCGAAGGAAAACGGGGCCATGATTATGGGAGTGGTGCCTACCAAGCTGGAAGAGAGCGGGAGAGTAAGCGACTTGCTCGATGTGACGTTCCATTCAGTGAATTTGAGCGACCGGAAAGACATCATGGTGCAGGAAGCGGAGATTATGGTGGCCTTGCCCGGTGGAATAGGTACGTTGGATGAGGTCTTCCATGTAATGGCGTCGTGCAGTATCGGGTATCATGACAAGCGGGTAATCTTTTATAATATCGATGGTTTCTGGAACGACATCTTAGGCTTTATGAAGCGGCTGGAGGAACAGCATTTTGCCCATCGTCCTTTGAAGAATTATTTCGAGGTGGCAAACACATTCGATGAGCTGACTCGGTTGTTGGAATAAAATTATCATTTAATCATACTCTATATGAATTCATCAATTAAAGAATTGTTACAGCGTGAGGCTCAGGCTGTATTGAATATCCCTGTGACCGACGGATACGAGAAGGCGGTGCAGCTGATTGTGGAACAGGTGCATGAGAAAGGAGGAAAGCTGGTGACAAGTGGAATGGGAAAGGCAGGGCAGATAGCCATGAACATCGCTACGACCTTTTGTTCTACGGGGATACCGGCTGTGTTCCTGCATCCGAGTGAGGCACAGCATGGCGACTTGGGAATTTTGCAGAAGAATGACTTGCTGCTGCTGATTTCCAATTCGGGGAAGACCCGCGAGATTGTGGAGCTTACCGACCTGGCGGCACGCCTGGACCCTACGCTGAAGAAAATCGTCATTACGGGAAACCCGGACAGTCCGCTGGCGGAGGCAGCCGACATTTGTCTGGCTACAGGGCATCCCGACGAGGTGTGCCTGTTGGGAATGACGCCTACCACTTCGACCACTGTCATGACGGTGATAGGAGATATTCTGGTGGTGGAAACAATGCGCAAGACAGGCTTTACCATCGAGGAGTACAGCAAGCGTCATCATGGAGGCTATCTGGGAGAGCGTTCCCGTGCATTGAGCAAATAGACCAGAAAATTAATTCATCAGATAAAAAACGTGGCAGCGGTGCTGTCACGTTTTTTATTGCGCCTCGTTTCTCAGGTGAGCTTGTATTCTTCCGGATAATAGATAAAGTCAACGATGGCTCTTTCGTATTCAAACAGTTCATCGGGTTTGAAGAAACGGGCAATTTCTTCGGCGGCTGTTTTAGGCGAATCGGAGGTGTGGACGATATTTTCCTGCGAGCTGACGCAGTAATCTCCGCGTATGGTGCCCGGAACGGCTACCCGTCCGTTGGTGGCTCCAGTCATGGAACGCACCACTTGGATGGCATCGACCCCTTCATAGCAGCATACGATGACGGGACTTGCCATCATGGACGCTTTCACGCGGGGGAAGAAAGGTTTTCCAGCCAGATGGGCGTAATGTTCGTTGAGCAGGTCTTCCGTGAGCTGCATCATTTTCATGCCGGCTAGCCGCAGGCCTTTCCGTTCAAACCGATGGGTGATTTCTCCGATGAGCCCACGCTGTACAGCACTGGGTTTCAGGATGACTAATGTTCTTTCCAGACTCATAGTTCGTTTATTATAAGGTGATACAAAGATTTCTTTACGCCCCAAATATAACGAAAAATGGACAGGTGTCCTCATAAACTCCTGTTTTTTTATGAGAAATCATTTATGGTCTAAAGGGATGATGCCCAGATGGATGGCTTTCAGCACGAGGTCGACAGCATTTTTAGCTTCCAGTTTGCTCATGAGGCTTTTCCGGTGTGATTCGATGGTGTTGCCTGACACATGGAGAAGGTCGGCGATTTCTCTGGTGCTGTATCCTCTGGCGATGGCCTGCAGCACTTCCATTTCTCTCAGTGTGAGCTGTTCCTTGAGCAGTTCTTCTGCTTGCAGGCGGTTCAGAATTGTCCGGAACCGTCTGCAGAGGTATTGCCCTCCTTTCAGGATGGTTTGGATGGCCAGTGTCAGCTCGTGGATGTCGGCCGATTTAAGTATGGCTCCGCTGATGGGTGTTCTGGTAAGCCTTTTCAGTATCCATATCTCTTCGTGCATGGTATTGATCAGGATACGGGCTTCCGGATATTTCTGCCGTATTTGTTCTATCAGTTCGAATCCGTTGGTATCGGGTAGTTCCACATCGAGTACATACAGGTCGAAAGGTTGTGTGTTGATCAGGAGCAAGGCTTCCGTGCCTGAAGAAGCGGCATACACTTTGTCTATTTCGGGCATTTGCGAGATGACGTGTCGGATGCCTTGCAGTATCAGGGTATGGTCGTCGACCAATAGTATGTTTGCTTTTGAGCTTGTCATGCGGGGCATTTTTTTATACTGCAAAGAAAAAAATATTCATTGAAAAGAATCTCACTGAAAACCGTGATTTTTCCTTGGAAGGTGCACACGGATGTGCATGCTTATTTTTTCTTCTCTGGTCATCAGTTCATAGTCCCCTCCGATTGTTTTCAGCCGGTCGTGAATGGTGCGCAGGCCGATTCCTTTGGGAGATTCTGTCTGTGGGCTCCATTGTCCGTCGTGCTGTACGTCGATGGTCAGCTCGCCGTCATGCTCATCCAGTGCTATGTGAATGAGGCTTGCATGGGCATGTTTCAGGATGTTGCCGGTTGCCTCTTGCATGATGCGGTAGATTTCGTATCCGATGTGTTCTGGGACTTGTGTCCATTCCGTTTGTTTTCCCGGTACGTAGTGTATGATGACTCCTGAAACCTCCTGCATCTTGGAGAAGTAGTCGGCCAGCATTTCGTTCAGGTTGGTGAACTGGAAGTTGGGAGGCATCAGTTCGTGGGAAATGGCCCGTACGCCGCTCCGTATTTCTTCCAGGGTGTGGAGGGTGGATGCTTTCAACGTTTCGGGGGAGGTTTGTTGCTGTATTTGCAGGATGGCTCCCAGCAGGTCGTTGCACACCCCGTCGTGCAAGTCCTTGGCCAGCCGTTTGCGCTCGTTCTCCAGTCCCTCGATGTATTGCCGGGCGGCAATCAGTTCCGTTTCTTTTTTCTGCAACCTCCGTTTGTAGAGGAGAATGGAGATGGTCACCAGCAACAGGAGAATGACGCTGCTGAAAGAAGCGGTGTTTCGCAGACGGATTTCCTTTTCCTGTGCCTGTTCCTTTTCCAGCCGGGCTATTTTCAGTTCTTTGTCGCTGACCCGGAGTTTTTCGTTCAGTTCCGACAGTTCGTCCTTGATTTTTCCATTGAAGATGGAATCCTGATACACACATACGTCCTGTAGGTACTGGTAGGCTTTCTGGTAGTTACCCAGCCCTTCGTAGTTTCGGGCCAGGAGGGTGTGGAACTTGTCATAGGGCACCTGCGTCTGAATCAGCGGGTTGCCGGTCAGTATCTGGAGACTTTTCTGATATTCCCCTATCCATTGGTAGAGGCTGGCTTGTATGCTGTAGAATTCAAGGGCGGTCGGGCTGTTCCGGGGAATCTTTCGGATGAGTTCCTCTCCTTTCCGTAAAACGGTCCGGACGGAATCCTTTTTGTCCCATAACTGATAGGTGCTGAGTAAGGGGCAGAGGGAGCCCATGGCCAGCAGGGGCTGCTGAATTTCCAAAGCCTTGCGGATGTTGGCCTTGAGAATCTGGCAGGCTTCGGCGTATTTTCCCAGTCTGCTGTAGCTGCCTCCGACGAGGCTGTTGGCATAGAGTTCCATCAGCACGTCGTGGGCCTTCCGGGCATATTCAGCCGACAGGAGCCCTTGGGTCAACGCCTCTTCATATCGCTTGTGGAGGTGATAGAGCACACCAATGTTGTAGTATGTGGACGACACGTCTTCTGGCTTTCCGGCTTTCTTGCAGAGGTCAATGGCACGGTTGTAGTGATATACGGCAGAATCGAACATCCCCAGTTTGCGGTAGCAGACACCGATGGAAGATTCCACGACACCTTCCAGGTCGTATGCTCTTTTCTTGAGTTTGCGGGCGTGCGTGGCTACTGTCTTGAACGTTTCTTTGGCCTGCTCCATTTTTCCTTCCATGAACCAGTAGTTGGCCAGGGAGTTGACCAGTTGCAGGTAACCTTCCTCCTCGAAAGCAGGCTGGGGGTAGAGGGCAAGCCCTTTCTGTAGGTATCGGTAGGATGAATCGTGGTTCAGGGTCTCGTATTCGGCTCCCAGAGACTGGTATAGTTCGGTGAGTTTCTCTCGTGAGGGTGCCTGCTTTTCGGCCGATTGTATTTCCCGTTTCAGACTGTCAATGGTAGCGGTTTCAGATTGTGCATACGGATACGTGGTGATTCCTAGCAGAATCAGGAATAGAAGAAATGTCTTTTTCATGGGGCTGTGTATTGGTGATGTCCCTAAAGTAAGGTTTTTTGTGGGAATATACAAATTGCCAATAAAAAATAGACAAAGTGGGAGAGGTTTGTTTGGGGTGGAGAAAAGGGAACTGTAGGGTTTTAATTAAAATGAGTGGAACCGCGATAGCAGCTTTTTCTTGTGCTTTAGGGAGACTTGCAGCTCTTCTACGGAATGAAAAGGGGCATCCAGCAGGCAGTGCCGGTCTTGAATTATTTGTAGATAGTGTAAGTTTATCACATAAGATTGGTGAATCTGGACAAAGGTCTCACTGTAACTGCATAAGTTTTCGGCGCGCAAATTTCCTCTGAGGCGTACGAAAGAGCCGTCCCTCAGTGCCACTTCCCAACTTTTTTGGGTAGAATTATACCGGAAGTAGCCAATGTCGTTCGGACGTAACACACGCAGGTTGCCTGTAACGGTGTGAATGAGCAGAGGCTTTCTAAGTCTCAGGTCGGACAGTTTTCTTAAATGCTCCAAAGCTGTTTTGTATCGTTGGATGTGGGTGGATTCCATTCGCTATGATTTGTATGTTCACCAAATATAGCGGGTTTGACAAGAGGAAAAAACACGGGAAACCGTGATTTGTATTTTGAGGTACGAAGGAGTCCCCCCTCGATAGGGAAGCTACTGATAAGAATTCGGACAATGCTGTTTCCCTTTGTCTTATTGGGGGATATGGGCGAGGGGCAGCAGTTGGCGGAGGTTTATCCAGCCCAGTTCTCACGGTCCAGGTTACGATAGCTGATGGCTTCGGCCAAGTGTTCCGGGCGGATAGTGGCACAGCCTTCCAGGTCGGCGATGGTACGCGATACTTTCAGAATGCGGTCGTAGGCCCGGGCAGACAGGTTCAGTCGGTGCATGGCATTTCGTAAGAGTTCCAAACCGGCAGTGTCAGGCTGGGCGTAACGGTGCAGGAGTCCCGGTGTCATCTGGGCGTTGCTGTAGATACCGGGCTGGTCGGCAAAGCGTTGGGCCTGTATCTGCCGGGCACGGATTACCCGTTCGCGGATGGCGGCACTGCTTTCTCCCGGCGTGTTTCTGGCTATTTCCTCGAAAGGGACGGGGACAATCTCTACCTGTATGTCAATACGGTCGAGCAGGGGGCCTGAAATCTTGTTTAAGTAGCGTTGCACCTGTCCCGGACTGCACACACAGGGGCGTGTCGGATGGTTGTAATAGCCGCAGGGACAAGGATTCATAGAGGCTATCAGCTGGAAATTGGCAGGATATTCCAGGGCGTATTTCGCCCGGGAGATGGTGATTCGATGGTCTTCGAGTGGCTGACGGAGCACTTCCAGCACACTTCGGCTGAATTCGGGAAGTTCATCGAGGAATAACACTCCGTTGTGGGCCAAGCTGATTTCACCAGGCTGAGGCGTGGCGCCTCCGCCTACCATGGCTACCTGCGAGATAGTGTGGTGCGGACTGCGGAACGGGCGGGTGGCAATGAGGGAGGAGCCTTTCTTCAGTTTCCCGGCCACCGAATGGATTTTGGTGGTTTCCAGACTTTCTCCCAGTGAAAGGGGCGGAAGGATGCTGGGCAGGCGTTTGGCCATCATGGATTTTCCACTGCCAGGGGCGCCGATGAGCAGTACGTTGTGGCCTCCGGCAGCGGCTACCTCGAGAGCCCGTTTCACGTTTTCCTGTCCTTTCACTTCTGCAAAGTCGAAGGGGAATGTGGATTGATGCTTATAAAACTCTTCGCGTGTGTGGACGACTGTGGGTTGTAGTGTATGGCCGCCGTTCAGAAAATCGATGACTTCCGTAATTTTTTCTGCACCGTACACGTCTAGATTGTTTACCACAGCTGCTTCCGATGCGTTCTGTTGCGGGAGAATGAGGCCTTTGAATCCTTGCTGGCGTGCGGCGATAGCGATGGGAAGAGCACCTTTAATCGGTTGCAGGCTTCCGTCCAGACTCAGTTCTCCAATAATCAGATAATCTGCCAGGTGTTCAGTCGCTATGGTTTCGTTGGCCGCCAGGATTCCGATGGCCAAGGGCAGGTCGTAAGAGGCTCCTTCTTTCCGGATGTCTGCCGGTGCCATATTGACCACAATCTGGCGGGTCGGGAATTTGTATCCGTTTACTTGCAGGGCCGAGACAATCCGTTCATGGCTTTCCTTTACGGCTGAATCGGGGAGCCCCACCAGGTAAAACTTTATGCCGCGTGAGCAGTTTACTTCAATGGTGACAATGGTGGCGTCGATGCCTTGCACTGCGGCGCCGAAGAGTTTGACTAGCATTTAAGGTCGGTTTTAAAGGAGGTTTTATTTTGTTTTCTTATCTTCCGCCGCCAAGGCTTCCAGTTTATCCCTGAGCTCATTGCCATAGAGGTTGCATCCTAGGATTTTCCGGTTCCGGTCTATCAGGACGTTGAAAGGAAGGTCATGCACTTGTAGCTGTTTGATAATCGGATTATCCCATCCTTTGTAGTCGCAGACTTCAATCCATTGTTCGCTGTCTTTTTCCGTATGGTCCAGCCATTCCGTTTTCTGGTAATCCAAGGAGAAATTGACAACCCTGAGGTTTTTTTTCAGCGTGGTTTGACATAAAGCGTACAAAGAATCTTTACGGTTCAGGCTTTCCGGATTCCAGCTTGCCCAAAAGTTGAGGAGTGAATATTGTTTCTGATTGCTGCCGCTCCATGACAGGTATTCACCGTCTCTTTTCTTTATGGAGATATAGTTCAGGTAGGTCGGATTGCTTTTCTCTTTGTCGGGTATCTTTTGCAGCACTTCACTTAATATCCGGCAATCCTTTATTTTCCCGGTGAGCGGCTCTGAGAGTTTTGCCAGAAGAGTCAGGTCCGGATTTTCAGTCTGGCTGAAATACTGCCACAAGATATAGGCAGAAGCGTAGGATTGCGGGTGGCTTTGAATAAATGTTTCCGCCTGTTGTCTGATTTGTGTAGGGTTGGTGAGTGTCTGAATCGCCTGCCGGAACTCCTGATATTCATCGTTGGGACCGTTCCCTTTGATTTCCGGACGGGCAAAGCTGCCTTTTATGGAAACTTCCCATCCTTTGTCGGCAAATACGGGAATGGATTTTCCTGAATCATTGACCAGACGGAACAGGTTCAGCGTATCGGGGGTAAACGTATAAGTGAACTTGCCATCTCTTGGATAGATGGTGTCCAGTCGGGCTTCCGGATCGTCGAATACGACCAGAATCATGTCGGACGTAAAACCGTTCAGTTCACCTTTCAGCTCAAATTCGTTGCTTTGTTGGCAGGAGTCCAAGCAGAACAGGAGGTACACAGAAAAGAGAAGCAGGTATAACTTTTTCATAAATTGAATTTTATTTTTGCGAAAATACAATTTTCATTTTATAATCTTGCACGTTCGTCGCATTCTTTCCGGGGAAGGCATAAAAAAACCGGAATCACGCGGGGTGACTCCGGTTTTAATCAGTAATTTATCGGATTACTTTATTTCGTTTGCATATTTTGCAAATTCACGGTCGTTCTGAGCTTTAGCAGCCAAAGTAGCATCCTGCTGTTTTACTTTGTCCATGCTGCTCTTAACCAAGTCAGCGTTGTTGGTTCTGGCACCTACAATTGCCATCAGGTAGTTAGTGTAAGCGTCCGGATTCTTCACTGCAGACAGAGTAGATTTAGCTTTGTTGTAATCCTTAGCCAGGATCTGAGCCAAAGCAGCTGAGTTTGTCTTCGTGTCACCGAATGCCTGTACGGCACGGTCATACTGGCCTTGTTTGATGTACAAGTTACCCAGAGCTTCGTTTGCAGTGTTTGCACCTGTTGATTTGCTCAGGTAAGTTTCAGCGTCAGCTACGTTACCCTTAGTCAGTGCAATCAAACCAAGGTTGGTGTTCACTTCAGCAGCGTTAGCGTTCTTGCTGGCAGCCTGTTTGAAGTAGTTTTCAGCAGCAGCCAAGTCACCGTTAGCATAAGCCATCATACCCAGGTTGTTGTAAGCACGATAGTCGTTCGGATACAGTTCTACAGTTTTCTTGTAGATAGCTTCCTTACGTGCGTTATCGTTAGTCAGAGTAGCAGCATACAGCAATTCATCGTTGCTCAATACTTTTGCGTCAGTATCGAATGCAGCGTTGATTTCTTCGTCGCTACGTCCGATTACATCGTAGTTGGCAGTCAAGCGAGCACGACGCAACTGCGGCAGGATTTCGTCAGCCAAAGTTTTGTAAACTGAAGAAATGTTCTTGATTTCAGTTTCGCGCTGTTCAGGATCGCTGTACATAGAAAGCACACGCAAGATCAGGTCTTTATCCTGGATGTTTGATTTAGAAACCAATTCCTGGAATCCGTCCCAGTCCTGAGCTGTGTATTTAGCATCTACTTCAGTTTCAATCTTACCTTTCTTCAGCTGCTGGTTCATATACTTTTCAGTATTGTTCTGACGGTTTTCAGCCAGTGTAGTGTTCAGTTCTACACCACCATCAGGTGAAGCGTAAGCAGAAATTTCGATGTTGTTCAGTTTGTAGTTCTTAGTGTCACCGGCTACAGCAACCACCTGTTTGTGGAATGCTTTCAAGCTGTCTGACTTCAGTTCGCTGGCACGCAGGTTAGCTTGCTGAATCAAGAACATGATTTGAGCTTCCTTAGCCTGTTTGATGATACGCTGGAATGCATCCGGAGCGTAAGCAGCGTTAGCTGAGTTTACAGTCGGAAGTTCTGAAGTAGCGATTACACCGTCGGCAATCTTTACAGAAGGAATAGTGTATTCTTTTTTACCTTTCTTAATTTTGAAATCCAGGTAAAGTTCAGACTTAGCCATTTCAGGAACATAGTCGAAAACGGCTTTCATAGTATAAGTACCACCAGTCTTGTAAGAGATAGTCTGGTCGTTACCTTGTACTTTTTCGCCCTGGAATGTAGCCGGCTGGCCTTTAGCTTCGCCGCCTTCCCATCTCAAAACCGGGGTAACTTCAACGGTTGCGTTTTTCTTGAAGTATTTTTCCGGGAATTTACCTGTAATGGTTACAGGCACCTTACCACCAATAGCTTCCAACACTTCAGGGTTGGTTGTGAAGTAGTCAGGAGACAATTCGCCCATCTTGCTACATGAAGAGAAAGCAAGGACTAACAATGCCACTAACGGCAAATACAACTTCTTAATCATGATGTTAAATATTTAGTTTGTATAAATGAATAATTCTATTCATATTTGGGGGCAAAGATAAGAAAAACTCTATTATGTGTTAATCATTGTCCGCTTTTTTTTGAGGAATCATTGGGAAAAAAGCTTAAAAAATGGGGATTTTATTCATTTTTGTGTAAATTACGCGGGTGATGTTCCAGGATTTCCTGCCGCAGGCGGCTACGGTCAAGGTGGGTGTAGATTTCCGTGGTGCCGATGCTCTCATGTCCGAGCATGCATTGTATGGCCCGCAGGTTGGCTCCTCCCTCCAGCAGATGGGTGGCAAACGAATGTCGGAAAGTGTGGGGGCTGATGGCCTTTTTCAGGCCGGTTTGTGCGGCCAGTTCCTTGATGATATGAAACACCATGATGCGCGAGATGTTCTTCCCGAACCGGCTGATGAACACAAAGTCCTCGTATCCCGGTTTGATCAGTCCTTGGTTCCGGTCGGCAAAATAGAGCTGCAGTTCGTGGATGGCCCGTGGGGAAATCGGTACCAGCCGTTGCTTGCTTCCCTTTCCTTCCACCCGGATAAACTTTTCTTTCAAGTACAGGTCCGAAAGCCTGAGGTTGCACAGTTCCGATACACGCAGTCCGCAGCTGTAGAGCGTTTCCAAAATGGCCCGGTTGCGCTGTCCTTCGCGTGAGCTGCGGTCGATAGCCCCGATCAGGCTGTCAATCTCTTCCACGCTCAGCACGTCGGGCAGATGCTTGCCAATCTGTGGTGATTCCAATAGCTCGGAAGGGTCTTGTGCGATGTAATCGTCGAGCACCAGAAAACGGAAAAAAGAGCGGATGCCCGACAGGATTCGGGCTTGCGAGCGGGGGTGGATGCCGATGTCGCGAAGTCCGGCCGAAAAGGTTTCCAGGTTTTCCAGTGTCACGTCGGTGAAGTCGATGCCTTCCAGCTCCAGAAAGGCCAACAGCTTGTCCAGATCCGTGAGATAAGCATCTACGGTATTGGCTGAGAGCGACTTTTCCAGCTTCAAGTATTGCTTATACTTTATTATTATGTTTTTTTTATCGGCCTTTTTCATTTCTTTTTCGTATCTTTGCGCCAAATTCTTCTACAAAAGTATTAAAAGTTCAGCAGAAGTAAACAGATGAAAATACAAATAATCAATGGCCCGAACATTAATCTGTTAGGCAAACGAGAGCCTTCCATTTATGGAGCCGAATCTTTTGAAAGTTATCTGGAAAAATTGAAAGAACGGTATCCGTCGATTGAGTTTGCGTATTACCAGTCGAATGTAGAAGGGGAACTGATCAACAAAATTCATGAAGTAGGCTTTTCATACGACGGTATAGTGCTGAATGCAGGTGCCTACACCCATACTTCCATCGCTTTGCAGGATGCCATCCGTGCCGTGACCACTCCAGTCGTGGAGGTTCACATCTCGAATGTGCACAAACGGGAGGAGTTTCGTCATAAATCCATGATTTCCTGTGCCTGTGTAGGCGTTATCTGCGGATTCGGCCTGGATTCCTATCGTCTGGCCGTAGAATCCTTTTTAGTAGACAACAACAAATTATAGTATATTTATTATGATGCTTAAACAAACAAAGATCGTTGCGTCCATTTCGGACTTGCGCTGCGAAGTAGATTTTATCAGAGACCTTTTTAATGCAGGTATGAACGTGGTACGTATGAACACCGCACATGCCAGCCGTGAAGGTTTCGAAAAGTTGATTAATAATGTGCGTACCGTTTCCAACCGTATCGGTATCCTGATGGATACAAAGGGACCGGAAGTACGTACCACGGCCAGTGCAGAAGGCCCGATTGATTTCAAGACCGGTGAAAAAGTACGTATTGTAGGCAATCCGGAACAGGAAACCACTCATGAGTGCATTTCGGTGACTTATCCGGGATTTGTACACGATTTGTCTGTGGGCGCTGACGTGCTGATGGACGACGGCGAACTGGAACTGAAGGTTATCGACAAGAACGAAGATACGCTTTTCTGTGAAGTCTGCAACGACGCGACTTTGGGAAGCCGCAAGAGTGTGAATGTGCCGGGCGTGCGCATCAACCTGCCTTCTCTGACAGAAAAAGACCGCAACAATATCCTTTATGCCATCGAAAAGGACATCGACTTCATCGCTCACTCTTTCGTGCGCAACCGTCAGGATGTGTTGGACATCCGTGAGATTCTGGATGCACACCACAGCGATATCAAGATTATCGCCAAGATTGAGAACCAGGAAGGTGTGGACAACATCGACGAAATCCTGGAAGTGGCCGACGGTGTGATGGTAGCCCGTGGCGACCTGGGTATCGAAGTGCCGCAGGAACGTATCCCGGGTATCCAGCGTATCCTGATTAAGAAATGTATCCTGGCCAAGAAGCCGGTTATCGTGGCTACGCAGATGCTGCACACGATGATTAACAACCCGCGTCCGACCCGTGCCGAGGTAACCGATATCGCCAATGCCATCTACTACCGTACCGATGCCCTGATGCTGAGTGGTGAAACAGCTTATGGTAAGTATCCGGTAGAAGCCGTGAAGACCATGGCGAAGATTGCGGCTCAGGCAGAAAAAGACAAGATGGAAGAAAACGATATTCCTATTCCTTTGACTCCGGCCAATACCGATGTGACGAGCTTCCTGGCCAAGCAGGCGGTACGTGCTACGAACCTGATGCCGATTCGTGCCATCATTACCGACAGCTTCAGCGGTCTGACTGCCCGCAACCTGGCTGCGTTCCGCGGCAAATATCCGGTGCTGGCCATCTGCTACAAAGAAAAGACCATGCGTCACCTGGCGCTGTCATACGGTGTGGAAGCAATCTATATGCCGGAAAAGGCCAACGGACAGGAATACTACTTCACTGCCCTGCGCAAGCTGATTAACGACGGTGTGCTGGCCGAAAATGAAATGGTGGCTTACTTGAGCGGTGGCAAACAGGGAACTCATACTTCTTTCCTGGAAATCAATCAGGTGGGCGACGTGCTGAAAAGCGAAGAAGAATACGTGTTGCCCAACCGTAACCGTTACTTGTAATCATGAAAGAGACAGACGCGCTCGATGAATACATTCTTCAGCATATCGACGAAGAAAGTGACTACCTGAAAGCGCTGTACCGGGCGACGCACGTGAAACTCCTGCGTCCCCGTATGGCTTCGGGCCACTTGCAGGGAAGAATGCTGAAGATGTTCGTGCAGATGATACGTCCGAAGCAGGTGCTTGAGATAGGTACTTACAGCGGATATTCTGCACTTTGTCTGGCAGAAGGTCTGGAAGAGGGAGCCATGCTCCACACTTTCGAGATCAACGACGAGCAGGAAGACTTCACCCGTCCATGGCTGGAAAATTCTCCGTATGCCGATAAAATCCGGTTTTATATCGGAGATGCCTTGCAGATGGTGCCCGATATGGACGTTGTGTTCGACTTGGCCTTTGTCGACGGAAACAAGCGTTTCTATGTGGAATACTACGAGATGATTCTGCAGAAGATGCATTCCGGCGGCTACATCATTGCCGACAACACCCTGTGGGACGGGCATGTGCTCGAAGAACCGCACCACACCGACACGCAGACCATCGGCATCAAGAAATTCAACGACCTGGTGGCTGCCGACCCACGGGTGGAGAAAGTCATCCTGCCCTTGCGCGACGGTCTGACTATCATACGTAAAAAATAAAGAAGTAATATGGAAACAACCAGACAAAACAAGATTGCCCGCCTCATTCAGAAGGAACTGAGCGAGATTTTCCTTTTGCAGACCAAGTCCATGCCGGGCGTGCTGGTTTCGGTCAGCATTGTCCGCATCAGTCCCGATATGAGTTACGCGCGTGTATATCTGAGCGTCTTCCCTTCGGAGAGAAGTGAAGAAATCGTGAAGAACATCAATGCCAACATGAAGTCCATCCGCTTTGAACTCGGCAACCGGGTGCGCCATCAGCTGCGTATCATTCCGGAACTGAAGTTCTTTGTGGACGATTCGCTGGATTACGCGGAGAAGATTGACGAATTGTTGAAGAAATAACCACATGTAAAAGACCAGTAAGAACTCACAGAAGAGGAGGGCTTTGTTCCCGGGGCTTCTGTGGGTTTTTATTTATCTATCTGAATATATAAATAAGGTATAACGGTGAATTTCCCTTTTTACATAGCCCGGCGCTATTTGTTTTCCAAGAAGTCACACAATGCCATCAATGTGATTTCCGGTATTTCGGTATGCGGAGTGGCGCTTGCCACCCTGGCCTTGGTGTGTACCTTGTCCGTGTTCAACGGTTTTCAGGACCTGGTTTCCAATCTGTTTACGGCTTTCGACCCGGAGCTGAAGGTGGTGCCGGCTGCCGGGAAGGTGTTCGACGGGCAAGACAAGTCCATTGTGGCCATCCGGAAAATGCCCGAAGTGGCCTTGGTGTGCGAGTCGCTGGAAGACAATGCCCTGGTGCAGTATCAGGGGCGGCAGGCCATGGCCGTGGTCAAGGGAGTGGAAGACAATTTCACCGAGCTGACTCCGATTGATACCATCCTTTTTGGAAAAGGAGACCTGCTGCTTCACGACGAGGTGGCAGACTATGCCATTCCCGGCGTGCAGCTGCTGGCTAATTTGGGTACCGGTATCCGCTTTCTCGATCCGCTCGAGGTGTATGCTCCTAAGCGTGGAGCGAAGGTGAACATGGCCAATCCGGCCGCTTCTTTCACCGGGGGTAACCTGTTTTCTTCCGGACTGGTGTTTGCCGTCAATCAGGAGAAATACGACGGTTCCTACATCCTTACCTCGCTGAAGTTTGCCCGCAAGCTGTTTCAGTACACCACCGAGGTCAGTGCCGTCAACCTGAAGCTGAAGCCGGGCACCGACGTGGATGCCTTCAAGCGTAAGCTGGGAACACAGTTGGGTGAACGTTTCCGCGTGCTCGACCGCTACGAACAGCAGGCCGATACGTTCCGCATCATGAAAATCGAGAAGTTCATTTCCTATCTCTTTCTCACCTTTATCCTGATGATTGCCTGTTTCAATGTCATCGGTTCCCTGTCCATGCTCATCATCGACAAGCGTGACGATGTGACTACCTTACGCAATCTGGGAGCCAACGACCGGCAGATTGTGCGTATCTTTCTCTTCGAGGGGCGCCTGATATCGTTCATTGGTGCAGTGGCAGGTATCGTGCTGGGCGTATTGCTCTGCTGGTTGCAAGAGACCTTCGGGTTGATTTCACTGGGGGCTTCCGGCAGTTTCATTGTCGATGCCTATCCGGTCAGCGTGCACTGGCAGGACGTGGTGCTGGTGTTTGTCACCGTGCTGGCGGTAGGTTTTCTGTCGGTGTGGTATCCGGTGCGCTACCTGAGCCGCCGTCTGCTGTCGAAATAAGTTGTCCGGTGGGGAGCACGTAGATTTTGTGGGGTGCTCTTCCCTGGGTGTCCAGTTTCTTTTCCTTTACCCATTTGCTCAGGTCTTTCCAGGCCTTCGACTTCTGTAGCCCGGTCAGTTCTCCGTATTTTGTACGTGTGATGAACGGGTATTGTGTCAGGTATTCCATGACCAGGTCCAGTCGTTCCTGTTCCGTGTAGCGTGCAGAACTTTGCTGAAACTTCCATTCGGCTTTGGCCCGTGAGAGCTGTTGTCCGCGGCATCGCTGGTTGAAGCTTTTGGCGGTGCGGAACCTCACCTTGTCGAAGCAGATGTTCTGCGCGTGTATTCCGTTTTCATCTGTCACTTCCTTTTCCGCTTTCAGGTTGGCTACGGCGTAGGCCATGTGTCCTATTTCCACGGACTCCCCACGGGCGATGTAGTAAGCCGTCCATTTTTCCACTTCCTCCATCACCCCGATGACCGTGCCTTCCTTGAATCCGGAAGAACGGGCTATCTGCCGGATGATTTCACTGAAGGGTACAGCCCCTCTGGTCACGAGTTTCGGATAAAGTTTCGGGTTCTTGTCTTCGTTTTTTGTTCCCGGTACGGGAAGAAAATCATATTGTGCTTCCATGGTTTTGATGATATGTATAATTGTTTTTTATGTTTTCGCAGGCGGAAACGTATGGTTTCCGCACGGAAGACATACGTTTCTCTTGTGGAAAACGTACGTTTCCTTGGTGGGAAACATCAAAATTTCCAGTGCGAATATAAGAAGATGTGCCGGGGCTTTGTAGACTTATGTAGACCTCTGTAGACTTATGTAGACTTAATGTTGTAATTTTATGCAGAACTGGTGAGATTTTGAAGCAGGACGAGGTAGGTTGGTTTAATAAACAGTTATCTTTGTCATATCAAAAAATGTCAGGATTTATGAAAAGCATATTTATTTATATTGTTCTTGCTGTTTTATCGGTCTTATTTTATGATTGTAGTTTCAGTGTTGAAAACAAGTATCAGCGTTATGCTGACTTTCCAGTGAATAGGAAGCTTGTATTGGCAGAAGAGATAGATTGCGACGATATTTTTTTGCGCTATCCTTACCGGGTGGAAATAATGGATAGTCTTGCGGTTGTTCTCGACCTGCATCCTGACAGTTGCTTTCTCCATGCATTCACCTATCCGGAGTGGAGATATGTCACTTCATTCGGTAGGCGTGGAGAAGGACCGGAAGAGATACTTTCTGCCGAACGCGTTAGAATCTGTTCTCCTGACTCCGTTTGGGTTCTTGACTCTAACCGTCGTCAGATAACACGCTGGCGAATATCAAATTGTAATGCGGAACGCGCGGAAGAAATATCTTTGGATGACAGACTCATACGTACTTTGGACTTCTGTAAGACCGCAGAGGGATTTCTGGTAACAGACTATACCGGCAATTACCGTTACCATGTATTGGATGCTCATGGCCAGATTAAAGAAAGCATAGGCTCCATACCCAGCGAAAGAAGTATGGATGACTCCGGAAAGACTGCTTTGGCGCAGGCATGGCGCAGTTTCATGGATTATAATCTGAAGAATGGTGTGCTAGCAATTGTAACACAACTTGGTGAGGTTGTCGAGTTGTTTAATCTAAAGACCGGAGAGCACAAGGTCTATTATGGTCCGGGAGGTGAGCCAGTGTTTTCCGTCTTAGCTAGTGAAGCCATGCCAAAAGGTATTAAAGGCTTTAATGATGTGGTGGTTTCAGATTCATGTATATATGCTATTTTTGATGGTACACCATTCAAAGACCGTATCAATTCGTTGCGATCAGGCAGGAAACTTTCAGCCGGAGGTAATAATATTTATGTATTCGGCCTTGATGGCTATCCACTGAAAAAAATGTCAACAGAATGTTCAGCTTTTGGTATTGAGTTTATAAGAGGTAATATCTATATTGTAGGCAATGATAAAGATATTCCTTTGTATTCATATAAATGTCCATAAAATTGCAGATGAAGATAAAGAGACATAAATAACTTCTCTTCGGCCTTTCTTACAATAAGAGTTTTTGATGTATACTGTTACAATTCATAGGGAGAACATTTATTAAGAGCCTTATCTGATATTTCTAAGAATATCAGATAAGGCTCTGTAATTCGTATGAAAATTTACTGAGTTGGATAGAGTTATCCTGACTTTTATTGGCATGAATCATAATTAAAGACTAATTTGTAACCTTTTCCTCTAATGGATACAACATTGATGTCCAAAATTGCGATACATTCTTTTAGTGATTTAATTAAGTGATAAGCCCGATCTTTTGTTTCTACACTTTCTACTTTTTCATATAGTTTGGATATGTCAGCATGTGATAAGAAGAAATCCTCCTTTGAAATAAACTTACGGAAAATTTTTATATTATAGCCGCTTAGAATAACTTGTGTGTTGTTGTATCTTAAAGTATTGTGATTATTGTCCCAGTAATATCCTTCATGAATCTCAATCCATTTAGTTGATTGGTATTTTCTTTGTTTTATAAGGTTTCCATCCTCATTATTTATCCCTTTTGAGAGATTTTCTTTTTTGTTTCTATTATTATAGATTATGTAGCAGGTTATCGGAATGAGCATTACAGCAAATAGAATATATGTATTTATATTATTCAGTAAAAGTACATACGCTGGGGTATATATATAAGCCTGTAATATTATATCAGATTTGTTGTTATAGTCTTTTCTAAATTTATATTCCTGTACAAGTGTAGCTTTACTGATAAACTTTTCATCGCGTGAATTATACTTTTTCCCGTTGTATGAATATCCAATGGCTGTATTAGTGTATTTGTTTATTTTATGCATTTCATCTCTGAACAAACTGTCTAAATGATTTCTTTCTGAGTCTTTTGCAATAAAATAGGCCTGATCACTCCAGTTTTTCTTTTCTTCACCTCTTATTTCATTTGGAGAATTCTTTTGATGATACTGTACGTTAATCTGTGAGATATACAGATCCTTCTCCTTGTTGATGGCATTTGCGAAAGCATTTTTAGCGCTTTCGGTAATATTTATCTTTTTTGTATTGAAATTTACGCAGATTACAATAATTGTTATTAGTGCGTATATAATATATGCAAAGATACGTTTTGGTTTAGTCCATTTCATGATTTGAGTCTTGTTTTCTGAAAATAATCTGAAACAAATTAGAAATCTTCCTGAAATTTTATATGATTAAATAATAGATATACAGGTAGTTATAATTTTATTCAGAAAATTTTCTGCATTTTTTCGTCATTTATTATCTACATTTGTCACAAATATACAAAGATTTTAAATGTTATGAAAGCATTGTTATTTTTAATTTTAGCAGTATTATGTATCTGTTTTGATGCGCAGCAAGGTAATGAATTGAAGTTAGGGATGGATCAACTTTTTTTGAGTAATGTAGAAGCATTAGCCAATAATGAAGGGGTTAATTATTTTTGCTATGGTGAAGGTGACATTGATTGTCATGGTATGAAAGTTGAATTTAAAGTAGAAGGTTTGAGTTTAGATTATTAACCGTACTAAAATCATAATTTCAAACTGTAAATGAGAAAGCTTGTTTTTATCTTATTTTCTTCTTTGTTTCTTTTTTCTTGCACAGATGATAAGAAACATGACATTGAAGTTTTAGTTAAGGAATGGAATAACAAGGAAATCCGTTTCCCCGATAATCCGGTGTTCACGCGTTTCGTCACAGATACGGTTCCTTATAGGATTCCAAAAACCGACTACAAGGTAGTAGTCTTTGTCGATTCTGCCGGATGTATCAGTTGCAAGCTTCAGCTACCAAGATGGAAGGATTTTATGCACGAAGTGGATTCGCTTAGTGACGGAAATGTCCCGTTTATATTCTTCTTCCAGACAAAGGATGAGCGTGAATTGAGATACATCTTGAAACGAGATAATTTTTCGTATCCTGTATGTATAGATACAGAAGACATTTTCAAAAAATTGAACCGTTTTCCTGAGGAAATGATGTTCCAGACATTCCTTATAGATTCTGAAAACCGTGTGAAGGTGATAGGAAACCCCATCCACAACCTGTCCGTAAAGGACCTTTACCTGAAGGAAATAGCCGGAATAGAAGTCGTTCCACTGTCAGTCACTACAATTGAGGCAGATTCTACAGAATATCACTATGGCGTGGTAGGAGAAAACATGACTGCAAGCAGGAAGATTATCCTGAGGAATACCGGAAAGGAAGTGTTCCGAATAAAGGGCACAACAACTTCATGCGACTGCATGACTGCGGAATACGACTGGGATGAGATACCACCCGGAAGGAAAGCTGCAATGACGGTTGAATACAAGGCGGAAGAGCCTGGCGATTTCTGGCGAACCATAACAATATATGGAAATGTTCCAGGAAAGTCCGTTACGCTGGATTTCTGGGGAACCGTCAGAAAGTGAGAGATAAAAAAGAGTGGAGATATGAAACCTATATGTGCAAAATGTTTGTTTTCATATCCCGCTCCATGTTAAACCACTTAAAAAAGGAGGTGTGACCAAAGCAAAGGTAATGATTATTTTGAAGTAATACAAATCGGGGATTTGTTACTTTGTGTGTGAATAAACAATTTATATAATAAAAATATTTAGAATTTTATGAAAAAGAACATTATTAGAACTGCATTCGTTGCAGTATTCGCTTTAATGGCTGGTTATAGTGTATATACATCACAGCAGGAAAAAACAATGTCGGACCTTGCATTGGCTAACGTGGAAGCGTTGGCTGATGAAGAAATCAGTAATGGGAAATGGGTTGTGACTGTTTATTCTACGAGTCATTGGAAATGTGATCCTAATGGAGGTGCTAGTTGTCCTGGAACTCCTTGGTAAGCATTGAAATTACAGAGATGACTGATAACACATCAGTCATCTCTGTAAAAACAGTAAAAATTCAATTTAAGGATATAAGAATATATGAAAATGCACTTATTTAAAATTACCGGTGTTATATTAATTTCTATTATAGCATCATGTACTAATGTACAAACTAAAAGAAGTTCATATATAGTTGATGTAGACCTGGGCAATGCAATTTCTTTGAAGGAAGAAACATCCTCTGTAGAAGTAATGTGCTTAAATGATTCTCTGTCGGAACATTTCCCAGGTGATATGACAAAGGTAAAATGGACAGGGAATTCTATTCTGGTTCTAGACTCATGGAAAGATCCGGGGCTATATCAATATGACTCTGAAGGGCTTCTTATCAACTCTTTTACAAATAGAGGAAACGGTCCCGGTGAATTTGTCAGGGTTGTAGATTTTAATGTCACATCATCGGGAATAATACTTCTGGATACATATTCTGAATCGCAAAGACTGTTTCTAGATAAGAATCTTTCGTTCCTATACAAAAAAGATGCAGAAAAACAATCAAGTCATTTTTTCCAGGAAGAAAGCAAAGACGGCGGCGTGTGGTATGATAGAGGCAATGTAGCTTATGGAGAAAACAAGAACAAGCTAGTATATGAAAAGGATGAAAAGAAAAAGATTGTATTGCCTGTACCAGGTGAAATAGAAAATGTAACATTTGCCAGTTATAATGCCTTTGCCGGAATTGCAAATGACACTGTACTTTATTTGCCGGCTGTTGAACCTAGGATATACAAATGTTATGACGGAAAGGCCGAAGTGTTTTGTGATTTGAATTTCGGAGACTTATGGCCGGATTTTTCTGGAGTTGACAAAAGTAACCCATTGGAACTTATGCGCAGAATTGTAGACGAAGGGAAGATTTATTCCACAAATATCGTTTCTGACGGCAATGATTTTGCCATTTCTTTCTTCTGTAAAGAAAAATGTTATATAATGTTATTCAGATATCCCGAGAAAGAGCCATACAAATTACTTTACGCCGACAAGAATATAATTGAGTCGATCGGTAATCTTGTCTGCATGAAGGATGGTTGCCTTGTTTTTGGGAAGCCTGGTAAATTATTAAAATTCGGGATTAAAATGAAATAAAATATAGAGCATGTTTCTATATTAAGGAGGAATCGGAATGGAATCAAGATATTCAATACTGCGTATTTGCGTAATGATGATTTTGGGGGGCTATGTGTTTTGTGCAGCTGCTCGGACAATAGGGAAAGGCGGATGGAAAAGGTACTCGAAATGGCAAGGACAAACCGCACGGAACTGGAAAAAGTGATGGACACACTACAGGGAGGATGCCTGAAGCTGCGTGCGGCACGGTTCCTCATAGAAAACATGCAGTATCATTTCTCGGTAAACGAGAGATTCGTTTCAAAAAAAGGGAAATCATACTATTCGGACATAACACGCTTTGGAGGGGCGGCTTCCGTAAAGAGGCACTGCGACTCGCTGGTGGCTACGGGATGGAATATAGACAGGAGGACGGAGTATGCCATAAGGTGCGTGGATGCGGAATTCATGATAAGGTACATAGAAATGTCATTCAGGGCATGGGAAAAGCCATGGGATTCGGAGGTCTCATTCGGGGACTTCTGCAGGTACATACTTCCATACCGCTTGCAGAATGAGCCACTGTCGTATGCAAGAGAGAGGCTCATGGAGCGTTATACTGCTCTGCAGGGTTCTGTAGGGGCGAGAAATACGATGGAGGCGTGCCGGATTGTAAATGCAAGACTGAAGGAGGAGACGGAGGCTTCGGGAAGGGGTACATGCGACGCACTGTGCAACTACACCACAATGGTGATGCGAGCGGCGGGTGTTCCGGTTGCGGTGCAGCAGACGGTATGGACAAGGATGGATAGGGGGCTTGTGGGGTGTGCTGTGCTACATGAAGGGACATTCCACGACTTATCAATGGGGGATGTTCAGCCCGGTGAGTAACAGGCATGTGCTGGCTACAGTAAGATACCTGATGCCGGCAAAGGCGTACAGAAGGCATTTTGAATCGTACATGTCCGTACTGCCGGAAAAGGATGACGGATTTGTAACCTATCTGAAGAACCCCTGTTGGAGAATGTGACGGACGTACAGGAGATGGAGGTGTATGGCGTTGCCGTTACAAACAGGGGAGACGCTTCAGGGGGATTGTGTATCTTTGCAATAACAATGCAGGGAAATGGGTCCCCGTAGCCATGGGAAGGAGAAGTGAAGGTAAAAACATCTTCAGGAAAGTGACGGGAAGGAATCTGCTTGCCGTAGCAGAGACTGACGGGAAAGCAGGGCTGGAATTCATAAGCGACCCGTTCCTTGCAGGGCCAAGCATGGAAAGGCTTGTTTCCGTCAGGTTCGTGCGGAATGAAGGCATAACTCATGCTCGCTATACTACTGGGACAACGGCGGGGACTTCAAGGACATTCCATGCACTGCAAAAAAGACAGTGTATGGGTTATACGGCAATGTTCCTGGCAATGCCCTACAGCTGAATGTCACCGACGGAAGGGAGTATGACTCATCCGTTAGGATTGAGAAGGATGGTGTGTTCAATAGTGAATCATGGTTGTAAGATTATGAAGAAATGGTTTGATATAATAACGAAGATTGCCTTTGTGTGTATATGCTTGTTCCTATTGTGGATTCTGGCACAAGTGTTTGTGTTTACATCCTTCCGGATACCAAGTGATTCCATGTCGCCTGAACTCCGAGAGGGCGATTATGTTTTGGTGTTGAAACCGGTCGTTGGGGCACGGTTGTTTAATTTGAACAAATCGCTCAATCTGGAACAGACTGAAATATACCGTCTGCCGGGATTTAGGAAGATAAAGCGCAATGATGTGGTAGTCTTCAATTTCCCGCATCCAAACGACTGGAGCCGTATAGAGATGCACATAATGAAGTATTATATCAAGCGCTGTATCGGATTGCCCGGAGATACGCTCTCCATAAGGAAGGGGATGTTCAAGGTGAAAGGTGTAGACATGCCTTTGGGGAACGTAGCCTCACAGAAGCACATAGGATTGACGCGTCCCGAGGATTGTCCGGAGGGCGTGTACAGGTGTTTCCCATACGACTCCCTGCTGGACTGGAATATACAGGAGTTCGGACCTCTGTTTGTTCCCGGCAAGGGGGATGTGGTGAAGATGGACCGTACGGGTGGAGTATTGTACCGCAAGCTCATAGAATGGGAACAAGGGAAGAAGATGAATCTAAAGGGAGATACAGTACTGCTGAACGACAGTGTGATAACTTCTTACCAGTTCCGTAAGAACTATTATTTCGTGGCGGGAGACCGTGGGGAGAACTCACAGGATTCCCGTTACTGGGGGCTGCTTCCGGAGGAGTATATCGTGGGGGTGGCTTCAAGGATATGGAAATCTGTGGACAGCTATACAGGCGATATTTGCTGGGACAGGGTATGGAAGAAGATTGAATAAAAAGGAAAATGGAACTTTTTTGAGTGAACTATACGTATTATGAATGTTGAACTAAGGAAATGGTTATGCAGAGTTATGCCGTGGCTGGCAGGTCTACTGCTTGCAGGACTTGCGGGTGGAACCGTGCTGGTGACAGACGGAAGTTTACCGTCCGACCTTCAGGGAATGCAGTGGATGTGGCTTTCTGCCGTGATGACTGTTGTATTGCCTTTGTGGCTTGCCGGATATATTGTGAATCCACAGCGGACTGTCCGTATTGTGTCGGAGACAGTACAATGGGTGCTGATGGGATTCGGGGCAGTGGAAGCCCTGCATGGTCTGGGGCAGATTGCAGGTATATATCCGTCAAACCATTCGCTTTTTGTCCTTACGGGAACATTCTATAACCCGGGTCCATATTCAGGCTATCTGGCGGCAGTTCTTCCGGTAGCCCTGTACCGGATATTAATATTGAACGGGAAGAAAGACCGTCTTTCGGTTGTGCAGTATTATCTATCGATGTGTGTGCTGTTGCTGATATGCTGTGTGCTTCCGGCGGGCATGAGCCGTGCGGCATGGTTTGCTTCCCTGATTTCGTGCGGATATGTGGTTCTCAGGGTTTACCGTGTGAAAGTAAAATCGTTTGTATCGGAACACAGATATGCCGTATTAGGCGTGCTTATTGTCGGTGCGCTGTTTGCCTCCGGTGCGTATTTCATGAAACGTGATTCGGCAGACGGCCGTTTGCTGATAGGAAAGATAACTTCCCAGGCCATTGCCGGCAATCCTTGGGGTGAAGAAAACGGAAGGACATTTTCCGCCATTTACGGTGATGCCCAGGAAAGATACTTCACTGATTGTGAATATTCGGAGTCGGAGGCATGGGTGGCCGGAACACCCGATTTTGCCTTCAATGAATATCTGCAGATTGCAGTTGAATATGGTGTGTGGGTATCCGTATTGTTTATAACTTTAGTACTTGTGTTGTTGAAGATAGCCGGGAGCCGTAAATCTCTTGCGGGAATGGGCGGATGCCTTGTATCGCTGATGGTATTTGCCTGCTTTTCCTATCCGCTCCATATCCCGGCTATTGTTTCCGTATGGTTACTGACGGTAATGGCGCTTTGTGGCGAAGGTCTGGTGATGATTAAGCGCAAATTGGTTGCCGTGATAATCCTACTGCCGGTTGTTGTGGCCGGATTAACAGCTTCGGTGAATAGGTATGGTATGTACTCCGCACGCACACGGGCTGTTTGCCAGTGGATGCCTGTCAGGGTTCTGTATCATTCCGGGGCATTTAGGGCGGCAGTGGAAGAATATGGAAAGCTTTATGATAAAATGTCCTGGCATAAAGATTTCTGTTTTGAGTACGGAAGGGCATTATACAAAGCCGGAAGTTACGGCAAGGCAGAAAAAGTTCTTTTGAAAGCCATGACGGTGAGCGGAGATCCGATGATATTGAATATTCTGGGACGCAGTGCGCAGGAGAGCGGAGAGTATGGGAAAGCGGAGATGTATCTGCTACGTTCCACCCGCAGATTGCCGGATCGCGTATATCCCCACTATCTGCTGGTAAAGCTTTATGCGGAATCTGAGTATTTTGACAGGGTAAAGCTAATCAGGGAGGCAGAATATGTGCTTAACGCTGAACCTAAGGTGAATTCTACTGCTATAAAGGAAATGCGGCAGAAGGTGAAGAAGCTTTTGGAAAATAAAAAATTGTGGAAGAATAAATAAAAGAATAATATAAAATCGGGTAGGATATGGAAAAGAGTGGAAATATGAATTACGTGTCTGCAAACAATGAACATCATGTTCCACTCCATGTTAAACCCATCCGATCGAAGAAAGGAGGTGTTACCGATGCAAAGTTAATTATAAAATCATAATTGAGAGAATTGAGGTTTATTTCCTCTAATGTATTAATAAA
>OHTZ01000175.1_pt1 | contig 45132 bp, 36 predicted proteins | sample 1579011 | NCBI WGS metagenome assembly OHTZ01 (sample SAMEA3879603, study PRJEB24766) | human gut metagenome | biome: human-associated habitat; feature: feces | place: USA | collected 1985/1987
CCTCCGTCACGCCGCCGGTGACACCGAAGATGACGCCCGCGCCGGTGTAGTCGGCGAAGGGACTGTCGGGCTCGGTGTCGGGAAGCTCGGCAAAGTCGATGCCGGCCTCATATATCATTTTTGCAAGCTCCTGCGTGGTGAGCACGAGGTCAATAAGACGCTCGCCGTCCTTGACGAGCTCGGGGCGCGCAGCCTCGGCCTTTTTCGCGGTGCAGGGCATGACCGAGACTACGAATATATTCTTGGGATCAAGCCCGTTTTTCTGAGCAAAATAGGTTTTGGTTATCGCGCCCTGCATCTGATTCGGGCTCTTGCAGGTGGACAGGTTCGGGATGAACTCCGGGTAAAAATGCTCGCAATACTTCACCCAGCCGGGGCTGCAGGATGTGATCATCGGCAGCACACCCCCGTTCTTAATGCGCCCGAGCAGTTCCGTACCTTCCTCCATTATCGTAAGATCGGCGGCAAAGTCCACATCGAACACCCTGTCCGCGCCGAGCCTGCGCATGGCGGCGACCATCTTGCCCGTGCTGCGCGTTCCGATAGGCATGCCGAACTCCTCGCCAAGCGCGACGCGCACGGCGGGGGCGGGCTGGAACACAACGAACTTCTCCGGGTCGCTAAGCGCGTCCCAAACCTCGCGGGTCGCGTCTTTTTCTGTAAGCGCCCCGGTCGGGCACGCGGCTATGCACTGGCCGCAGTTGATGCACGCAACGGAACCAAGGCTTTTGCCAAATTCCGAGCCGATATGTGTTTTAAAGCCCCTCTCCTGAAGGCCGATGGCGCAAACGCCCTGCGTGTTTGCGCAGGCGGCGACGCAGCGGCGGCAAAGGATACATTTATTATTATCGCGCACGACGCAGGGAGACGCCTCGTCAATATCGTAGTGCGTCCTCTCGCCCTGAAACTCGATATCCGTGATGCCAAGCTCATTGGACAAGGCCTGCAGCTCGCAGCTCTGGTTGCGCTTACACGTGAGGCAGGATCGATCGTGATCGGAGAGGATGAGCTCCAGCACGCTCCTCCTGGCCTGAAGCACCTTGGGAGTGGCCGTAAGTATCTCAAGCCCCTCGCTCACGGGCAGCACGCAGGAAGCCTGCAGCCTGCCGGTTTTCTTATCCTCAACCAGGCACATGCGGCAAGCGCCGATGTTGTTAACGTCTTTAAGATTGCACAGGGTTGGGATGCGAATCCCTTCCTTTTGCGCGGCTTCAAGGACCGTCATGTTCTCCTGAGCCGATACGGTTCGTCCGTCGATTTTGAGTGTTACCATGCCATCTCTCCTTAATCGATATTGCCGGCTCCGCCTGAGCGCGCCGGAAATTGTGCATACACATCCACAATAAATGAAGTGTACCATATTGTTAACGCGCTGTCAATCTGGCGGGACGCGCGAGAAAGCGCTTTTCGCCGGTATATTGTGGATTTTAGCGTATAACGCCGTTTAGCTTGCCTCCCTCGGCGCGCCGTGGTTTAAACGCGGACCTTTTTGAGGTGTGCAAACCGCGGAAGCCCGTTTTCATAGCGAAGCCGGGGCTCCCCCTGTATCAAGGGCAGCACATAATCCAGGTATGCATCCTCAACGCCGTTGCCCGCCGCGTTTATCCACTCGCGCGGCATCTTCTTCTCGGCGTTGGCAACGTCGCTAAGCGCAAGCAGTTTGATGTTGCAAGCATAGCGGCCTTTGGCATCCGCGACGCGCTCAAAGCCTATCATTTTATCCGTCACGCCCGATACGGCAATCTCAACCGCGCTTTTCCCCGCCAAAAACGACTCCTGCACGTCCGTTTCGGAGGCGCAGTGCGCGGCGCACCGCTGCATAAGAGAGAACTCGACGCCCCTGGATTTTACGCCGGGGATTTGCGCCTTAAGTATAGTATTGAGGGTAAACGCAAGCCCGCCGAGTTGCTTGTGCCCAAACGCGTCAACCGCGGCGTTTTTAGCGCCATGTTCGGCTATCAGCTTTCCATTTTTATCATGAATGCCCTCCGATACGGCCACAATGCATTTGCCGGTTTGGTTATAAACTGCGCGAACGTCCTCAATGAACCGATCTATATCGAAATCCACCTCGGGAAGGTAAATCAGATCCGGACCCTGCCCCGCCCGTTTCGCGATGGAGCTTGCGGCGGTCAGCCAGCCCGCGTGGCGGCCCATGATCTCGATTACGCAGAGCATGGGCGTATCGTAAACGCGCGCGTCGTGATAGATTTCCATGCAGCTGAGCGCGACGTATTTGGCCGCGGACGGGAAGCCGGGGCAGTGGTCCGTCCCCCAAAGATCGTTGTCGATGGTTTTGGGCACGCCGATTACGCGGCATTCATACCCCGCGCGCCGCATATACTTTGATATTTTGCTGCACGTGTCCATGGAATCGTTCCCGCCGTTATAAAAAAAATAGCGGACGTTGTATTTTTTAAAGATCTCCAATATGCGTTCATAATCCGTATCGTCCTTATCGCTGTCCTTAAGCTTATACCGGCATGAACCGAGGGCGGAGGCCGGCGTATGCAGCATAAGCTCCAGTTCCTCCGGCTCCTCCTTGCCCATGTCGTACAGAACATCATCTAATATTCCCCTGATACCGTGCGCCGCCCCGTACACTTGCGTTATCGACGGGTTATCCAGCGCCGTGCGGATAACGCCGTACGCGCTGGCGTTGATTACAGACGTCGGCCCGCCGGACTGCCCGATTATGCATGCGCCCTTTAACGGTTGTTTTTCCATATCCGAATTCCTCCAAATTTACCTGATTTTGATTTCACTCTTTAACCGAATTGCTCAATACCAATATACTATAATTCTACCCGGAATAAAAGACGCGCAGTCGATAATAACCGTAAAATTCGTTTTCGCAAATGATTCCGGGCGGGCTGAGCCGCCGGCATGTTTTTTGTTGATAAACGGGCGGTAATCGAATAAAATGAAAGTAATGATGTAATTGAGGTGCCCGACAAGATGGAAAAAAGTAAAAAGATCGTTTTGAGCGGCATACAGCCGTCCGGCACGCCGACGCTGGGGAATTACGTGGGCATGCTGCGCAATTGCGCAAAGCTTCAAACCGAGGAAACATATTGCTATTATTTTGTAGCGAACATGCACGCTACCACGGTGCGCCAGGATCCGGAGGAGCTGATGCGGCGTTCCGTCGAGGTGCTGGCGCTTCTCCTCGCGTGCGGCGTGGATCCGGAGCGCTCCGCGCTCTTTATCCAATCCCACGTAAAGGAGCACGCGGAGCTGGCCTGGGCGCTTTCATGCAACACCTACATCGGCGAGCTGAACCGGATGACGCAGTTTAAAGAAAAATCCACCAAGCACGCCGACAATATCAACGCGGGGCTCTTTACCTATCCCGTGCTTATGGCTGCGGACGTGCTGCTTTACCAAACCAACCTGGTCCCGGTCGGAAAGGATCAAAAGCAGCATCTCGAGCTGGCGCGAAACATAGCGATAAGGTTCAACAACGCGTATGGGGAGACATTTACGGTACCGGAGCCGTTTATATCAAGCGTGGGCGGGCGCGTAATGAGCCTTCAGGATCCTCTTAAAAAAATGAGCAAGTCCGACGCCAACCCCAACGCGTACGTCTCTATGATGGATGACCCGTCCGTTATCGTAAAAAAGATCAAGCGCGCCGTGACGGACAGTGAGAACCGTATCGCGTACGAGCCCGAAAAGCCCGGCGTATCCAACCTGCTGTCCATTTACAGCACTTTTACGGGCAAAACAACGGAAGAAGCCGTGCAAACCTTCAGCGGTATGGGCTATGGTCACCTCAAAACGGCAGTGGCGGATGCGGTTGTCGCCGAGCTTACGCCCGTTCAGGAAAAATACAGGCGTTTCGCTGCGGATAAGGCGCACCTTAACGCGATTATGCTCGACGGCGCGTTAAAAGCGCGGAACGCAGCGAAAAAGACGATGGACGCGGTTTACAGCAGGATAGGGTATCTCCCTCCCACGCTTTAGCTTAGCGGATAATACCGCAGCAAGGCGTTGACAGCGGGGTTGCGCGGTGATATAGTTAATTTGTTCAAGGCGGGCGGAAGAGCCCGCGGTAATTGAAAATTTATCGGTGTATGGTTGCGCGTTGCGCATTAATAGGGAACGCGGTTAAAATCCGCGGCAGTCCCGCTACTGTGATTAGCGACGAAACCCCTTAAACGCCACTGGGCTGTTCTACGCCCGGGAAGGCTGGGGAAGTAGGCTGAGCTATAAGCCAGGAGACCTGCCATGCATCGCGGTTTTACTTTCGCCTCGGAGGAAGGCGCAATGTAAATATGCGGCTCTAAGCATGCCGCAGCTTTACGCATATTGCGGGGGAACCGGGACGGGTTCCCCCTTTTTTATATAAAACCGGGATTTTAGCGCGGATTCGGCTTCCTTTCGAGGTTTCCGACCAGGCGCACCGTAACTAAAAAAATACCCTTATCCCGCGGCGCTTTTATAAAGCTGAAAAGGGAATCCGGTAAAAGCCGGAGCAGCTCACTCTACTGTAAGGGCTACGAAACATCATTACGCCACTGTGTCAACGGGAAGGCGGATGGAGTAGGTTTGAAGCCCAAAGCCAGGAGACCTGCCGCGCGGACTGAACAATGCCTTTCGGTGAGGAAGAGGCATGGCATGCATACGCCGGAGGTCTTGGTCATTCCCCATACCCCGGACATATTGTGCCGCGCCGCCTCGCCGAGGCGCGCGGCTTTTTCATTATCGCCCGCGCCCTAACGCGCGCGCTGGAGTTTACCGGCGGCGCGGTTTTCCGGCGAACGCCCCGACAGCCGTATCCAACATTACGGCGGCCGGGTGTTTGATAATATTCAAGGAGGTTGTGGGATGAAACGACTGAACGCAAAATTATTATGTATCCTTCTTGCCGTAATGCTGGCGCTGCCGGCAGCGGTTACGCTGGCGGGCTTTTCCGGCACGAACGCGCAGGGTGAAGCCGTGGGGTTCGTGACCGTAAGCGTCGAGCAGTTCACCATGGGCTGGGGCTTTGCGGCTGAACCCAAGCTTGTTCCAATCGCGGAGGGCGATACCGCCGCAATGGCTCTCAGCAGATACCTTCGCGATAACGGGCTGGATTACAAAAACACCGGTACGATTGAGACCGGCTTTTATCTTCAGGCGATTGAATCCGCCGATATCCAGGCCGGGCGCGAGCCTAACGTACCCGCGTATATCCTCGATCAGATAAACGCGTACGGAGGGCTTGACGATGAGGACGGAGACGGGTTCCTCGGCGAATTTGATTATACCGCGTTCTCGGGCTGGATGGTAGCAGAGAACAACGCCCTGACCCCCGTGGGCGCAAGCGAGATTATCGCCGCCGACGGCGACGTTTTCCGCTGGCAGTACACGCTGTACGGCTACGGCATGGATTTGGGGATGGACAATGGCTGGGGCGGCGGAATGTTCCCGCCGTTTGACGTACCCGCGAACGGCGTTAACCGGGACGCGCTGACGAAAACAGCCGCCGTGGTCAATAGTGCGGACAACCGTGAGGAGCTTATCGCGGACCCGGTAATCGGCGCGGCTTACCGCGGCGCCATTGAAACGCTCGGCGACCTGTACAGCGACCAGGCCGCTGTCGATCAGGCGCTTGCGGCGCTCAATTCCGCGCTCAACGGATCCCAAACCGGGTCGGCGGATATTTCGATTGAGCTGAATAATACGCTCTCCTATCTGTATTCGGCCGTTCCGGAACCCGTCGTCGGCAGCGTTGGCGGAGAATGGGCGGTTCTCGCGCTCGCCAGGGGCGGGTATCTTGGAGCCGACAACCCTTATTACGCCCAATATTATGACCGGGTTGTGGATACGCTAGAAGCTTCCGGCGGCGTACTTCACAGCGTAAAGTTTACGGAATATTCGCGCGTCATCATGGCGCTATCATCCATCGGCCGCGATTCTTCCAATGTTGGAGGCTATAACCTTGTTGAACGCCTGGCAGATTACGATAAGGTGATTTGGCAGGGCGTTAACGGGCCTGTTTACGCCCTGATAGCGCTCGATACAATGAGATATGAAATACCCCCGGCGAGCGACGTTGCGACGCAGGCGACGCGCGAAATGTACCTTCAGCGCATACTGGATTTAGAAATTGACGGCGGCGGCTGGTCCGTAACCGGCGGCGCGGCGGATGTGGATATGACGGCCATGACGATGCAGGCTTTAAGCCGGTACATGGATAATGCGGAGGCTGCTGCGGCGGTTGAGCGCGGGCTGAACAAGCTTTCCGAGCTTCAGCGCGATAACGGCGGATACGCCTCATGGGGATCGATTAACGCGGAAAGCTGCGCGCAGGTAATTATAGCGCTTTCCTCGCTCAATATCGACCCCGCGAACGATCCGCGCTTTATAAAGGATCGATCCGTATTGGACGCGCTGCTTGATTTTTACGTTGAGGGCGGCGGCTTCCGCCATGTTCTGGACGGCGAGGTAAACCAGATGGCGACTGAGCAGGCGGCTGGCGCGCTTATCGCTTACAGCCGTTTCGCGAACGGTCTCAACGCGCTGTACGATATGTCCGACGTCGTTATCGGCGACCCGGACGGTTCGGAGACGCCGGCGATTACGCTCTCCCTTCCGGAGAAGGTCGGCGCGGGCGCGGGCGCATCCTTTACCGCCACGCTGGGCGTGGATGGCTGGCCGGAAGGTGAATTCAAGCTGCTTGACGGCGTGATCAACATACCGGAACAGTTTGACGTTACAAACGTTACCATGTCTGATGGCATCAGCGGCGGAGAGGTAGAATACTATCTCGACAGCGCTCAAAGCAAGCTCCGCTTCGTGTATTTCAATACGCTCAACAACCCCGTCGAATACCAGGCCAACTCCTACCCCGCCGAACTGATGAAAATTGAGCTGACCGTACGCGAGGATCTCGGCGAAGCTCCGCTTCGCGTAAGCGTAGGCGGCGTATCGCTCAAGGCCCATTCCGATTCATACAGCGAGGATGCGATGTACGTGTTCGATATCGCGGACGCGTTCGGCGACGTGACGCCCGTTCATGAAGCGCGTATCTCCGCGTATGCGCTGTTCACGGGCGACGGCGTGGATTTAATACCGGATAACAGGATGGGCGTGGCGATTTCCATCGCGAATATCGAAGGCGCGCCTTCCATTAAGCACCGTAGCGGCGTCAGCTTTTATTATTCCCAGGAGATGAGCGAATACTGCGGCCAGCCCACTTACGCCGCGCTCGTAGACGCTTCCACAGAGCTTTCAACTCTCGCAAACGCCTCTGATTACACCTTTGGCGAAGGCGAGCGAACGGATATCCGCTTCGGCGATGTGAACGGGGACGGGCGTGTAAACGCGCAGGACGCGCTGGATTCCATCTCCGTATGGTTAAGGCGGCTCGACGCGCCGCAGGGCAATGCCGTGCTCGCTATGAACGTGAACGCGGATACGCGGCTCAACACGTTTGACGCGCTGGGGATTATGGAGCATTACGTTAACGGCGCGGCTTTCCCTATTATCGGCAAAGCCTCCGTTACGCGCGGCGGACGCTAAGCATGAAAACAGGGTGCGTATATGAAATTAAACCTGCTGCATAATAAGAAACTTTGGATATGCGCCGCCATTTTTGCCGCGGTGGCCGCGTCGGCCGCGATCCTGTTGATTATCCTTGGGCGCGGGGCGGGCGCTTTGCCCGCCCTCTCGCTGGAAGCGCCGGGTGAACTAAGCGTTAGCGCGGGCGGGGAATTTACCGTCCCCGTTACGCTCAGCGTACTGCCCGATAACCGGTACCCCGCGGCCAGCCTATCCGTAACGTTTGATGCGGGCAAGCTGGAGTTTTTGGGCGTTGATGAAGGCAATATGCTCGTCACCGCAGACGGCGGGGATAGCTCAGCACAATTAAAGCTTCCGGAATGGGGCGTAAACGCGATTAAGGCAAACAGGGACGGAGTTGTCAGCGTAATGTATCTGGACATAACGGGCGGCAGACGCGCGTTTTGCGCGGATGGATACGAGCCCCAAACGCGCGATGTGCTTATGCGCCTGAGGTTTCGCCTTCGCGCAAGCGCCGCGTCGGGCGATATCCTTTCCTTAACCGTATCCGACGCGGTATTGGCAACCGTTACCAATCAAAAGGACGGCAGCAGCCTGGCCACCGGGTCAGGCACGCTTAACGCGCGCAATGGAATTATCAGGGTAACGCCTTGAATCTTACGGGGGTGAATGATATGTACAAAAAATTACTAAGCCTGTCGCTCATTCTTTTAATTATTCTAAGCGCCGCTGCTGGATGCGCGGGCGGCGGGCAGGCAGGCGGCGGGCTGCGCTATTATGAACTCCCCTCGGACGGCGTTGTGCGCGCCTCCGTGTGGAATGAGATCAAGAACAGCGGCGCGACTGCCGTTTTCAACGGCTATAACGACGGCGTAAAGTATCAGCTTACGGTGTTTCCCGGGGATATCCGAGAGGCTAAGGATGCAAACTTGACGATTACCTTTTTCGATTCGTCCGGTTACGATATATCCGGCGCCGCCCGGACGCTCGGGGTGAAGTTCAGCAATGAAGCAAAGGCGGGTTTTTCCCCCGTCCTCACGCTGATTATGGAGGAGGACTGGGGCTGCCAAAGCGTCGACGTTTACCGCGCGGATAGCGGCGGCGATCCCCGGCCGTTATGCGGCGCCACAATCGACAGGGGCGCGGGCTTCGCCATAAGCTTTACCGTTCCGGCTGCCAGCGGAGAGTATATTATCGCGGGCATGGAGGAAGCCGGCTCTTCAGCGGTAGCCTTATCCCCCTCCCCATCGCCCGATTCGACCCCGCTTTTGGATGCGTATCTTTCAAAGCCCGGCCAAACCGGCGAAAAGGACGCTTATCTTACAGACCCCATACCCGAAGGCAAACCGCATCCCGTGGAACCGGGAACGAAAACCCCGGGCGGCAGCGCGCTCAAATGCGTTATCAGCGTCGATTGCCTGACTATTCTTGAAAACATGGGGGATTTCAACAAGGATAAGCTTGAGGTCCTGCCGTCAGACGGCGTCATCCTAGCACCCGTCACTGTGACGTTTTATGAGGGCGAGTCCGTATTCGACGTGCTGGCCCGCGTGACGAGGGAGCGTAAAATCCACATGGAATCCGTGTTCACGCCAGGTTACAACAGCGCTTACGTCGAGGGGATCAACAATATCTACGAGTTCGACTGCGGAAACCTGAGCGGTTGGATGTACAGCGTAAACGGCTGGTACCCCAACTACGGCTGCAGCCGATATGCGCTTAAGGATGGCGACGTGATAAAATGGCGCTATACCTGCGATCTAGGCAGAGACGTCGGGTGCGACTGGAATCTCGAGGGATAGGTGTGATTATGCGCGATACGTTTTGTACCTATCATCCGTTCGTCACGCTGTGCTACTTTATCGTGGTGATGGCCGTAACCATGCTGGTTATGCACCCGTTTTTGCTTTTCGCTTCGTTCGCGGCCGGCGCGGCCTATTCAATATTGCTCAACGGCCGCCGCGCTGCGCGCTTCAACCTGCTGGGCGTATTGCCTATGGCGCTTCTGGCCGCCGTATTAAACCCGATGTTCAATCACGCCGGCGTAACGATACTGGGCTATATGGGCGTTAACCCCATAACGCTCGAATCCATCCTGTTCGGGGCGGCGGCGGCGACTGCGTTCGCCTCTGTCGTCATGTGGTTTTCTTGTTATAACCGGGTGATGACCTCGGATAAGTTTATTTATCTATTCGGGCGCGTCATACCCGCGTTGTCGCTGATTATATCCATGGCGCTCCGGTTCGTCCCGCGCTTTAAGGAACGGATAAGCGAAACGGCGGAAGCGCAAAAGTGCATCGGCCGCGGCGCGGGTCAGGGCAATGTTTTTAAGCGGGCGCGGCATGGCCTTCGAATATTGTCCATCGTCACGACATGGGCGCTGGAATCCGCTGTTACCACCGCGGATTCCATGCGATCGCGCGGGTACGGGCTGAGGGGGCGGACGGCTTTTTCCATGTATCGGTTCGACGGGCGGGACGCCGCAGTCTCAGCCTGTATGGGCGCGGCGCTCGCCGTTTTTCTGGCGGCCGCGTTTACGGGAAATATCCGCATACGCTTCTTCCCCTCGATAAAAATCAATCCCGATACTCCCATGGCGTGGCTGGGCTGCGCGGCCTTCGCGCTTTTCTGCTTTCTCCCGGTTATCCTGCGAATAAGAGAGGATATCATATGGCGCTCTATGCTATCAAAAATTTAACGTTTCAATATCCGGGCGGAGAGCCTGCCCTGAATAAAATCAGCCTTACAGTGGAGGAGGGCGCGTTCGTCGCGCTCATCGGCCCGTCCGGCTGCGGTAAAACGACGCTCCTTCGCCACCTCAAGCCGGCGCTGACCCCGTACGGCGAGCGAGAGGGTGAAATCCTTTACAAGGGCGCGCCGCTCGCCGATCTTGCGCCGAGGGAGCAGGCCGCCCAAATCGGCTTTGTGCTTCAGGATCCGGACGGTCAGATAGTCACCGATAAGGTTTGGCACGAGCTGGCGTTCGGATTGGAAAGCCTGGGTATGGATACGCCCACAATACGGCTGCGCGTGGCGGAGATGGCGAGCTTTTTTGGTATTGAGGCCTGGTTCCGCAAGCCGGTTTCGGAATTGTCCGGCGGCCAAAAGCAGCTGCTGAACCTCGCCTCTATTATGGCCATGCATCCTTCGGCCCTGATTCTGGACGAGCCGACCTCCCAGCTAGACCCAATAGCGGCGGGCGAATTCCTTGCTGCCGTCAGGCGCATAAACCGCGAGCTTGGTACTACCGTTATCATCAGCGAACACCGCCTTGAGGAAGTCATACCCATGGCGGAAAAAATCGTCGCCATGGAGGGCGGCAGAATCGTCGCCGACGGCGCGCCCGTCGAGGCGGCGGAAAGGTTAAAGCGCGAGAACCCTCAGATTTTTTTGTCCATGCCCGCGCCCATGCGGATTTACGCGGGGTTAAAAACCAGCCTTCCCTGCCCGCTTACCGTGCGCGACGCCAGGCGCTTTATTACTGCCGTCGCGGGAGAAGGGGCGCAAAAGCGTATCGTAGAAGCGCCGTATACCTCGCCCGCCTTATGCCCGATATTTGAGCTTAAGCGCGTTTGGTTCCGCTATGACAGAAACGGCCCCGACGTGCTCAAGGGTTTGGATTTTAAGGTTTACCCTGGGGAAATCTACTGCCTCTTAGGAGGCAACGGCACGGGGAAAAGCACGGTCTTATCCCTGATTAGCGGGCTGCGCCGGCCTTATCGCGGCAAGGCGGTAATGGATGGCAGGGATATCACAAACCAGGGCGCTAAGCTGTATTTAAACGGCGTAGGCGCTCTGCCACAGAACCCGCAGTCCCTTTTTGTTAAAAAAACGGTATTCGAAGACCTGATGGAGGCCGTTCCACTCTCGCCAAAAAGCGGGGCGCGGGCGCGGAAGGCGGCGGAGGCTATGGGTATTGCCCGCAGGCTTTTTGCGCACCCCTATGATCTGAGCGGGGGCGAACAGCAGCGCGCAGCGATAGCCAAGGTGTTGCTGCAAAAGCCGCGCCTTCTGCTTTTGGATGAGCCCACCAAGGGCATGGACGGCTGGTTTAAGCTGGAGTTTGCGGGCCTTCTTAAGGATCAAAAGCAAAAGGGCGCGGCAATCGTCTTGGTATCCCACGATATCGAGTTTTGCGCGAAGGTCGCGGACAGGTGCGGCCTGCTGTTCGACGGGGCCATAGTTGCGGACAATACGCCGCGCGCGTTTTTCTCCGGCAACAGCTTTTATACCACGGCGGCAAACCGCGCGGCGCGGCACGTGATAGAAAACGCGGTTACCGTAGAGGAGGTGATACAGCTTGCGCGAACATAAGCCAAGAGGGTTGAGCGGCGATACGCGCCTTACTAAGCGCACACTGTCGGCCGCCGCCATAATCCTTATCGCAATACCGGCCGTCATTGCCTGGGGTATCACCGCGCTTGAGGACAGGCGGTATTACCTGATAAGCCTTATTATCATCGCCCTTTCAATGGTCCCCTTCGCGCTTATTTTTGAACGGCGCCGCCCTCAGGCGCGCGAGATGGTCGTTATCGCCGTGCTGACGGCCATCGCCGTTGCGGGCCGAGCTGCGATGTACATGATACCGCAATTCAAGCCCGTTGTGGCCATCGTCATCATTACCGGAGTTTCGTTCGGCGGCGAATCCGGCTTTATTACGGGCGCGCTTGCAGGGTTTATATCCAACATGTTTATCGGCCAGGGGCCTTGGACGCCGTGGCAGATGTTCAGCTTCGGCATTATCGGCTTTTTAGCGGGCGTACTGTTCAAAAAAGGGCTTTTGAAAAGGAACCGGGCGGCGCTGTGCGTGTTCGGAGGAATTTCTACATTTTTTATTTACGGCGCCATTATGGATACGGCGTCGCTCTTCATGTTTTCGTCAACGGTCAGCTGGAAGGGCCTTTTGGCGTCTTATATATCGGGTATACCCTTTAATGTAATACATGCCGCGGCCACGATGTTTTTTCTTTTCATTCTCGCTAATCCCATGCTGGAAAAGCTTCTCAGGATCAAAAAGAAATACGGGATTTTGGAACCCTAGGAAGCTAAATGAACAATAAGGCAAGCAATTCACTTGTTACCTAAAAACCTGTAAAAACTAACGAGGCTGTCCAGGCGCATTATTTAAGTTTTAACGGCGCGCCGTTAAAGCGCGCCGCAAAATCGAATGTATTAAATGCTCAAAATTACGCCGTAGGTTTTAATCGTCCCTGCGCGGCAGGTAGCCGGCAATACGCCCCGCGAACCCCTGCATGTTGACGGTTTGCAGCCATACCCTGCCCGGCCCCTCAAGCACGGTCAAAAACAGGCCCTCGCCCCCGAAAAGGATGTTTTTGAACCCTTTAACGGTTTGTGCGGTCATATTGACCGTATCCTCATACGCGGCGACGTTCCCCGAATCTACCTTAATTCGTTCTCCTCGCGCAAGCGTTTTTTCCACCACGGTACCGTCCAGCTCCAAGAATACAAGCCCGTCCCCGCTGATTCTCTGAAGTATAAAGCCCTCGCCTGAAAACAAGCCGGATTTCGCCCGCTGGAACGCTATGGAAAGCTGAACGCCCGGCGTGGCGCAAAGAAAGGCGCTTTTCTGCGCCACATAGGAGGCCTGCCCTACCGGCAGCGCGATTATCGTGCCCGGGAACGTGGATGCGAGCGTAATTTCCTCCCCCTGCCTCATAGCGGAATAGGTCGCCATAAACAGGGAATCGCCCGAAAGCATGCGCCCCAATCCCTTCAGCAGCCCGCCGCGCATGTTGGTTTCCATCGTAAAACCGTCCGTCATCCATGTCATTCCCCCGGCTTGGGTATATATGCTCTCGCCCGCGTCCAAACGCAATGTAACCGCTGGCAGGTTCGCGCCGAATATCTCATACTGCATGCTTCAATGCTCCTTTTATAATATTTCAAAAACATATCATATTCGGGCGCTGATGTAAATATTCGCGGGCGTATAGCGCCGCACGCCAAATTTAAGCTAATTTAGCGCGGTAAATACGGTTAGTAATCGTTTGTTTTCTCCTTTTTGCTATATAGGCGTTATGCAAAATCCCGAATCGGTTTGTGGCATAGCGCCTTTAAACAATCCACAACAAAACCGCCGTTTAGCACCAATCCGCGAGCTTCGGTGAAAAACCAGCGCCCCTATGATACAATGGGTTTAACAGGCAGCCAAAACTGATAATTACAGCAAGGCGAAGGAGAAGTCGATATGAAAAAGATTGTTCTATTTGTGCTGTTGGAACAATTCGCGGATTGGGAAGCCGCTTATCTGTCATCCGGATTATATCTGTTGGGGCAGGGCAAATACGAAGTTAAAACCGTATCGCTTACAAAGGATAAAGTGCAATCGATAGGCGGTTTTCAGATAATGCCGGATTACGATATTCAATCGGTTCCCTCAGAATATGAAGCCGTCGTTTTAATCGGAGGTTCGGCATGGAGGGATGAAAGCGCTTTAAAGATTAAACCGTTAGCGGAAAGCTGTTATTTAATGGGGAGGATATTGGGAGGCATATGCGCCGCATCCGCTTTTCTGGGAAGCATTGGGGTTTTAAACAGCGCGTATCATACAAGCAATGATTTGGCGGATTTAAAGCAATGGGCCGGAGCGCAATATACTGGGGGCGCCAGGTATGTTAAGCTACAGGCTGTAAGCGATAAGAACATCATTACCGCAAACGGCACGGCGGCTTTAGAATTCGCAAGGGAAGTGTTACTTGCCTTAAAAGCCGCGCCGGAGGATAAAATTAACGGCTGGTATCGGTTTCATAAGCTGGGCTATTATGATTTTATCAAATAGTTTTTACCGGGGTAATATAAGCATAGAACAGAAAATAGAGCGAATAATTATAAAGTCCGGCCGTTAAAACAGCCGGACTTTATCGCTGTGGATATTTACAGGTTCTCGTCCTTAAGCGCGTCTACAATATTATCGTTTTTTATCTTCCTGCTTGAATAAAGCATGGTTAAGCCCACAAGCGACATTACGCTCACAGCGGCTATAATTACGCTTTGCCACGGGATGATAAAACCGAAATCAAAATTGCTCTGCAGCGCGGTGAAAAGCAGAAACATCGCCAGTAAGCTCAGCGGAACGCCATATATCAGCGACTTGATGCCGTAAAACAGGCTTTCATAACGTATCATCTTCCTAAAGCCCTCCGGCGTAATGCCGACGGATTTAAGCATGGCGAACTCGCGCTTTCGCAGCGCAACGCTGGTGGAGATGGTATTGACGATATTCGCCGCGCAGACCAGTGAAATCAGCGCGATAAACCCGTATATGAAAACGGAAATCATCGTACCCACCTGCTTCTGTACTTTGTTCTGCTCCGCCATATTTGTAATGCCCGCGCTCACCTCAAGCCCTTGCCGCTCAAAGCTGTTTTTCGCCTCAATCAGCTCTTTTTCAAGCTTGAGCGAATCGTCGGCCGTATAATAGATCCTTGTACTGTTCAATTCCTCCTCAAAACCCGCTGATAAAAGGCTTTGCACGATACGCTCCGCCGCGTCCCGTGAGAGTATTGTATAGAGGGTTTCAGTGTTATCGTGGTATGCGGGCAGGAATATCGGCGTTTCACCTGTCAGGCCGGCGATTTTCAGGCTGTGCGGCACATACATGCGCTTCTCGCCCTCGCCCATATATCTCTCCAGCTCCATCTCAAGGCTTTCGCCCGGCCGAACATTGAGCAGCGATACGTCTGAAAACTCGTATTTTTCACGAAGCACGAATTGATTGAGCGCGATAACCCCGGCGTTCTCCCCTTTAAGCAGCTCAAAATCAACGCCCGCTTTTTGCGCGTAGGCCTTTAACGCTTCATCCTCCATAACGAAGAAACTGATATATTGGTAATAAAGGCCGTCTCCGTCCGGCTCCCGCCCTTGCTTGGCTTTATTTGTAAGCATATCGCCGGGCAGCTTAACTCGGCCGCCCTCGATCTGGGTAACGGCCACGCTGCTTTTAGCGCTGCTCACATTTTTCAGCGCGTCCGTCGCGGGGCTTCCCATCGGCTTGTTGATATACGCCATAATATCAAACTGAATATCCGCCTGAGTCATATCGTAAGACTTATTCAGCAGGTCGGTAAACCCTGATCCCGCTACAAACAGAAGCACGCTTATGCATAGCGAAATCAACGTGGCCCGGTACCTGCTTTTATTGCGCTTAATGTTCTTTAGCCCAAGCTCCGCCTCAAAGCCGAATACCCGCCTCGTTAAGCGCGAGGTTTTTACGGCTTTAGCCTTGAGTTTTGTTCGCCGCGTTTGGCGTATCGCGTCAATGGGCATGATGCGCGAAGCCCGAAGCGCGGGGATCCACGCGGAAACAAAGAGTATAAACGCGGAAAACGCCACCGTTCCGATAAGAGCGCCGGGCAGCATTACGAGCCTGAGCTTAGCTCCTTCGCCTATGAGATCCTCCATAATCGGGCTGAGCAGCCGGTATGTTATGCCGATGCCCAGGCATCCAAAGGCTATCCCAAGGGGAATGGCTATCACGCCGATCAGTGCCGCCTCGTAAAAAACGGAGCCGCGCTTTTGTTGCTTCGTCGCGCCCACGCTCGCCAGCATGCCCAGATACCGGCTGCGCTCGGATAGCGAAATAGCGAACGCGTTATAGATAAGCGAAACTGAACCAATCAGGATAATTACGCTGATAATGGCCACGGAGGTATTGATGGTATTCGTGAACTGCTCGTCGTTAATAAGCCCCAGCGCCTGAAGAAGGCGGGAGTTATAGCGGATTTCAGACGCGCCCGTGGCGGTTTTATGCGCCTGTTCGTTAAAAATATCCTCTGGCACCCGATGATAGCCTATGGCGATGGTTACCGGCTCGCGCGCGGTAACGGAATCCGAATCCAAGTAAATGAACAGCGGATACCCCGCGTTATGCCCCGCATCCATATTCTGCGCGTCCACCACGCCTACAATGAGCGCGTCGCGGCTGCCCGTTTGTACGAACTCCTCCTCCTGAGTATAGGTATACCCATCGTCAAGCTCACCCGCCTCCGGCATATCGGGCAGATGGCGATAGCCATAATCCAGCTTCAGCACATCGCCGATCTTAGGGCTCGCGCCCGAGGTATCCAGCGCCTGCTTTGGAATCAAAGCCTCGCCGGGCTTTTCGGGCATACGCCCTTCGAGCAGCTTTACAGGGAGCTCTGTAAAGCTTTTCGCGTCGTACTCCGTCAGCTTCCAATACGGCCTGAACGGGTTCGTACTATTGGTTATCTTCGCATACCCCATATCCCTTTTTATGACGCGGCATTTGGTGTTCTCGTCGCCCGCCAGCGCCAGCGCCGTTTCATAAGGAACGCCCGTATACTCTATTTCCCATTCGCCCGAGCTCTCGATTGCGGCCTGTTTCATCATGTCAAGAAACGAGCCGCCGATTGATTGTAGCGCCGTAACCATAGCCACGGATATAATCACGCCTAATATGGTTACGAGTGTACGGCGTTTGTTGCGCCGCATCTGGCGCCGTGTAACCGCGTGTATAACGTTCATCTGCGGATCACCTCGTCGCTGGAAATGCGCCCGTCTTCAATGGCGATAATCCGCTTTGCCTGAAGCGCGATGCGCTCGTCATGCGTGATAACAATGAGCGTCTGCCCGTCCGTCTGGTTGAAATGCTTGATTAGCTCAATGATCTCCGCGCTGTTTTTACTGTCCAGATTACCGGTGGGTTCATCCGCCAGCATGACCGCCGGGTGGCACACCAGCGCCCTGCCGATCGATACGCGCTGCTGCTGTCCGCCGGAAAGCTCGTTAGGAAGGTGCCCCAGCCTGTCCTTAAGGCCAAGCGTCTCCACAAGGCCGGAAAGCTGCTGCCCATCCACCCTGCGCCCGTCGAGCAGCAAGGGCAGGGTCAGGTTCTCTTCAACGTTTAAAACCGGGATCAGATTGTAAAACTGGTACACCAGCCCTATCTGCCTGCGGCGGAAAACGGCGAGCGCGCTCTCGTTCATCGCGTACATATCGGTATTTTGCATATACACCTTTCCAGACGTAGGGCGGTCCACGCCGCCGAGGATATGCAGCAGCGTGGATTTACCGGAGCCTGAAGGACCGATTATCGCCACAAATTCCCCCTTTTCCACGCTGAACGATACCTTATCGAGAGCGCGTACGGCGTTTTCGCCCGCGCCGTATACCTTTGAAACGTTCTCAACTCTTAAAAGCTCCATACAGACCTCCATTTAATTGTGTTCTGTTTAGAGTATAGGCCCCCACAATGACGAACCCGTGACAATTTAAATGACTGTTCCGTCACATAGACGCTTTTTTGTACAGCTTAATGGTAAAGACCGCGCCATGAGCGCCGTTTCTGAACGATATATCCGCGTTTTGGCTATGTAAAATCGCCCTGCTCATCGCAAGGCCCACGCCCACGCTGCCCTCCGCGGCGTTTTTACCCCGGTAGAAGCGCTCAAAAATATGCGGGATATCCTCCGGGGGCGCGCCTCCTCCCGTATCAGAAACCGTTATCAGCGTATGCAGCGCGTTTTCTTCGCACCGTATTAAGATCCTTCCGCCGTTCGGCGTGTGTTCCGTGCAATTTTTTATTACATTTGTTAGCGCCTCCGCCGTCCACTTTAAGTCGCCCGCCCAGATAAGCTCGTGCGCGCAATCGATTATCAGCTCCTGCTCCTTAAGCTCTATCGCGATGATAAGAGGGGCGCACGCCGTTTCAATCAACCGCCGGATTTTAATGGGCTTGATTTCAAAGCTGATAGCGTCAGCGTCAATACGGGCTAGCTTTAATAGCGATTCAACAAGCCACTCTACACGCCTGAGCTGTATATCCATGCTGGTAAGGAACTCCATTCGTTTTGCGTGAGGCATGCTCTCATTCCTGATAAGCTCCGCAATGACGGAAATTGAGGTAAGCGGCGTTTTTAGCTGATGGGATATGTCGGATAGGGTATCCGCCAGGAATTTTTTATCCCTGCTAAGCTGCTCTGCCTGTTCGTAAAGCGTAACGGTTACCTTGTATAGATCGTTTTTTAAAATGCTCAGCTCGCCCTCGCGGTTGTCGCGTATATCAAGCGGCGGAGCGCCCCCGTACACGCGGGCCAGATATTGCGCCATCCGTTTGAGCGCGCGGTAACGGCGCAGCGTTAATATGAAGTAGCAGATCCCAAGGCACAATGCCATCCCTAGAGCGGCAATGCCGGCGCGGTAATCAAACGCCCAGCATATAAACGCGCCGGCCAGGGAAATGATTACCCATGCCGCCGCCGCAAAGTTTAATTCTCTGTTTCTGAGCATCAATCCCCGCCCATCCGGTAGCCGATACCGCGCACAGTTTGAATCACCCTTGGGTTTTGAGGATCCTCCTCAAGCTTATCCCTAAGGCGCTTGATGTAAACGGTCAGCGTGTTGTCGTTAACAAAGCTCCCCGCGGCGTCCCATATGCCCTCAAGTAGCTGAGCGCGCGTAAGCGCCAGCCCCAAATTACATGCTAGCTGGAGCAGCAGCCGGTATTCAAGGGCCGTTAAATCCACTTCCGCACCGCCCTTAAATACTTTCGCCCGGCGCGCGTCAATCCTGATATTCTCCACGGCAATGAAGTTTTCGTTTGACTGGGCTGTTTTTTTATACCGCCGAAGAACCGTGTGTATGCGGCTGATAAGCTCCCTCACCCTAAATGGTTTTGTTATGTAATCGTCCGCTCCCATATCGAGGCCCATTACCACATTTACCTCATCGTCGCTGGCAGTGAGGAAAATAACGGGCGCTTCCCCATATTCCCTTACCGCGCGGCAGATATCATAACCGCTCCCGTCCGGCAAATTGATATCGAGCAGGTAAAGGTCAATTCCTCCCTCCCGAGCGCGGCAAACCGCGCTCTTAGCATTAAAGCACAGCACAACCTCAAAACCCTCACAAATGAGCGAATATTCTATACCGGACGCTATAGCGCGGTCATCCTCCGCTAAAAGAATCCTCACAAAAATCTCCTTGTCCGGACACGCACGTTAAACAAGCGGCGCAGTCTCCGTTTTGTCTTAGTTTACATCTTACAACGCGCGTAAGCCCTTATCAAGCGCGCGCCAAAAAAGTTAAGGAACGCTTAATAATCCGCACAAAGCGCGGTAAAACCAAAGAACCGTAATCGGAAGTTTCGTATGACTTTTCTTTAACCCCCGCCAATGCTATGATAAAAAAGCGGATAATGCGCATAGAAATCCCGATAAACGGAGGCTTTATGGAGACTATTCCGGCTAAAACCATCTTATCGGCATATATGAAAAAAGGATGGTTCGGCTGCAATTACAATATGAATTTATACCGGGGCTGCCCGCACGGCTGCATTTACTGCGACAGCCGTTCAGCGTGCTACGGTATAGAAAGGTTTGATACCCCGCGCGCCAAGGAAAACGCGCTGGCGATATTGGCGCGCGAGCTTAAGTCGAAGCGTCGCAGGGGTACGATACTTACCGGATCGATGAGCGACCCTTATAACCCGCTTGAAAGCGGCCTCAACCTGACACGCGGGGCGCTCAAACTGATATGCGGCGAGCGGTTTGGCGTAGTGATTTTAACAAAATCCAACCTGATACTCAGGGACGCCGAGCTAATCCAAAATATCGGAAGATACGCGCCCGCGGTCGCCGGCTTAACCATCACGACGGCGGACGACGCGCTGTGCAAAAGGGTGGAGCCCAACGTATGCGCAACCGGTGATCGCTTTAAGGCTATCCAATCATTATCGCGTATGGGCGTGATGTGCGGGGTCTTGCTCATGCCGTTATTGCCTTTTATAAACGATACCGTTGAGAACGTGCGCGCTATCGTCCAAAAGGCCGCCGACTCCGGCGCGCGCTGGGTATACGCGGAACCCGGCCTCCCGGTTTCCATTCGTGAAGGCCAGCGTGAATACTTCTATGCGCGCTTGGATGAAGGGTTTGGTGGACTGAAAGAAAAATATATCAACCGTTACGGGCTTTCATACTGGTGTTACTCGCCCGAGCCCGGCCTCTGGGAAGCCTTTATGTCTGAATGCGAAAAAAAACGTTTGGCTTACAGGCAGCGGGAAATCGCGGACTTAATCGCGCTTCCCTACCGCTGCGACCAAATCAGCCTTTTTGATAACATGTAAAAACACGTTTATACGCTGGGTAAAAGCGGCGCCGCTATAAAAATGGAACGATTATATCGAATCGGGTTAAGGGTTTCATTAGGGCGCTCGTGAATTTTAAAAGACAACCTTCTTTATTTAAGCTTAGAATGAATTGTATAAAATATGGAAAATCTATCATTTTCGGATAATAAAGTCTATGTTATAATATAAATGCGCCAGCAGCGCTAAAGGTGATATTTATTAGTCAATATTTGGCAAGTGTATAAACGGAGATTATGATGATGAAAATTATACTTTGTATATTTAATATCGGATTGAAATTTAATAATTTTTTGTGCATAAAGCATTGCAGCCAAAGACTAGCAGGAAGGTGGGATGATTATAGCAGCCCCGTCGCGATAAATGATAATCAATTCCCCGCCGCCTGTGCGCGGTTACAAAGCAAAGATATAGGCGCTGTCAAGCTTTTCCGAATGAAGGCTGCCGTTTCAACAATTATTGGGTATAGAATAGTTATTGATTTCGTGAGCGGCAACCGTATGGTAAAAAACTAATAGCATTGAGACAAATTTCTGCCTTTTTTATGCAACCAATGCAACAATTTGGTGAGTAGATAAGTAAGAAACTATTCAAAAGGAGGGGTATCATTGGAAGACAGCAGAATTGTTGATCTGTATTGGCTCCGTTCTGAAACGGCTATTGCTGAAACCGCGAAAAAGTATGGAAATTATTGCCGCACAATAGCGCATAATATTTTAGCAAACAGTGAGGACACCGAAGAGGCCGTCAATGATACCTATTTAAGCGCATGGAACAGCATGCCGCCTCATAGGCCCTCGATTCTATCTACTTTTCTCGGAAAAATCACCCGCAGGCTGTCGCTAAACAAGTGGAGGGACAAAAACAGGGATAAGCGCGGGGGCAACCGGGTTAACATCGCACTTGAAGAATTAAAAGATTGCATTCCCGCCAAGAGTAACGTAGAGGACGAAATACTTGCTTTGGAATTAACAAAAATTTTGAATAGTTTTCTTGCCCAAATTCCCCAAATTGAACGGGACGTCTTTATATGCAGATATTGGTATCTCGACTCCATGCAACAAATATGCTGTCAATTTGGTTTTAGCCAAAGTAAAGTAAAGTCTATGCTTTACAGAACCCGACAGAAGCTGTTGGAACGCTTAGGAAAGGAGGGTAGATATTGTGACCGCTATGCAAATCTTAAATGCACTGGGGGGGATAGATGATCATTATGTTGTTCACGCAAAAGAAACAGCGACGCTAACTGTTTCACCACGTTGGAAACTCTGGCCCCTGGTCGCAGCAATCATTGGCTTTTTAATGCTGTGCGGCTTTACGGCCTATGCGCTGGGATTATTTGATCCGTGAATTCAAATACCGGCGAGCGATCCTGTTAGTACAGTGCAAAGCGCTATCCAAAATCAAGTTGATAAAGATTACACGTTGGAAGTGCGCCTTGAAACAGTTTTCGTTGATGATAGTGAAACGGGACGAGTTCGTAACCTTTATTTTGGGAGCCAGTCGGCTGATGCTCGCGGATGGACGGATGATATACTGCTTAATCATTTTATCGTGATTATTGCACGCTATCATGTTCGATACGACCATACAAAAACCTTTTTGGACGATGGCTACTTAGAACAGTATTTCTACTTGGTTCACGATCCAAAAAGCAATAACTGGACTATTGCGGATAATACCGCTCCAAACCAGTTGAGTTAAAAATCAAATATCTTCTATACAAAGAAAGGAGTTTACCATGAAAACTTTTCGTAAAAAACTACTTGCCAGTTGTCTGTCACTAATGATGATATTAAGCTGCGGGCTTGTTATGGGCGCCGCGAGTTTGGCGACGGAACCCGCATTTAATATCGATACCGCACTGGCATCTTCCGTTGGTTTTGATACGCTTGATTTTTCACAAGCTCAATACCAAGGCGTAACACAATCCGCTCGCCGGTCAAGTTCGGACGAATTACAAATTGAGACTATCTGCAAGGCCTATCTGGCAGCTTCCCGGGCTTATGTAAGAATGCCTGCTTCCTATTCCAACGATGCGTTTGTCGCGGCGGCTAATAAAAGCTCAGCGGAAATTGCGTACCGAAACTCAGAGTATGATTATTTAGCCGCTTTGTATAAAACGCTCGGTTGGGAAATAACAAGTGATAATCTGGTGTTTGACTCATTTACAGCCGATGTTGACGAATCCTACGCTACGGCCACCGTAGTAGAATCTTATACCTACTATGTCACGGACGGATTTGGCGATGAAAGCTTCCGGCGCAGAGAATACACTTTTGATTTGGCAAAAGGAGCTAAGGAATGGTCAATCGTCGGGGTAAGGACGAACGATCCGTGGGAGCTGGACGAGGACTTTGTATATGAAGCGCTTGATGTTGAAGCGGCGATTTCGGCTCAGCTGGAGCAAATGCAAAAAAGAACAGAAGCGCCAATTATCGAGGACGAGAAGGCTTCTGAGGCCGAGCCTAAAGCTTCACTGAACAAATGGACATATGATACAAGCGCCGCGGTCAGCTATGCCGCAAGTCATTATAAAGACACTTCAAACTCGACGTTTGGCTTTACAACCGGAAACAACTGCCAAAATTTCTCCTCCCAATGCGTTTGGGCCGGTTTAGGCGGCAGCGGCTCAAGTACGACTGCTCGTCCAGCCGTTCCTACCAGCAGGGTTGGGACCGGCGCTTTTAACGTTTGGTGCCGCAATCAATCAACTACTTACTATTCCGAGTTCTATTACAACTGGGCATGGGATAATGTTCGCGGATTTGCTAAGCTAATGCAAGCAAGTTCTACTTCGGCGGAGGGTCCGTACGGTAATGCAATTTACAGCAACGGAATTCAAAATGCGGAAGTAGGAAACGTATTGTCTGTCGATTGGGGCGGCGCGCCATCCGCAACCACCTTGGATCATGCGATGTTCGTTACGCAGGTAAGCGGAACCGCTGGATCAAGGACAAAAGCAGACGTAAAAATCGCAGCGCACACATCCCCTACCAACAGCGCGTATCAAACGGTATCCTCTTATACATCCCAATCCATAGGCTCGTTCGCAAGAAGTTACATTACTTGCGGCTATTATTCCGTTACTCAGCCCTAAATAATGATTTTTAACTAGATACAGCGGCAAGGGCTCGCAGGTTTTGCGAGCCCTTGCCGTTACGCCTGCAATCCATTTAAATATGACATTAAAATGAATTGAAACCGCTGAGTTTAGCAAAATAGTATTCAACATTCTAAAGTATGCCGCGGGCCAAATTGCCCTTTTGTTCTCTTGCCGGCACAAAACACCGTCAAACAGAAGGGTTTTTGCATGCTTTATGCAAATGACTGCTCTTGAGATACACAAGCCATTGTGGTAAAATTCTATGTGTCGCAAGGCTCTTTTTGAAGGGGCGCTTGTCAAAGAAAGGATGGTCAATATAAATAACCGCGGTATGCGCTAAAAAAGTGATTTACTGCGTATGAATAAACTCGTATCCGGTTGCAGGGTCATGATATGAGATCCCGAAGCTTTTTTCCATCAAACATGGCCGTATAATATGGTTTGATTTGTGGTTTAAGGAGTTATTCGGGGATATGCCGCCAACACACGGAGCAGTTACCGTAAGCGGTTTTTTATATTTTTTATTATGCTGTTGATGAACCCTTTAGCTGCAATTTGGTTTCAAAGAAGATGGTGAAGGAATACGCAGTCTGTTCGGTTCGGCAGGAGTGGTTCAAACGTTTCCGAATGCAAGCGCCTTTGCCATACATATGCCGCAAGAGCAGTGGAACCGGCCTAAGCCGCTGAGGAAATTATTTGTCGCGCAAAAATAAAGAAAAAGAATGATAGGGCTGTTCATGAGCCTGTATCAAAGCGTATTCAGCTATTTGAAGGCTGAAGAATCGCGTTAATGGCGGTGCAAAACCTTTACGAAACGACCGCAAATTGATAACGAAGGAGAAGTGTAAATAAATGAAATTAGGTGTTGTCGGGCTGCCCAACGTAGGTAAAAGCACATTATTTAACGCGATCACACAGGCGGGCGCGCAAGCCGCAAATTACCCGTTCTGCACCATCGAGCCGAATATCGGCGCTGTTGCCGTACCGGATGAGCGCCTGGACGCGCTTGCAATAATGCATAAACCTGAAAAAATTACGCCGGCGGTTATAGAATTCGTGGATATCGCCGGTTTAGTGCGCGGTGCTTATAAGGGCGAGGGGCTGGGCAACCGGTTTTTATCCCATATTCGCGAGGTAGACGCGATAGTCCATGTCGTGCGCTGCTTTGAGGATGAGAATATCGTTCATGTAGACGGTTCCGTGAACCCTGTTCGGGATATGGAAACAATCAATGTGGAATTGATATTCGCCGACCTGGATACTGTTGAAAAAAGGCTGGATAGGTCGCTGAAAAACGCCAAAAGCGGGGACAAGAAATTCCGTGACGAAGCCACGCTGCTTAAACGGATGAAGCAATGCCTGGAGGCTGGGCTACCCGTGCGAAGCCTTGAGTTAGATGCATCGGAATCGGATATCGCCCGCGAGATGTTCCTTCTCACCATGAAGCCCGTAATCTATGTGGCGAATATATCCGAGGGGGAAATACGCATAAAAACGTCCGCCGTAGAGAGCCTTTTTGCGCAGGCTGAAAAAGAGGGCGCCGAGGCGATGACCATTTGCGCGCGGGTTGAGGAGGAGATTACGGAACTTGATCCGGAGGAAAAGGCGCAGTTTATTGAGGAGCTGGGAATAGGCGAAAGCGGCCTTGATAAGCTCGTAAAAGCCTGTTACCGGCTGCTGGGGCTCATCAGCTTTTTGACGGCCGGTCCCAAAGAGGTTCGGGCGTGGACCATCGTTAAAGGCACACGCGCGCCGCAGGCGGCGGGAAAAATCCATTCCGATTTTGAGAGAGGTTTTATACGGGCCGAAACAATCCATTATGATACGCTTATGCAGCACGGTTCGATGCAGGCGTGCAGGGAAAGGGGCCTGATACGCTCCGAAGGCAAGGAGTATGTTATCCGGGATGGGGATATTGTACTGTTCAGGTTCAACGTATAACGTCAATCATCGGAGCTTTTCGCAGAGTTTGAAAGCGTTATGCGTTGAGAATAAGCGTTTCCTCCCAAGCGTTTTCTTCCCAGTTCTCAGCTGAGAAAATGATAATATAAAGTAAGGGGAGTTAAATGATTGAATATAGAGATAATGCCGCCATACAGCTGGATGATCTGCTTAATTTATACGTGGACGCCGGATGGTCAAGCTATACGGATAAACCGGATAAACTCAGATACGCGCACGACAACTCGCTTTACTGCGTGAGCGCTTGGGAAGGCTCCGAGCTGGCGGGATTAATTCGCGTTGTCGGCGACGGCGCGTCGATAGTTTATGTTCAGGATCTTCTCGTTAAAACGGGGTATCGGCGTCAGGGCATTGGCAAGCGTCTGCTCAATCGGGTACTCGCCCACTTTAGCGGCATACGTCAATTCGTTCTGATAACGGACAATACGTTGGACACAAAGCGCTTTTATGAAAGCTGCTCAATGCGCGCGCTGGAAGATTATAACTGCCGGGCGTTTGTCCATTATAACCTTTGACGCGTAAGGCGAAGTTTATAAAGCACAGAGCCGCTTTTGAGGAACAGGGGTATATCTTGGTGACGGTCGTTCACTAAGCGATAAACGAGAGCTCTTAACGAATATGTTCGCCTTTCGGAATATACGGAATGCTATTAACTAAAATCTGGAAAATGCCGAATTACCTCAATGGATATCGGGTACAGACGTTTTTTTTGAGGCTTTACGCGCGTTCAGCTGCATTTCTTTAATGACTAAAGCCAATTGGCGCGGCATTTTCCGCTTTGGCCACAGCCCGCGCCAAAGGCTCAAAAGCTGATAAAAAATCGAGATTAGGCACGGCCTCTTTTTTACAAAGCATGTGGCATGCAAGCTAACAGATACACGATATACCACTGTTTGGCGGTTTGGAGCGACCAAGGTTTACCTCAAGCCCTTTTTTTCGTGTTTTAAGTTAGACAATGGCGCATTTTTTCTTTTTTCATCCGGTACTGTGCGGGTTTGCTATACATCATAAGCCTACGATTGCTAGCAGAGGATAAAGCGCTTGTGTCGGCGAGCGCCGCGGCGCTTTTCAAACCATTTCGTCCAACAGCTTGCATTATGCTTATACAAAGGTATTTTCCTAAACATCTTATCAATCCGCTGACTGGCGGCATAAAGCCCGTTTTCCATACCGTCAGGCCGGGCAAAGCCATAACGTGCCGCGCTTTACTTCAGCTGTTCAACTCAATCTGTGTGATTTTCCCATCGTTCATTCTAATAATTTTCTGCCCGTATAAGGCGAGCGCGGGGTCATGCGTTACCATAATGATGGTCGCGCCCCCTTCATGCAGCCGCGCAAGCAGCTTCATTATTTGATCGCTATTCTTTTCATCCAAATTGCCCGTTGGCTCATCCGCGAGAATCAGTTCGGGTGAGTTAGCAAGAGAGCGCGCGATGGATACCCTCTGCTGCTCCCCGCCGGACATGTGGCGCGGAAAGCTTTTGAGCTTGTGCCCCAGCCCCACGCTCTCCAAAAGCCCGGCGGCAATTTTCTTGCGCTCCCTCGCGCCGACGCCCGCGTAACCTAAGGGTACTTCCACGTTTTCGAGCGCCGTAAGGCTGTCCATCAGGTTAAACATCTGAAACACAAAGCCTATCGTGGCGTTTCGGTATTTGGCGCGCTGTATGGCGTTCATGGATTTGATCGAATCCCCATTAAACAGATACTCCCCCCCGTCAAAGGTATCCATCAAACCGAGGATATTGAGCAGCGTTGACTTTCCGCACCCCGATTTACCTACAACGGTTACGAACTCGCCCTTGTCGACCTCCATGCTCACGTCCGTCAGCGCCGGGGTTTCTACCGTGCCGACCTTATAGGTTTTAAATAAGTTGCTTATCTGAATCATAATCGCTCTCCATATTCTATTTATTTGCCGTAACGGTGATACGCGCTATACCACGGAATCCTTCAGCACCGATATCGGCGACAGCTTTTTCAGCCTTCGGATGGTAGGCAGGCAGCTTAAAACGCCGAGGAGCGCGCAAAGCAGCAGAGACGCCGCTATGGACGCAAACGACGGCGTGAGCTTCGCCTGAAGCAGAGTCAGCTTGAGCTGGCCCATGATAATCGAGGCGATTGCGCACCCGGCGGCTCCGCCGATAAGCGGCGGGACGACGGCCTTAATCACCGTTTCCAGCGCCAAGCCCGAAGGCGTGGCCCCCAAGGTCATGGATACGGCGAGCCCCCTTTTGTTGCGCTCAAACTGGATGATCTGAATACCCAAAAAGCTCACGCCCACGACGATAAGCAGCAGCGCCGTACCGGGCAGCAGCACGGTAAGCGCCTGCCTCTGCTCATAAATTTCGGATAGAATCAGTTCGGATGTTGTATTGAGGCTGTATGAATAGGCGTCCCAATGTTCGGCCGTCAGGTATTTAAGCGCCCTGGCCGCGCCCGAGGGATCCCCATCCGAAAGAATTCGGAGCGACAGCGTGGTTCCGTCGATATAGCTGTCGTACAGCGCCTGTATCGGCACGAAGATTCCCCGCTCTTTCGCGAAGCGCGCTACGTCGTATTCCTCATCCGTACTTCTTTCATAGAAATTTGTCATGTCCAGTTTCCCCATATCAAATTGTGAGGCCCGCAAAATGGGGAAGCGGTTCCCCTTAAACGAAACAAAGGTATCGGTGGCGGCGTCATAATCGCATTTAAACTCCCTCAGATATTCCTCCCACCCCTCCTCCGGGAGCGCCTTAAGGATTTCCAGCACCTCGTCCGCGATAATCACGCAGGGCTCAACGCCCGCTTCCTCAAAATAATTGTCCGACAGATAGTATACGTTGGTTTCAAACAAGCCGTTCTCTAGATAAATCCGATGAAGATATTCCACCTTCAGCTTTACTCGGATGTCGCCGCATTCAGTCTCCAAATAGTGTAAATCGGCTTCGGTTACCGGTGCGCGATCCGCGTTTCCGGCTTCTTTTCGGCCTTTGATTTCAAACTTAGGCGCGTCATACAACGGATCTACAATAATAAAATAATCTGAAGCTTCCGGCTTGAGCAGCACGCTTTTATGATGGCTGATGAAGCTCATCAGTCCGGATAAAAGAAAGCATATCACCGAAACGCATATTGCCGTTAAAAAAACGACGGGCAGGTATACGCCTGCATTCCTTCGCAGATTCCTCATCGCCGTTCCGACTGAATACATCATTATACGCTCCTCCCTACGCTGCCAAGGTTGAGCCTCGACGCAAAATAGGCGAACCCCGCGGAGGTCGCCGCGGAGATCAGGAAGGCCAGCGTGAGCAGGCCGAAAATCTGGCCGGGCTGAATCAGCAGCCGGAAAACCCCCAGCGAGACGCTTATCTTAGCTATCCCCAGCGCCAGCAGATAGGCGGCGGCCGCCGCGGCAATTGATATCGCGCCGACATACGCGAGCTGCTCTATAAAAACATCAATGGCGCTCGCTCCGAGGGACATGCGTATTAGGTAATTGCGCTTTTTCATACTCAGCAGCGCGGTGAGCAAAGCCAGCGCGTTCGCGCCGCAGAAAAACAGCGCCAGCAGCGCAAACGGCAGAAGCTCCGCCCCGATTTGCTTGGCCGCCTCAACATAAATCTCATCCCTGCCCGCGGACGATTCAAAATCCTGCTTGACAAACGTTTTTTCAAAGGCGTTCGATATCGACTTGAATTCACTGTACGCCATGTTGGGCGAAGACAGCGAAATAGAATGAAACGGCGAGTAAAACGTATCGAGCACGTTCATGGATAGAAACAACTGGTCGCTCTGATCAACTACGCCGCAGATGGTATACTCGGAATTGCCCACCTGTATGGAGTCCCCGAGGATGCGCTCGAAAACCGTCCCCTTTGGGAGCGCCCCGCGCCCCACAAGAATCTCATTGTCGTTCTCAATAGAACGGCCAGCGAGAAAATCCATATTATAATAAAAGGGTATAAATACCGGATTGTTTTCAGTATTAACATATGTCATATTTGCAATTAAGGGATAATCCCCATAGATAGCCGTCTGAGATATATGAATTCGGACCAATACGCTCGCGCCTTCCGGGAGGATACTTTTAAAATAATCCGCCGAGAGCGCCTCGCTGGGCTTTTGCCGGCGCGTTTCACCTTCCGCATTATAAAAGCCAATGCTATTGTTGACCTTCATTACGTCAAGCGTCGGGCTTTCCGAGTACAGATCGATCATCCCGTCCCGATAAGACCAGACCATAAGCGGAAAAAGGAAGCCGACTGTATAGCACGCGAAAAGGAGGAGGGAAACGGAGCGGAAGCTCATAACGTTCCCCAGCCCCTGTCGGATGCTGAATAAGAGTTTTTTAAACGCGTTACCCATTTTTCGCCCCCGCTTTAATCGCGCCGCCGTCGGCGAACCGCCTGCCAGGGTATGCGCGGCGGGCGGCGCGCGTTATATGTGGTTCAAAACTTTTACGCATGGCTCTCCTCCATTTTTCTTCAGCGCACAATGGTAAGCGCCTGTATCCGGTGCACTATAAAACTAAGTTGCCCCTTAAGCTATTCCACGCACAAAGAATCGGTATAAACCTTGTTGTTTCTATGCATGAAAACTACCGGCAGTCGTATGAGAAATCGTGGTAAGTAACACTTTTTGAAAGTTAACCGTTCTTGGTTCCTATCAGCAGCGTACCGCCGTTGATGACATACATGTTCCCAGCCCCGTCGAAGGCGAGCGGTGTGATGAAATTCGGGATGGGATTATCCATAGCATCAACCAAGCCGAAATCCTGTGCAAGGTACTCTCCCGCATATTTAAAATCCGAATCGTATACGTGCACGGTTAGTAATACCGTACTGGTATCATAATCAAAATCACTATAGGGCAAATAGTAAGCGCCGTCTTGATAAGTCAAATAACGGTATGTATGCGGCAGAGCCTGAATTGATTTTAGATTACCGTCCAATACTAAATGCATCGCCGAAAGGCCCATAGCGGTCATTTGGCTGAGCGAGCCGTCGCGTCCCTTTAGCAGAAACTGCGTGTTGATAAAGCACACCATGCCCGGCTCATGGGAGCGGCTTAATACGCCGAACGAATTCTCCCCAGCGGCGGATACCACGCCTTTTTCCGGATCAACGCGAAATACGGCCCCGATTTTCTCATTCCCTATACTGAGGCTTGAAAGGTATATAGAGCCGTCCGCCAAAACCTCGATGCTGTCCAGCGTCAACGTACGGCCGGTCATTTCCTTAGGGCCTCCTATGAAGTCCGCGATGTTGGCATAGCTGATTTCACCTGTAACGTTTCCCTCGAGATCCGCGCGGACGATTCTATACCTCGCGGCGTCGATAACGTACATCATGCCGTTTTCGTCGATGGTTAAACCCGTCATGGTGGTGAAATGTCGGGAAAACGCCTCCTTTTCACCAAAAACCGATAGCTTGCCGGTTTTCATGTCATAAACAAGGATTTGATTTTGAAAGATATTTTCTACCAGCGCGCCGGTATTAAAGTACAGCTTTTCTTCATATATCCGAACGCATGCCGATTGAATAGAACCCGGGTCGAACTTGTCCGCGTATTCTTCGGGCAAAACGGACGCCAAATCCACGCTCGTGAACGTATAGCCTTCCAATACGTTCGGTTCGGGTTCAGGCAGCGGTTCTACGCCGTTGAGCTGGTAATCATCTTCACGGTCTTCTAATAAAACCGAATCTTGAGTGTGTTTATAAAAGGATAAGCTGTTCCCGCCGGAGCACGCGGCGGCGGCGAACCCTATTGTGATGATGCAGATGATGATTGATGCGAGCTTTTTGGTCATAAAACCCTCCTTTGTTTATGCGTTGGCTGTTACGGTAAGCGCCAGTTCTCAGGTTAATGTAAAAATTACTTTGAAACTCGGCTTGTTAATACGTAGCCTAATCATCGCATGTAATGCCTGGAACCGGAACCCTGTTGGTCATCTCTACAAAAAATATTTTTCTGCAATCGCAACTCCATGTTTCGTATGTTGCGCGATAAACCTTATAACAGCGTGTGTCGATATATTCCTTCTCAAATACTGTTTCCACATCTATGCGTTTAACAGGATGCAGGGTGCTGGTGCACGCCGCTTCGGCAGCCGACACAAAAAACGCAAGGCACAGCACGAGCGCTGCGAGTATGGTTAAGGTTTTTTTCAGCATAATATTACACCTCCCTTCTTTCTTTTGCTCAACTTTGTGAATATTGGTTAAAGCCAAACGGCGCTTACCGTTTATGATTCGGGCGCGCCTAACAGCTCGCACACCGAGTTAAGGACATTCATATATCCCCTTTCATCGTAATAGACAAACGCAGGGTATTTCCCCGGCGCATAGGCGGAGCGGATGATACCGTATGGATCTTGAAAAGCCGCGTACCTCTCCGGCGCCTCCCCGCCTTCAGAGAGGCAGATATGTACCTTTTTAAGCTTTTCGTTATCCCTGTTGTGTTCCAGTTCATCATATGCTAACGCGCACCCTTTGCAGTCCTCAGTTGAAAACATCAGGATCCTACCGTTTGCATACGATTGCAGGTTTTCGTGCGCCGCTTTATAGTTATCGGCGAAATAGGCGGCCAATTCGCCCATTTCAACGGTTTTAAACTGGATTTGGTTGCCCGCGTCAAGAACAAAATAGGTTGGAACCCAGTTATTGAATTTAATTAAGCCCTTGGTCGTGTAGCTGTTGCCCGGGCCTATACCCATATCCTCAAGGTACCCGTACGGGATCTCCCCGTCCCAGATAAAAAACAGGTTCGTACTATCAGAATCGTACAGTTTAAACAGGGTGGAATAATTGCTAAACTCATCCACGCAGTCGCCGCAGGTCGATCGCGCGTAGAAGGCAACCCGGTTCTCGCCCGGTATATCGGCTACCTTTACCGCGTCGCCGCTCTCGCTATACACCATGTATCCGCCAAAATCGTCGCCCGCGTTTAAAGTAAACCGCTCAACCCCGTCGTCCGGCGAGCCGGGCGTTTCCGAGGCCGTTTGCGTACTCATGGGCGCTCCGTCTCCCGGCGGATCGGCCACCCCGCCTACAGCCTTGCAGGCGGTAAAAAAAACCACAAGCAATATAAATATACTAATAATATTCAATTTTTTCATGGCAAGCGCCTTTCTACAAAACATATCATTAATACTATAAATTAAACTGAATGGATATTTCAGCAATAATACTATACCATAATATACTTATATTGTAAACATAAAATTCCATTTAAGTAAAACCTGGGCGCGGAGTAACAATCATCTTTTACTACGCATTCTGTTCACGCGCTAATGAACAAAATAAAAGCTTCTGTTGTATAATCAATAACCACGCGGATACTTCTATTTGCTTGGTTGATGAACCCCTTTGCGACGTGGCGACTAAGAGTTACGTCATGTTTCAGCTTCAAGAAGCGTTACCATAAACCAGCACCCGCTAAACCCAGCGTAAATTCTTTACACAAATAGTTTATTCGCCATAGCGTCTTTCGCGTTGTATAGACGTCGATATCCGAACATGCTATACTCTATGGGTGAATAACGCGAGGCGGTATGGAATGAATATAAAACCGGTTTTCGACTCAAAAACCAAGTCGGCAATTTGCGACAGTATCCTCAGGTCTCTGCCGGAATGGTTCGGTATTGAGGAATCCATTGTGGATTACACAAAGCATGCCGGCGAAATGCCGTTTTACGCCGCGTTTGACGGCGAAGGCCCCGTCGGCTTTATTGCGATTAAAGCGCATAACCCTTATACCGCCGAGGTGTATGTAATGGGCGTTTTAAGCGGCTGCCACAGGATGGGCGTCGGGTCGGCCTTAATGGACCGCGTTGAGCGGCACTGTATCGCCGGCGGGTTTAAATTCCTTACGGTTAAAACGCTTGATAGTTCCGCAGCCTCCGAGCATTACGAAAGAACAAGGCGATTTTACTTTAAAATGGGCTTTTTACCGTTAGAGGTATTCCCTCTCTTGTGGGATGAAAGAAACCCATGCCTTTTTTTAGCCAAGCAGCTAGCCAGCGTAGGCGGAAATTAGGGCGCGCTGTAAGCGCCGCCGGGCTACGGCGGCAAGGCTAGACGTGTTATGCTTCATATACTCTGAATACGCCTTTTGAAATTCGGCTGCATTACCTTTGCTAAAATTCAAACGCGCCGCACCCATATGTTTATATAAGAAGGGAATGCGCCTATCCTTTAATTACAGGCGCTCTTTTAGTAAATATGAAATTCACCACGTCTTCAAGATCGCCGTCTTCTAAAACCCGATAATGAATCCAGCCTCCGTTATCCCCGCAAGGGTAGCGGTTTTTCCATAATTCCCGAGCTTTTTCAGACAGCGAAGCCAACCGGCTTTCCATGTTGTCCGCCTGTTTATCGCCGATTTGGATGGTAACCGTGAACGCCCCTTTTTCAAAGAAGACGTGGAAGAGGTGCGCGCTTTTATGGTTAAATTTGTAGCACCATCCGTAGCGGTTCCCGAAGGGGAAACGGATTTGTTTAGACAGCTGGTAATACGGTACAAGGCGGCCTTCAAGGCACTGCAAGCGCTCCCAGCCAGCTTCCCCGATATATTCTTTAATCTCTTCAGCTCTCGGTTCCCGATTTTTATCCAGCATACGTTCGTACATCATTTTACCTCTCAAATGAAAAATTCTCATAATCTAAAAGCAAGCCGGAAATAGCGCGGAACCAATTTCGTTGCGGGCGGCCATACAGCTTAAAAGCAGCACCGATATTATAAATCAAGCTTGAGATCGTTCTCGCGTATCCAGCCCAGGCGTCTCATAGGCCAGGCGAACAAAAGCGTAAACAATGCCGGGAGCACGAAGCACACCAGAACCAGCCCCAGCCATGCGTTCAGATTCATTTCCATCGCGGCGATGATTCCAAACGGGCCTACCAGCCCGCAGGTGCCCATCCCGGCGGCCGTCGGAATGCTTTGTAACCCAAAAACAACCGTGGCAATCGGGCCTGTGAAAGCCGCCGCAAGCGTAGGCGGTATCCACACAAGCGGATTTTTTATAATGTTGCCCATCTGCAGCATGGAGGTGCCGAGGCCCTGCGCAACAAGGCCGCTCCAGCGGTTTTCTTTAAAGCTCATAACGGCAAAGCCTATCATCTGCGCGCAGCAGCCTGCCGTAGCCGCCCCCGCCGCTATTCCGCCAAGCTCCAACATAATGCAAAGGGCCGCGCTGCTGATAGGCAGCGTCAGGACCATGCCCACAATGACGGATACCACAACGCCCATCAGCAGAGGCTCCATCTCCGTCGCTTTCATAATTACGCTTCCCAGCCCCGTCATAAGCGCGGAAACGCCCGGCCCGACCAGAATCGCGATAAGGCTGCCCGTTATGATAGTGACCGCGGGCGTTACAATAATATCTACGCGCGTTTCCTTTGAAACCACCTTGCCCAGTTCAACGCCGATGACCGCCGCCAGGAACGCGCCTACCGGACCGCCCAATTCGTTGCCCGCAAAACCGACGGCGGCAGCGGAGAACAGCACCAGCGGCGGCGCTTTGAGCGCGAAAGCGATAGCCGCTCCAAGCGCGGGCCCGGTAGCGCTTTTGGCAAAGCCGGCGATTCGGATTAAGATAGGTACATTGAGGCGTTCGCCGAGCGTGGCGAAAATAGTGCCTATCAGCAGCGACGCAAACAGGCCCAGCGCCATCGAACCCATAGCGTCAACAAAATAAACCTTAGGCGATAAAATGATGTTTTTACGTTTAAGAAACGCCGACAAGCGTGAGGGTTTCCTTTGCTCGGGCATGGGCGATTACCACCTTTTCAGCACATTTCTATCAATTATATCCTCCATATGCCGCGATTGCAATATATGATCATTTTTTGACGATCAAGCTGAAATTAACATCATTCATGAAAACATATGTACCCCCTATATATTCAATGGCCGTAAGAGCATTTCTCCCTTCCTTTTCGGATTTCTTTGCCTATGACAGATTGGTTTAATTTACACGTAAGCTTAATATAGCTGCAAACAAAAGCGGCCTTATGGAAAGAACCGCTAAAAAGTATCAATAGGAAAATGAGCAAATCAAATGATGTGCTTAGCGGATAACAAGAAATGAATAACGCTGTCAGCGTAAGAAAAATTAATCTCGAGTTTTGTTTTTCTTCAATGCGCGCCTTTTCCGCCTGCCGAGCGCCGCCGGCCGGCAGCAGGATTGGGCATAGCGCCATGAATTAGGCGAGAAGAAGTGAAATTACAGCCTTCCTTTTCATCAGTTCAATCCTCCAGGAGTAAGAAATCGGGGTTTACGCCAAATAGATTACTGGGCTTCATCATCACCCGGAGGCGCGCTGTCACGCCGGATACTGCGCGCATTTATGCCGAAACAGGATTTCGTATAGTCTCTATAAAAACCATAAACAAAATGTGAATATATGTCAATATTCTCAAATAATCAATCGACATTTTCTCTTGCGTTCAAACCAAAAGCTGGTATAATGACAAAGATTGTGCAAAAAAGGAGGTATTGCGGACGGCCGCGCCTTATCGCGCTTTACAAATTTAGGCTTAAGCAAGCTAAGTATGACAGGCGCTGAAAAACATCTATGCGGGTTTTACCCGCCGTACTTGTTGAGCGGAGAGTATTAAAAGTAGACCGTACTATATAGACTCAGTACTGACCGATGGTTGGATAAATAAAATGAGGGTCGCCTTCATCATAGGCCCCGATAATAAATAATACAAAATGCGGGTGTGTTCATGACAAGTACAATTAAATTTTTAAGAAAGCGAGTATTATCAAATGAAAGCGTTCAGAAACTTAATTGTATGTTCTTTATCCCTTATCATCCTGCTCTTTTGCGCCGCCGGCTGTTCCTCAACCGCCGGGCATGGCGCACCTTCAGGCGGCAATTATACGGATGAGATGAAAATACCCTACGGCGTCGACCTTTCTCTAGACGACGGCGCGGACAGCGCGGAGCGCCTGGGCGATCATGAGGGTTCGCCTTATTTTTCAAGACTGGATTTTTATAATATGGAATCAAACGATTCGCTGACCATACTGCCAAAGTTCAAAACCATGCAGCAGACCAGCGAATGGTCCTGCGGCCCCGTGAGCGCGCTGATGGTGCTTAACTACTATGATAAGCTTGAGGGCGAAACGGAAAAAACCCTCTCTGAATACCGTGAAAACGGCCTGGCCGCCGAAGGCACGTCGCTCAGGCAGATGATCGACGTGTTCGAGGGCGTGGGCGGGTTCAGCCTATATAGCACCTTTGACTGCGCCGAAACGGTGTACGACGTCTTCACGCTCGATTTCATTCAGTCCAAGCTTAAGGAAGGCACTCCCATTATGGTCGCCTGGAACGATTGGGGCGGCCATTGGCAGGTGATAATCGGCTATGACGATATGGGCACCGAAACGACGCAGGACGACGTGCTTATAGTAGCCGACCCATACGACACCACGGATCATAATCAGGACGGCTACGGCGTTTACGGCGCGGAGCGGTTTATTTACAACTTTACCATGTATGATTTTTTTGAGGAGGAAGAGCTTAACGATATGCTGTTCCTCATCGCCGCCCCCCAGGGCTGAGTACCTGAAGCTGCCCCGGCCTCCATTGCCGGCACAATCAAACTAAGCTGAACTTAAAGCATACTACGCGCGCCGCCATACAGTGAACACACGTTAATAATGGAGGCGCGCCGCAATTTGTATATATACGTATCATTCCGCTTCCTTAACGTTTAATTTTGACAATATCAATATGTAATGTTATAATCCCTTATCCGAAAACGGCAATACGTAACGAACCCGCCCGGAACGGCCTGAATATCATGAATGCAAATGATTTGCTTACGGCGGGTTTGCGGGAAGGGCGCGCTTTATGCTACAGACTATGGTCAGGACTCGGGAAGAGATAAAGGAGTATTTAAAAGAGCTTAAGGCTTGGCTTGACAGCGTAAGAGAACAGCCCGTCGAAGGGATGTCCGACTTTTTCTCGAGCAGGATAGGCATATATGAGGACGTTCATCTAAAAAATTTTGCGGGCGAATATGAGCATATCGCGTCCTTCTTTGAAGACGGGCTGCGCAGCCTGCTCGATATCGGCTGCGGAACGGGGCTTGAACTCGAATCGCTGTTCAGCAGGTTTCCCGATCTAAAAGTTACGGGAGTCGATTTATGTGAAACCATGCTCGATAAGCTCATACGACAATACGGCGGCAAGGATATTGAGATTATCCGCGCGGATTACTTTGAATACCCGTATGAGCGTAACCGGTATGACGCCGCCACGTCCTTTGAAACGCTTCATCATTTTAAATATGATAAGAAACGCCAAATTTACGATAAGCTCTATCACGCCATAAAGCCTGGCGGGTACTATATCGAGTGCGATTATATCGCCTGCTGCGATGAAGAGGAGGCGATGTGCCTTGAAAGCTATGAATACCGCCGGAGGAAAAACGGCGTTCCCGACGATGCGTTCGTGCATATCGATATCCCCATTACGTTTGAGCGTCAGGCAGAGCTGATGAAAAACGCGGGGTTTAAAGCCGTTGAATTATTGAATCTAAACGGCGGCACGGCCATTATCAAAGCGGTGAAATAACGGTATTGCTACGTATGCTTAAACGCTTTGAGCCCTGCGGCATACGTTTGTTGAAGCTTCAACGCGCGGTTTTATGAATTCAATGAATACATTAGTTCATAAAACCTTATGCGCATTGGTCGATTAGCTAAGGGGGATGAATGCTATGAAAATGTTCTATGCGAATTATACGTATTGGGCCTGCCGTTTTGGAAAAGCCGAAAGAGCGCGGTTCCATGCGCCGCGTGCCGGGCGGATTTACGCGCGTTTCCTGTTGCTTGCTTTTGCGGCGGCGGTTTGCGTGATAGCTCCCGCCGGCTGCGCTTCTTTCGCCCCGCCGACGCAGACGCCCAAGGTCATCGAACCCACGGGTACGGAACCCTCCTTATCGCCGACTTCATCTCCGGTATCGCCCCCACCCTCGCCCTCATCTGCGCAGGAGCCGTCGCCCTCGCCCTCGCCTACGCCCGCACCATCCCCAACGCCTACTCCTTTGCCGTCGCCGACGAAAAAGCCGACCGGCGGCCGCCCGCTTTCGGGCGTTGTCATCGGCATTGATCCGGGGCATCAGGCTCATTCCAACAGCGGGCTGGAACCGGTCGCTCCCGGGTCGGGCGAGATGAAAAAGAAGGTTTCCTCCGGCACGCAGGGTCAGTGGACCAGGGTGTGCGAATATGAGGTAAACCTCAATGTTGGGCTTATGCTTAAAACCATGCTGGAGAGAGAGGGCGCGACGGTCATCATGACGCGGGAGACAAACGACGTGGATATTTCCAATGTTGAACGCGCCAAGCTCTTTAACGCCGCTAAAACGGATTACGCTGTTCGCCTGCATTGCAACGGATCCGAAAATCAGAACAAGCGCGGGGCTTTTATGCTCATACCCAAATCAAACCCTTACCTTAGCGACTGCAAGCGGGCCGCCGGGCTGCTGCTCGACGAATTCTGCAAGTCGACCGGCGCGCCAAACCTGGGCGTCACCGTACGGAGCGACCAGACCGGATTCAACTGGTGCGAGAGGATGATCATCAACATCGAGATGGGCCATATGTCCAATAAGGAGGAAGATTACCTGCTCGCAGATTCGGCGTACCAGAAAAAAATGGCCGTGGGCCTTTTCAATGGAATAATGGCGTATTTTACTTAAGGCTGAACGGTTGCGGTTTCCGCACCCGCAAAAATGTGTCGATTGATTATCGAAAGCATAATTAATCTGTTTTTTATAAGAACGTAACACGCGTAGGGCGTCGGATTAAAACCGGCATAGCTCCACACCTGTGCGTCCTGCCGCTCCCCTCGCGGGGAGCGGTTTTTTTAAAAGATGCGGCTAGGACGCACCGCTTAGAGGTTTTCGGCCACTCCCCTCGCGGGAGCCTTTTTTTAAAACAACAATTGCATTCGTCATTACACAAGTCATACTGATATGAAAGGTAGTTAGTGAGATAATCTGACAGGCCACAATGGAGAAAAGTTATCAAGCCGCAAATTTGTTTTTGCCAGCAAAGCTGCATGAGTTGATGTTGCGGCAGGCGACCAGTGACTATGTATCTTACTTTGATTCGCCCGCTCCAGCTTAGGGTGAGAGGGGATGAGGCTTTGCGGGAGCAGGAGCCGGCTTGTTAATGCCGTTGGGGAGTTGGATATGTTGGGTATAGCTGCCGACGAAGCGTATATCGCAACAGTATACGAGAGCAGCGCCGTTTAAAGGGGCGGGCGGCGTGATAAGGTCGGCGTACAATTATTAACATTTTGTATAGCAGCACAGGTCATTCTATGATACAATCCATGTAGTGCGAACCGCAAGCAAACATAAAAACGCCGGAAGCTTCGCACCAGATTTCGGGCCATTTACAGGCTGACATATTCTGATAACGATACGATAATACGATATTTTGTGGAGTATGCATACTTAAACACAAGATGTCGCAGTCGCTCCCCTCGCGGGGAGCGTGGATTGAAATGCATTTTGTGCTATAATTATATGCAGACGTCCGAAGTCGCTCCCCTCGCGGGGAGCGTGGATTGAAATTTACCGTCCTGCGTGCTGTGTGGCTGTCCGTCGCGTCGCTCCCCTCGCGGGGAGCGTGGATTGAAATAGAAACGCGGGACATTACAGGGATTGAAAGCGATAGTCGCTCCCCTCGCGGGGAGCGTGGATTTTTGCGGACGCTAAGAGCGTTGATTAGTCGTTCCCTCGCACTTCGCCAACCCAAACCTACTTTTCCGGCTAAAAAGAGGTATGGGAGAGGCGGCTAAAGAGGAATGCGGGACGGTTTGGGATACACGCATGTAAATGCTAAACAAGTCCCGTCCCGCTTTATCGCAAGCCCGCTGTAAAACCATCGGTTAAAGGGAAATACGCGGGCAGAGCGAACTTAAAAATTGCGGGACGGCGCTAGATTGCTTTGTCGCTTTAAGAGGTTTTTTACAAGAATACCGTCCCGCTATCGCCAAGCGCGTCGCTCTGCTGGGTAAGCGGCGCGGCGTGGCTTCGTTATATATGCGGGACGGCGGCTTAGTACGCCTAAGCAGTCGGGGTACCGTCCCGCAGTTTGCCAACCCAAACCTACTTTTCCGGCTAACAAGAGGTATGGGAGAGGCGGCTAAAGAGGAATGCGGGACGGCTTTGGAGGAAAATTGAGGTTTCACGCACGTTAATACAATAGATACCGTCCCGCACTTCGTCAATCCGCTTGCCAATTTGGTTAACAGCAATGCGGATATGACGGCAGATTATATGCGGCGCGAACAAAATTACCTGTAAGGGTCGCGCCAGTAGACGACCTGGATCTCATCGCTAGCGCGGGCGATGTAAAGGAAAAGCTCTTTATCCATCTCCCACTTGTTCAGGAATGCCTTCACGCGGCCCTTGGTTTTGCCGCGGGCCTTCGGCGCGGCGGGGCGCGAACCCCTGAGCACGCGGTAGGCCGGGTACTCATAATCCTCTTTAAAGTAACGGTTGAGCCTGTCGTCGAGATATTTAAAGCCCGTATCCGCGCCGTTCGGATAATCCTTTTTAAACGATTCGCGCGTATACATATATATAAACAGGATGAACAGCAGGTCGAGCAGGAAGTTGGAAAGCGGTTCCTTAAATACGGACAGCAGCTCTTCCCCATCGCAATACCTGGGAACGTCAGGAAAGCACTTTTTCACAAACCGGGTAAGCGAGCTTTCCAATTCATCTTGAAGAAAAAGCAAAGCGGTCAAGCCTATATTGTGATTTTTAACGTCGTTCAGCCCGGCGCGCAATGCTTGCGCGTAAATATTCGGGGCGCCCGCATCGCGCGGCGAGGATTCCCCGGGGCCGGGAGGCGTGAAATGCGCGGAAGAATCCGCTTGAACCGCCTCCGCGGAAGTCGGAGAATCGGCCCCGGGGTGAGAGGAGAGCGAGCAAGTATTTTCAGCGTTTTTTGAGCCGCGCGGCTGTGAGGCCGACCGGTCAGCCGGAACGCCGTTATCAATTAAGGCGGATTCCGCACTGCTTGAATCTAAAATCCCGGGGCCGGGCGGAAGAATACGGGCATTGGTATCCTTTCCGCTTCCCTCCGATAAAGGCTGAGGCACGGCCCCGGGGCAGGAGGAAGCAATGGGCGTTTGCTCGGAGCAATCCGAAGCGGTCGGCAAAGGCGCGGGGTCTGCCGCCTCTTTGGGCGCTGCGTCACTATTAAGTACGGCTGAGGCATTTAATAAGGAAGCTTGCGCATCCCGCGGCGAAGAAGCCCCCGGTTCAGGCGCAGCGCAGGTTGAGGGCGCAGCGGTATATATTTCAATTTCAGAATCAAAACCTAAATCATCTTGTGAATCATCCGAACCGCACAAGCACGATTCTGGATAGAGCGGCGCATCCCACGGGACGCGCGTGGAAAGGGGCAGCGGCAGGGCCGGGGGCCACATGCCGGAGTGCCGGCTGAGGGTGAGAAAGTATTCATCCACATCCGGCATGATTTGATTGAACAGGGCGCGGAAGCTCTCCCGCCCACGGGGATCGTCCGCGTGCCAGGAAGCTTCAATAGCGGCGATTGCCGCGCTGTGTAGGCGCGACGGCGAAACGCCGTAGAGCATGGTTAACCTTTTGTAGATTTGGGTTAGCCGGTCGGAATGAGGGCGCGATAGGGACATAATATATAAACCTCCCATGCGATATGGACGAGGGCCCCATGATTACCACGCCCGCCCCCCGTAAAGACGGGGAGCGAACGCGTAACCCGGAACCCTCTCTAAAACAAAACGCCGCGCAGGGGATGCGGGGAAAAACCCCATAAACCCTACGCGGCATAAATTGCATGGAAAGCAATATCCGCTAGCCAACCGTTTAGACCATTTGACGGGCGGCGAAAATAATAAAGCAGAACCTACCGCTTGTAAAGCGGTATAACAATGTGCTAAACTATACTCACCGCCGGGTTCGGTTTATCCGGTCGAGTAGGGTGGTCCTTTCACCCGAAAGATAAGCCAGACGCGTGTTCCCGCACGCAGGCTTACCGGCGGTATTTTATTTTAGATTGAGGGAACCGTCTCGTTCATCAATTCCTTACAAAATTCAAGCGTAAGAAATTATAAGACGTCAGCCGATGTTCGGAGCAAGCGATAGACTTTGTATATCCCGGACATAGCGCTTTTTGTGCCCGTTTCCGTTGAATAATTTAAGCATATGCTCATTATATCGGGGTTTTACCTTTAAAATAGGCCGTTATCTATAATGCCCGCTTAATACCGCATGCTGTAAAATATGCCCTTGCATTGCCTTTAGCAGCTTACGCTTTCTCGCCGTACCCGGTAAATCAATGATGCAATCGAGCGCATATATATTAAAATGATAAACATGCGACCAATTAAACGGGGGCTTGGGACCCTTGTACCCGTTTTTACCATACCCAACTCCCTGTATTGCCCCATTTAATAATTCTACGCGTTCGCCATGAGGGATACAGCCCGGAATTACGGGAGCGGGAGGAAGGTTCCATATTACCCAATGATTATACGCGGGAATAGGGTGCCCCATGTCGTCCATGATGATGGCAATGGATACGGTTTTTTTGCTTAATCCACTTAAAATCAACTCAGGCGAACAGTCTTTTCCGTATCCTGTGTTTTCAATAGGTATTAAACCCTTATCTTTAAAATTCGGTGAAGAAACCACCAGCTTTTCCATTGGGCGTCTCCTTAAATTACTTCGCCTTATTATTTATCCAAAGCGATGTTTATATTTTACCACTCATATAAAGTTATTGCCAGATGAACGCTAAGGACGATTTTGAGCCAGGTTCAAAACAAGCATTGCGGATAACTGAGCGTTATAAATCAACATCTCAATGGGGGCGAGAAAACGCCCCCATTATTAATTGCTTTAAACCTTTCTACTCAGCATCAGCCGCCGCGCTTTCATCCTCACGCCTTATCTGCCCGAGCACCTTTTTAAGCACCTTGTTCGCTATATAGTACATGCATACCGCCGTGCGTACCGCCGCATTTGTTGCCGGGATAATGCGGTCTATCAAAGTCCCGACCGCTACAATCATAAAGATAACGATTTTTTTCAGCAAGCCCTTGAAGCCCACTTGTCTTGATAACCACGCTTCAGGCCGCCCATATACAAGAGTATATAAATGAAGAGAGTAGCCATACACAAAATGGCCTGCTGTTAAGAGCAGATTTACATATTCTGTTTGATTCCGGGTTAATATCAATTACGATAAATATGAAGTTTTAGTTAGTTCGCATCTTACATCATTATAGACAATTTGTGGGACTAAAGATTGAATTGCCCGCCCCACAATTTATGCCTTCATTGGCTGCTATTAAATGGAATAACGAGAATGTCTATCGCAAATAAGCAGTGCGAAAGCCAATTCCCTGCGAGTATGAGACATTGGTTATATATCATATATAATGGGCTGTTTTAGGGCTGTGATGGGTTGGTGTGGTATTAATGTTATATTGTAAAACATAAGGGTTGTTTTGCGTTCAGAAGGTCAAGTCGCATCGCTGTTTTGGTATAGGGAGAAAAAATTATTGTATAGCCGTTTATATAGCGGCGCAATTCAATTTATGGTATAATCCATACAGTGCGAACCGTAAGCAAACATAAAAACCCCTGTGGGTTCGCACCGGAATACGCACGATTTACAGCTATATCGTTGAACTATCAATGCGTAAAAACGATATCTTGTGGGATACGCATGCAAAAACACAAGATGTCGCAGTCGCTCCCCTCGCGGGGAGCGTGGATTGAAATGCATAGCGGCTGATTAACGATAGCTGGACGCTGATGTCGCTCCCCTCGCGGGGAGCGTGGATTGAAATTCCATACCCATCTTGCGTCCGGGTAGTCGGCCAGCACGTCGCTCCCCTCGCGGGGAGCGTGGATTGAAATTCTTATATAACTTATGCGCCAGAGCCTAATGAAATCGTCGCTCCCGCGGGGGGCGTGGATTGAAATTGCACCAGACAGCCGTCAAAGTCAACGGCAATTGTCGCTCCCCTCGCGGGGAGCGTGGATTGAAATTATGTCACCCTGTCGCGGCGTGCTTTTGTGTGGCTGTCGCTCCCCTCGCGGGGGGCGTGGATTGAAATAAATTATCTAGCTCATCGTATATACTTTGCAGCAAGGTCGCTCCCCTCGCGGGGGGCGTGGATTGAAATTGGAGGAAGGTGGTGAAGAGCCGTGACGGCGAATGGTCGCTCCACTCGGGGGGCGTGGATTGAAATAAATTATCTAGCTCATCGTATATACTTTGCAGCAAGGTCGCTCCCCTCGCGGGGGGCGTGGATTGAAATTGGAGGAAGGTGGTGAAGAGCCGTGACGGCGAATGGTCGCTCCACTCGGGGGGCGTGGATTGAAATAAATTATCTAGCTCATCGTATATACTTTGCAGCAA